>Ga0129306_1004050_pt1 | contig 10001 bp, 13 predicted proteins | sample P827metagenome_FD_94438 | JGI IMG/M metagenome (GOLD analysis project Ga0129306, IMG submission 94438) | Capybara group fecal microbial communities from Wisconsin, USA - P827 metagenome | ecosystem: Host-associated > Mammals > Digestive system > Large intestine > Fecal | place: USA: Wisconsin... | reverse complement strand
GCGGATACTCCGTCGATGAGCTGGAAGAGATGGATATGATGGATGAGGATGATTTCTAAACCATCAGCATATTATTCGTAATATATTACTTAAAATTAGATGACAATTATTGCACATTGTGATATTCTTTAGGTAAAGGAGGATTTAAAAATGCCTAATATAGTACCGGTTTCAGATTTGAGAAATTACAATGCAGTAATAGGACAGGTTTCTTATGGAAATCCTGTGTATCTTACTAAAAATGGCAGAGGTGACTGCGCTATAGTTGACATGAAAGAACTTGATGAATTGAGAGCTATCAAAAGTCTTTTTTCTGAACTCGAGAAGGGCGAGGCATCGGCCAGAAAAGAAGGCTGGATTTCCCTTGAAGACGCGGAAAAGAGGCTTGGTTTATGATAAGTATTACAATCTCTCCGGAAGCATTTAATGACTTGGAGGGAATTAAGGAATACCTTGCAGCCAATTTTGGCAAAGATAAGGAAGAAAAAGTACTGTCTGATATTTTGAAGGACATCAAGCGGCTAAAGAAGTATCCAAAAACAGATATTAAACTTTTTGAACGCTTTGGGATTGAGACTGATTATAAGTGCATTTATACAAATCAGAATTATGTATTTTACCGTCTTGAGGCTTCTACGATTAGGATTATCAGAATTCTGAATGTCAAGCGGGATTTTCTGTATGTTTTGCTTGGTATCAGAATGTCAGGTGATGAATCAGATGAGTATTGGGACGATTAAACACATGGACAAATCAAGCAAATTAATCACATACATTCTCCTGGCAATCTGCGTCGCGCTTCCGTTCTTAATCGGACTGCCGGCGCGGCTCATCGCTGACGCCTCCGCGGACCGACATGGCCACGGCATCGACGGAGTAGGCGCAGCGTTGCTGACCGGAATTTTCATCAAGATAATGGCAATATCAGGCTACGTGGCCTACCTGGTACTCTGGGTATATAGCATCGTCCGCGTATTCAGGCTCGGCATGCCCAAATGGGTCATCGTATTGCCGCTCATCCCCATCGTACTCTACGTTGTTTTAAACAAGGTTCAAACCGCCAAGGTCGACAAAGCGCGCGCATCGTACACCGCCGAGACCTACATAGAGGAAGTACTGCCAAAGAAAGAGAGTTATCAGCACGTAACCTCCGACGGCACCATTGCCATCTATGCCTACGACTACATCAACACCGAAGTCGTAAGCGACCTCTGGCCCCAGAAATACCGCTACAACATGGATTGGCAAGCCCGCAAAGCCATAGCTGATGTGGCGATTCCCGCTTTGATGAAAGACTTAGAGTCCGAACCTCTATGCTACACCATAATGTGGACCCCCGACGGCAAGCGCGATGGCAAATACTACAAGGCCACCATGGACTACTGGAAATACGACCCTGCCACCGACACGCTGACCGTGAAGTTTAGCCACAAGGCGGAGGCGGATGTGTTCGTGAATAAGTGGGCGGATAAGGAGTAGAGTAAGATTAATGCGGTTACATATCAATTTCCTTTTGAGATTAAAAGGCCGGCTGAAGGAACTTTTCTTTTGCCCCACGCCGCGTTATAATTGCCCTAATACATTGCACAGAGCGCGTCCGGGGGCGCGTGGGTATATGAAGTGGGATGTTTAAAATAATAGGGATAATGGAGGTATTAAATAATGAGACTTTCGTCAAAGAACAGGCTAATACTGGTGATTCTTACCGGCCTGTGCGCCGCAGCATATACCGTGAGAACAGTGCTGGATATTATCGCTAAAGAATATCAGGCAGAGGGTTCAGGCTTTCTGATGCAGGTGATTTGGAATTTGCTTTGGTTTGTTATATTCGCTAATCAGCTGATTCTGTATCGGAAGCTAAAGGCCGAAGAGGCGGGGAGCGGCGAGGAGAACTTGTAGGCAAGAAGTCTGTCGACAGTAGAGAGAGAGTCCCACATCAGAGATGATGTGGGACTTTTTATATTTTGACTAGCCTTTCTTGGGCAGGAGAATTGCCTGTTGACATGTCCAAAGAAGTACCATAGAATATAACCGATGGTTATATATTAGGGGTTGAGTTTGTTGTAGTAAGCAAGCATTCGCTTGGTCTGCTCGGTTTCTTTGTGCGAGAGTTCCGCTGCGAGTTTGAAGAGCTCGGGATTCTCGGATTTAGTAAGGAGAATCTGGTCGGCGATAGGATCGTCGGTCTGCCCCGTAAGGTAGTCGACGGAAGTGTTGAATGTAAGAGCGATTATGCGAAGCATCTGAGCCGATGGAACGCGCAGTCCCTGCTCATATCTGAGATAACCGATAGGCGACAGCCCCATAAGGTCTGCGGCCTGAGCCTTGTTGAGATTCAGATTTTCACGCGCTTTCACAAGGCGCTCGGGAATTAATGCAGGTTTCATGCCGGGTTGCTCCGTGAGGTTTTTCTTTATGGTAGCACAGGTGGGGTGGGAAGACAATTAGAACAGGGGAGAGATAATAGGGGGAGATGATTTATTTCACAGCAGATTTGCATTTTGGACATAAAGCTATAATAACTATGCAGAATTTTTTGAACTCGGTAAAAATGAAAAAAATACCGAGGATTACAGAAATAGTTAATGAAAGGAAAACAACCTATGCGAGTTTTGGTCATACCAGACGTACATTTAAAGTCGTGGCTTTTCGATAATGCTGAGGCAATTCTTGAGGCCGGAAAGGCTGATATGGCAGTCTGCCTTATGGATATACCGGATGATTGGGGCATGGAGTTCCAAGTTGAAAAATATAGGGAGACGTATGACCGAGCAATTTCTTTTGCCAAGAAATTCCCTAATACTTTGTGGTGTTATGGCAATCATGATGTCAGTTATCCGTGGGGAATGTTGGAGTCGGGTTACTCTCCATATGCGGAAAATACAGTAATATCTAAACTCGAAGAACTGGAGCATTCGCTTGAGGATGAATCGCAGATTTATTTTTTACACAGGATTGATAATGTACTTTTTTCGCACGGTGGCTTAACGGAAGCGTTTGTGGAAAGGCTTGGCATGTCGTCGGCGGAGGATGACATTGATGATATAGTGGCAGCGGTTAACGACGCGCCCGGCAATTATCTTTGGGATAATGCTTCTCCTCTTTGGCTCAGGCCCCAGTATCATGCTGTAGAAGGTTTTAGAAGTGATATCTACAAGCAGGTGGTTGGGCATACTCCGGTCGAGGAGATTTATGAGAAGAACGGGTTTATTTCTACAGATGTCTTTTCTACTCACCGTGACGGAAGACAGATCGGCGAGTCTGCGATGATAGTGATTGATTCTGTGACAGGGAAGTATGAGAAGGTAGAGATACCTTTTGGAAATGGTTTGCGTGAGGAATAATATCGGATTGACAAAGTTGAGATATATCTCATATAATAATATTGAGCAGTGGAGGAATTACTGTGTTTAATCTCGAGTTTTACGAGACAGAGGTGACTTGAATGACATTGAAAGAGTACAAAGAAAAGAAAATGAAGGACCCTGAATTTGCTACGGCATATGAAGAGATGCAACCTGAGATGAATGTTATTCGGGCTATGATTGATGCCAGAATCTCTAAAAATATGAGTCAAAAAGATCTTTCTGAAAAAACAGGAATTGCACAGACTGAAATTAGCAGGTTGGAAAATGGGACACGTAATCCTTCCATTAAGCTTCTACAGCGTCTTGCGGAAGGTATGGATATGGTTTTGAATGTTACATTTACGCCTAAAGATCAGGGAACTGTTGTAAAAGGAAAAGGGTGAAAGTAATAAAAAAATAAAGGATTACAAGGGAGTTTGGCTTTGCGCCGGACTCCTTTTTTATACTCTTCCAAATCTTCAGAAAAAGTAATAAAAAACCGATTGACTCTTTCATAATAGCATACTTCGATAAATATTATAGTATGGATGTGATAACGAGTAAGTATGCGTGAGAACAAAACTCTGGATATGATATAATCAACCTTGTGAGGTTATCACCAACCTTATTACCAACCTTGGAGGACAACAATATGATAGGGAAATTTATGAGCATGAATTATAGGGAGAATATGTAATGGAAAAAACTATGAAAAAACGTATAATATGCTTTGGCGATTCCAATACATGGGGGTATAATCCCACAAACGGAAGCCGCTACGATGAAAACACAAGATGGCCGATGGCACTGCAAAACTTACTTGGCGATGGCTATACGATTATAGAAGAAGGACAAAACGGGCGAACCATTGCCAACGCCGACCCGTGGGAGTGGGGATGCAAATGTGGCATGGACTACATACTTCCCATGGTGGAGAGTCAGAAGCCTTTTGACCTGCTAATAATCATGCTTGGCTCCAATGACCTCAAGGCCAAGTTCCATCTGCCTGCCGGAGATATAGCAGGAAGCCTTCAGAACATGCTTATGAAGACCAAGAGCTTCTTACAGTATCAGTGTGGCATTCAGCCCAGAATACTGATTGTATCGCCTCCATATCTTGGAGAGAATCTGGCAACATCTCCTTTTGCACCTTTCTTTGACGTAGATACCGTGGTCGAGAATTCCAAGCACTTGGCATTCTGGTACGAGCTTGTTGCGAAGCAGTTTGACTGCGATTTCCTTGATGCCGCTACTATCTGTAAGGCCGGAGACGTAGACAGCCTCCACCTTATGGAAGAAGGCCACAAGGCGTTGGCGGAAGGCATATACCGTAAGATTCTTGAGATGAAGTTAGCTTAATAAGAAAGAAGAAGCTCGGCTGAGGTCGAGCTTTCTTTTGCAGATTTCACCTATTGACTTGATAGGCAACTGACGATATCATTAGTTAATCAAAAGAAAGGGAGTTATGGAAATGATTACAAGAGACGAAGCATTTGCACTGCTTAAGAAATACAATAAAGATCCGTTTCACATCCAGCATTCACTGACGGTTGAGGCTGTTATGAAGTGGTATGCGGGTGAACTTGGATACGCTGAGGATGCCGAATACTGGGGCATCGTGGGACTCCTTCACGATATAGATTTTGAATTATACCCCGAGGAGCACTGCCTTAAGGCACCGGAGCTTTTAAGAGACGGCGGAGTAAGCGATGACATTATTCACGCAGTATGCTCACATGGATACGGTATCACCGTCGGCTGTGGTGTGACCATCGATGTGGAGCCTATTCATGAGATGGAAAAGGTTCTTTTTGCGGCAGACGAGCTTACAGGACTTATCTGGGCAGCTGCGCTTATGAGACCGTCTAAGAGCACCAAGGACATGGAACTTAAGTCACTTAAGAAGAAATACAAGAGCAAAGGCTTTGCCGCAGGATGCTCAAGAGAAGTTATCGAGCGTGGTGCAGAACAGCTCGGCTGGGAACTTGATAAGCTTTTAGAGATGACTCTTCAGGCAATGGCCGCGAGCGAAGATATCATTAACGCCGAGATGGAGGCAGAGCAGTAAGGATTTAATGAAAGAAATAACCATAGAAGAGCTTAAGAATCTGCCTAAGGATTCTTATGAACTTATAGATATCAGAGATGAAGGACTTGTAATTTACGGTATGATACCGGGAGCCCGACACATTCCTGCCGAAGCAATTGAAGAAGGCTCAAGCGACGAGCTTCAAGCGATACCGGGGGACAAGAAACTTGTTTTTTACTGTCAGATAGGCCGTAAATCACGTGAGCTTGAGGATGTAGAGAGCCTTGCAAATCGAGATATATACAGTCTGGAAGGCGGGTATCTCGGCTATATCAGAACAGCACTTTCGGATGATTCCGACAACGAAGAGAGACAGCGCAAAGCCGAAGAAAGCATTCGCAAGAAGTTTCACAAGCAGCTGTTTACTCCTTTTGCCAAAGCATGCAAGACATACAAGCTTATAGAAGAGGGCGACCGCATAGCTGTCTGCATATCAGGTGGTAAAGACTCCATGCTGATGGCCAAGCTTTTTCAGGAGATTCAAAGACACAGACAGTGTAACTTCGAACTGACCTTTCTCGTAATGGACCCGGGCTACAACAAGGAAAACAGAGCGCTTATCGAAAGCAATGCCAAGGCCCTGGGAATCCCCGTTACAATATTTGAAAGCGACATTTTTGATGCGGTAGACACCATAGAGAAAAGCCCGTGCTACATCTGTGCAAGAATGCGCCGCGGCTACCTCTACAGCAGGGCGAAGGCGCTCGGTTGCAACAAGATTGCACTCGGCCACCACTATGATGATGTCATCGAGACCATCCTTATGGGAATGCTTCACGGCGCTCAGATACAGACCATGATGCCCAAACTTCACAGCACCAATTTCGAGGGAATGGAACTTATCAGACCGTTGTATCTGGTGCGAGAGAGCGACATTTGTGCATGGAGGGACTACAACGAACTTCATTTCCTGCAGTGTGCCTGCCACTTCACCGACACCTGCACCACCTGCCACGAGGACGGCACAACTTCCTCAAAGCGCTTAGAGACCAAGAAATTGATTGCGGAACTGAAAAAGAACAATCCTTTCATAGAATCAAATATCTTTAAAAGCGTTGAGAACGTAAATCTCGATACTGTAATAGCATACAAGAAGGACGGGGAAAGGCATCATTTCCTCGACGAGTATTAACAACATAGGAGTTTGGCTTCACGCCGAACTCCTTTTTCTTCGTGCTTTTGCAGGAACAATGAGATATATTCACAAGGTTTGTAAAAATATAAGATTGATGCTGCTTTTATACCAAAACATTCCAAAATGTTGATGAACAGCACAAAAATCCTTTCCAAAATGTTGATGACGATGTAAAATAGTCTTGCAGATGTAATAATTGAAACTTGGAGATGGATCATGTTAAAACGAAAAATCAGCAAACAACTTGAAGAGTGGGCATCCCATAAACAGAAAAAATGTTTGATAGTCCGGGGAGCAAGGCAGACCGGAAAGACTTTTGCTATAGAGAGATTTGCAGAAGAAAAATACGAGGAATTTGTTGAAATAAACTTTAAGCAAACCCCTTCAGCGGCTGAAGTGTTTTCCGGAGACCTTACAGTTGAGAACATGGTTATGGCGCTCAGGTTCCGATTCCCGGATAAAAAGATTGTTCCGGGCAAGACATTAATATTTCTTGATGAGATTCAGGAATGTGAGGAAGCGATTACTTCACTTAAATTCTGGGCAATGGATAACGGTTTTGATGTAATAGCAACAGGATCGCTCTTAGGTATAGATTATAAGAGGGCTTCTTCATATCCGGTCGGCTATGTGGATTATATAAAGATGTATGGACTGGATTTTGAAGAATTTCTTTGGGGAATGGGATTATCTGAAGATATTATCAATTCACTTCATACGTATCTGGATGAAAGAAAAGAAATCCCCAAGCCGATTCACAATCAATTGATGGGATACTACAGACTTTATATTGCTATAGGCGGAATGCCCGAAGCCGTTCAAAAATATATGGACACTAAGGATTTTCGCGAGATTGATTCCGTTCAGAGGAGCCTTCTTTTGGGATATCAATATGATATTGCTCATTATGCCGATGCAGAGGAAAAGGTTAAGGCTGAAAAATGTTATCTGACACTTGCCAAACAGTTGTTAGACAAAGAAAACCATAAATTTCAATATAAAGAAATTGAGCATGGTGCAAGAGGACAAAAGTATTATAGCAGCATAGAATGGTTGCTTAGAGCTGATATGGTTCATCTATGCAAACTGGTAAGTGATGTTAAGTACGATTTGGATGATTATGCCCGCGACGATTTTTTCAGAGCATATACAACCGATTTGTCATTGCTCATTTCAATGAAGGATTTTTCTTTAAAGCAGCATATAGTTGAGAATACGCTTGCAGGTAACACCAAGGGAGGCTTGTATGAATGTGCAATAGCGGATGCGTTGCACAAAAAAGGATATCCTTTGTATTTCTACAAAAATGAAACAACCAAAAAGGAATTGGATTTCATAATTCAGATAGCGGGGAATGTTGTTCCTATAGAGGTTAAGAGTGGCAATACAAAGGCGAACTCATTGGGCGCTATTATAAAAAAGGAATCCGGCATTTCATATGCATACAAGTTTGTAGACGGAAACATAGGTGTAAGTGATGATGGAATTATTACTTTACCTTTGTATATGGCTACTTTTATATGATTTTTGCGTGAAATCTATAAATCGTCAGTTTGTTGAGCTCTTTTATAAGGGGAAAGAACACGACAACTTCAAATTTGCCGAGATGAGATGTTAGCACGTTATATCAAGTTAAAATCGTTGACAACTTATTGTAATTGGAATAGCCGGACTGAAAAATTTAGGAAAAGAGTGAGGTGTTTGCGATGTTTAGAAAAATGAGAAGGTTCAAGCAGCAGATTTCTGATGCAGAGTGCATTGAGGTTTTGAAGAATACTAAAAGAGGGGTTCTTTCACTGATAGGAGATGATGGGTACCCTTATGGGCTTCCTATAGATCATTGGTATTGTGAAGAGGATGGAAAGATCTACTTTCATGGAGCAAAAGAGGGACATAAGATCGACTCTATTAAAGCCTGCGATAAAGCCAGTTACTGTGTATATGACGAGGGCTATCGGAAGGAAGGCGATTGGGCTCTTAATATAAAAAGTGTCATTCTGTTTGGCAGGATCTGCCTTGTGGAAAATGAAGATAAGGCAAGAGATATATGTACTGCGCTGACCAGGAAGTTTACTGATGATGCAGAGTATCTGGAGAAAGAACTTAAGAATGCATTTCCCAGAGTTCAATGTCTAGAGTTTTCTCCTGAACATATGACGGGAAAACTGGTTAATGAGTCATGACAAGTAAGTAAACCAGGAAGATAATGCGATATGGATAAAGAGAAGAAATAGTAATAGCAGCAACACTTATGAGCATGACACTTGGTGCATGCGGAAGCACCGTAACGGAAACAATTACCTCTACAGAGACCGCTTCGGTTGAAGTGACTCAGAGTGAAGAAACTAATTCGGAAAAACCCGATGGTGAGCCTCCGGCAGGAGAAAAGCCTGACGGAGAGCCCCCGAAAGGAGGCCCCGGAGGTCCCGGTGGAATGCCCGGCGGCGGCCCCGGTGGCAGCAGCGCCGACATAGATTATACAGCAGCCAAAGAAGTAACATCGGCCGAAACAATAAGCGCAGAGACAATCTCAAGCACATCATCAGACGAGAATGCACTTTTGGTATCAACATCGGAAAATGTAACCATCTCTGATGTCACCGTTAGTAAGAGCGGCGATTCGGACGGAGGAGATAACTGTAACTTCTACGGACTTAACGCAACCATTCTTGTTAAAGACGGTTCCACTACCACTATTACAGGTGCGAACATCACTGCCGATGCGGAAGGCGCCAACGGAGTCTTCTCATACGGCGGTAACGGCGGACAGAACGGTGCCGAAGGTGACGGAACCACCGTCATCATAAAGGACTCAACAATTGTTACAACCGGCAACGGCTCCGGCGGTATTATGACAACGGGCGGCGGTACAACTAATGCATATAACCTTGACATCACAACGAGCGGCAGATCTTCGGCAGCCATCAGAACAGACAGAGGCGGCGGAACAGTATACGTTGACGGCGGCACTTACGTGACCAACGGCCTTGGTTCACCCGCAATCTACTCAACAGCAGATATTACCGTGGAGAACGCTACACTCACCTCCAACCTTTCTGAAGGTGTATGTATCGAAGGAAAGAACTCTATCACACTCAAAAACTGCGACATGACCGCCAATAACACTGACTGCAACGGTAATGCTACATTTAACGACACTATCATGATTTACCAGTCCATGAGCGGCGATGCTGACAGCGGAACATCTTCTTTTGACATGACAGGCGGTTCCCTTACAAGCCTTAACGGTCACATGTTCCACGTGACCAACACCAATGCGGTTATCACCCTCGAAGGCGTCAAACTTGTCAATAAGGACAGCGACGGAATTCTTCTTTCCGTATGCGATGACGGCTGGAGCGGCGCTGACAATAAGGCAACCCTTAACCTCGTAGGCCAGGTAGCGGAAGGCACCATCCTCGTGGGCGAT
>Ga0129306_1004048_pt1 | contig 10010 bp, 8 predicted proteins | sample P827metagenome_FD_94438 | JGI IMG/M metagenome (GOLD analysis project Ga0129306, IMG submission 94438) | Capybara group fecal microbial communities from Wisconsin, USA - P827 metagenome | ecosystem: Host-associated > Mammals > Digestive system > Large intestine > Fecal | place: USA: Wisconsin... | reverse complement strand
CTTCTTCCCGAACCCAATGCCCTCAAGCGAGTGAATTCCTTTGGCATCACCGCTGTCGATCGTGATGAACTGTATATAACTCAGACGCCGCAGCTTTTTCCACGTCGTGAGCTTCTGAAAATGCTTGAAGCGGCCGGACAGTATACCTTTAAGGATGAAGCTGAACTGTGGCTTTCCCATGGCCGTAAGCTGAGCTGGGTGCAGGGAGACAGCCGCAATTTCAAAGTGACTGATCAAGGAGACTGGAACATGGCGTTAAATTTAGCAGACGATCATTGGCAGTACCGCAGCGGAATAGGTTATGACGTGCATCCGCTTATTCCTGGTCGTGCGTTGATTATCGGCGGCGTCAAAATCCCTTCGCCGCTGGGGGCGGCCGGTCACTCCGACGCCGACGCGCTGTGTCATGCGGTGACTGACGCCATTCTTAGTGCTGCCGGTCTGCCAGATATTGGTACGCTATACCCCGCCTCTGACGAACGCTATGAAGGGATCTGCAGCACTCTGTTGCTGGTTGACGCTCTGAATAAGGCATCTATATCCGGCTGGAGTGTCGATTTTGTCAGCGCCGTTCTCACATTACAGACGCCGCGTCTTGCTTCTTGGAAAGAAGACATCGTTCGTTCAATGGAAAAAATTCTCGGCCCAGGACGATTCAACGTGACCTTTAAATCGGGTGAATATATCCCGCCTGTTGGCTCTGGGCAGGCAGTCGTTGTTTGGGCAACGGCTGAACTGCGGAGGCCAAACACGCTTAGGATATAGGAGAAGTGTCAAAATATTTCACTTTGCAGTCTTGCATCAGGCGATATTCTATGTTAGAATAAAACTAGTCTTTGGGAGTATGGAGGGAAGAGTGGGCAGTGCCCACTCTTTGTTTTTTATAAACGACACATGATCATATCGATGGAGAGTATGATGGAGATCGAAGAAATCACGGCTGAACTGCAAAGAATAACAGTCGCTTTGGGTTTTGAATTTGTAGGGACAGAACTCGTCACGGAAGGTGGCGAGAAAGTCTTTCGGCTTTATGCGGACCGTCCTGGGGGCATCTCTCTTGATGAATGCGAAAAACTGGCGGGAGAAGCAAGCGCTTTTCTTGACGAAAGAGAAGGCGAAATCGACGGAGCGTATCTCTTGGAGGTGAGTTCTCCCGGACTCGAACGCCCGCTATTTACATTAGCGGATTACGCGCGCTTTACGGGGAAAAAGGTGAATGTCAGGTTAAAAAGCGCATTTAACGGGAGAAAACGACTTCAGGCACAAATTGAAAAAACGGCGGATGGTCGTGTTTTCTTTCGTCTTGACAACGGCTGCGTCGAGATCCCATTTGAGCGGATAATGTTGGCGAAGCTTGTTTATGAAGAGGAAAAGGGACGTAAGAAAACATTCAAGAAAACTGGAGGAAAAAAATAAAAATGGAATTAGATGTCAACTCTATCAAGCTGCTGGCAGAGGAGCGAAATCTTTCGGAAGAGGTCATCTTTTCGAGCGTTGAAGATGCTTTAGCTTCGACATATGAAAAATTTCGACCTGTCAAGCATAAGCCTGTCGTGTCGATCGATCGTGAAAATGGCAGCATCACGATCTTTGATGTTAAAACGTGCGTCGAAGACGGTGTGAAAGTCAATAACGACGAGATCAGCCTCCTCGAGGCACGTAAAAATGGCTTTATCGATGCCGTGCCAGGACAGATATTGAGGATTCCGGTGACTGAACATCCAGAAAAATTCGGCCGCATCGCAGCGCAGACTGCCCGTCAGGCGATAATACAAAGGTTGAACGAAGCAAAACGCGAGATCCTCAATAAAGAGTTTAATGATAAGATCGGTGATCTTCTGACCGGCACGATTTTCAAAAGCGAAGGCGATCAGATCATCGTGCGCCTGGCCGACCGCAATGAGGCGGTGCTGCCCCGTGAAGAACGTATTGCCGGGGAAGAATATCTTCCAGACACTACGATGAAGTTTTATTTGCTAAATGTCCGCACTTCCGGGCGCGGTCCGCGCCTCGTTGTTTCCCGTTCTCACCCTGCTCTGCTGCGTAAGCTGCTCGAAATGGAGATTCCTGAGATCCACGACGGCATAGTCGAAATAAAAGGTACTGTTCGTGAGGCCGGCGCGCGTGCAAAGGTGGCGGTGTATTCAACTGATGCGAATGTCGATCCGGTTGGTGCCTGTGTAGGAAACAGCGGTGCGCGTATCAAGAGTATCAGCTCAGAACTTTGCGATGAAAAGATCGATATCATCATTTGGAGCGAGGATCCGCTTGAGTACATCAAAAATGCCTTGTCCCCCGCAAAGGTGACAAAAGTCGAAGAAGTGCCCGGTCAGGCCCAAACGGCCAAAGTCTACGCTCCTGCAGATCAGCTCTCTTTGGCTATCGGGAAAGCGGGGCAGAACGTGCGACTGGCGGCAAAACTTACGGGGTGGCACGTTGATATCAATACTCTTGAAAACGAACAGGCGAATAAAACGCACGACCTGGAGGAGGCGGAAGTTTGAGGAGATCTCGAAATCCCCGCTCATGCGTGGCCTGCAAACGTGAACGGCCTCCGCGTGATATGATTCGCGTTGTGCGTCTGCCTGAAGGTGCGGTTGTTATCGATGAAGGCGGACGTGTTTCCGGCAGGGGCGCATATGTATGCCCTGAGCCCGAGTGTGTGACCCTTTGCTTAAAGAAGCGCCTTCTGGAAAAATCTTTGAAATGCGTGATCCCGGAGCTGGTCAAAGTTCGACTGAAAGAACTTGGCCATGTGCCTGAAGGTGTGACCGATCTTGAAGAGTCCGTTCTTAAAAAAGAAATCTTCTCAACGCTCAGTCTTGCCAGAAAATCAGGTGAATTGCTGATCGGTCAGGATCGTGTCTTGGAAAGCCTCGACGCGGGAAATGTCTTGTCTGTTCTGTTGTCGAACGATCATTCTGAGAACCTTTTGCGTTCACTGGAGCTGCGCTCTGCGACTCTTTATGTTTTGAAGGATACGGGCCGTTTGGAACTTGGACACCTTCTTGGACTGCGACAGGCTCAGGTCGTCGCGCTCCCCGCGAAAAGCGGCTTTGCGGAGAACTTGAAGGATCTGCTTTCGGAAGAAGGAGGAAATGCCATTGAGTAAAATGAGAGTTTACGAGTTTGCTAAGCTTCTTGAGATCAGCAACAAGGAGCTGCTGGCCGTGATGGCGGAGTTAAAGATCGATGTCAAGTCTCATATGAGCACGATCGACGATAATCTGATGCAGCTCATTGAGGATGCCGTAAAAGCCCAAAAGGGCAGTAATAGTCCGTCGGTGACAGATTCTGCGCAGGCGTCTGACACTCCGGAAAACGTAACTGAGAAAGGCTCACAGCCGAAAAGCCAGGAGCCTCAGTCTGAATCTGTTAAGACAGTTGATTCGGAGCATCAGGAACGAAAGTCGGAAAAACGCACCGTGAAAATCACTCATGAGCGCAGTGTCAAAGATCTGGCAGACGTTCTTGGCATTTCTGCTGCTGCAGCTGTCAAACACCTCATGGCCGAAGGAATGATGCTCCCTGCAACGGCACCCCTCAGCGACGATATCCTGCTGATTCTAGGCGAGGCCTGCGGAGTCGATATCGATTGGGAAGAGTCTGGGGAACCAGCTGATAAGAGCGACATTAAACCCGTATCGGCAGGCAAATCGCCACTGCGAGGTTCACATCTTCAACCTAGGTCGCCGATCGTTACTGTCATGGGGCACGTCGATCATGGTAAAACTTCGCTGCTGGACGCCATCCGTAAGACAAACGTGACAGCGCGTGAGGCTGGCGGCATAACTCAACATATCGGCGCTTCGCATATCACCTATAATGGCAACGATATTGTTTTTCTTGACACCCCCGGTCATGAAGCTTTTACTTCGATGCGCGCGCGCGGTGCGCAATGCACCGACATTGCCGTTCTTGTTGTGGCAGCTGACGATGGTGTGATGCCGCAGACGATCGAAGCTATCAATCACGCTAAGGCCGCGGGTGTGCCGATCATCGTTGCTATCAACAAATGCGATAAACCTGCCGCAAATCCTCAGCAAGTCATGCAGGAGCTCAGCGGCTATGGACTCGTTGCCGAAGCTTGGGGCGGCGATACCGTCATGGTTGAGATTTCCGCTAAGGCTGGGACTGGCATTGATCAGCTCCTTGAGATGATCTCACTTGTGGCAGAGATGGAAGAACTGAAAGCTGATCCCACTGTATCACCAGAGGGCGTCGTTATCGAAGCGCGTCTCGATAAGGGGCGTGGACCGATGGCTTCGGTGATCGTCCAGCAGGGCACACTGCGTACCGGCGACTTGATTCTGTTTGACAGCTGTTGGGGAAAGGTGCGCGCTATGTTAAACGATACCGGCAAGCAGGTCAAAGAGGCGGGCCCGAGCACTGCTGTCGAGCTCTTGGGGCTGACGGGTGTGCCGCAGCCTGGTGAACATTTTGTACAGATCGGCAGCGAAAAAGAGGCACGCGATCATTTCTCTGCCCTAGAGGCCGAACGGCGCGAGAGCCAGAACACAGCTTCAGTCAAGCGTATGACGCTCGAAGATCTCTACAGTCAGGTCCAGGAAGGCGAAAAACCTGTACTCAACCTCGTCATTAAGTGCGACGTGCAGGGCACGATCGAGGCAATTGTCGGTTCGCTGGAGAAACTGGCAACTGGTGAAGTCGGCGTCAACATCGTGCACGCCGCTGTCGGCCGGATTTCAGAGTCGGATATCATGCTTGCCACAGCGTCAAATGCCATTGTCGTCGGTTTCAATGTGCGTCCCGAAACAAACGCGCAAAAACTGGCGGAGAAAGAAAAGATCCAGATCCGTCTTTACAGTATAATCTACGAAATCATCGACGATGTGAAAGCGGCCATGGAAGGTCTTCTTAAACCCGAAATCAAAGAAAACGTGCTTGGCGAGGTGGAGATACGCAAGATCTTCAAAGCTCCCAAAGTGGGTAAGATCGCTGGCTGCCGCGTTATGAAGGGCAGCGTCAAGCGCAACAGCAAAGTTCGCTTGATCCGCGACGGCGTTTTGATTTGGGACGGCTCAGTCGCTTCACTGCATCGTGAAAAGGACGAAGCGAGCGAGGTGCGCGAGGGGTTTGAGTGCGGCATGACGTTCGTCAACTATCAGGATTTCCACGAGGGCGATGTTGTCGAGGTCTACGAACTTGTCGAAGAAAAGCGCACGCTCTAATTTTCACTCGACACAACAAATACAACAGTAAAACGATTATTGCGCCGGCGTTCTGAATGAACTTGTTCATCGTCGGCGTGTTTTTATATATGTATAAGAGCAAATATGAAATATACCGCGTTGAAACATGCGGGAGGAGGATAAAATGCCTCGATTCAGAATGAGCAGGATCAACAGTCAGCTTCAGCGCGAGATTTCGATGATTTTAGCGCGCGAAGTTCGCGACGAAAAACTAACAGAAGTGATCGTCACGTCGGTTGACTGTTCAAAAGACCTTAAGTACGCAAAAGTGTATTACACGACACTGCACGAGAATGGGCGAGCCGAAATTGCCAAACTGCTGGATAAGTGTTCGAGCTTTGTGCGCACAACTTTGGGGCGGGTGTTGTCTTACCGAACGGTACCCGAATTGACGTTCAAGTTTGATGACAGCGAAGAATTAGCGCGAGAGATGGACAAGGTGCTGGACAAAATATCGGCAGCGCAGCCAGTGCCCCCCGATGAGCAAGAAGGAGAAGGAGAAACGCATGACGACGATACCAGGGCAGACGAGTGAGCTTCAGCAGATAGTTGAACTTTTGCTCAAGGAATCGCGTTGGTATGTGATTTGTCATGTTAAACCCGACGGAGATACGTTGGGCTGCGGTAGTGCTCTGATGTGCGCGGCATCGTTGCTTGGCAAGTCAGCTGTATGGGGCGGTGCAGACCCATTGCCGCCGTTGTATAGTTTTCTACCTTTTGCCGAAAAGTATTGTACTGGGGAACAAAGCGTGGATGGTGCTCTTGTCGTAGCGGTAGATGTTAGTACAGCCGATAGAGGCATCCCAGGCGTCTGCGCCGATATTTGCATTGACCATCATCACGATAACGAGGGTTTTGCTAAACACGCGAACTGGGTTGAGCCGCAAGCGGCAGCCTCCGGTGAGCTGATTTATGAACTTATCAGGATGCTCGGCTGTCCTATCACGCCTGACATTGCTAAAGCACTGTACGTATCGCTTGCGACCGACTGTGGCTGGTTTCGCTTTTCGAACACCACAGCAAACACCTTGCGTGTTGCTTCTGAACTTGTCGCGGCGGGGGCGCGCCCGCATGAAATCGACGAACTACTCGATTACAGTGATTCTTTGGCTAAGATACGTTTGTGGGGACACTGTCTGAGCAGAGCTAAGGCAGTTGGACAAAGTTCAGTGTTATCGTGGCTGTCGAGTGAGGATTTCCGCCAGACGGGGGCGGCTGAGTCGGATACCGAAGGACTCGTCAATATGCTGACCCACGTCAGCGGTACAGATATGACGGTATTTGTTTCCGAAACTGATAAGGGATTGCGCTGCAGTTTCCGATCGCGAGGGAAAAAAGCAGCCAATGAGCTGGCGGCGATGTGGGACGGAGGCGGCCATATATATGCCGCCGGCTGTACGATTACAAAACCGCTGGCGGAAGGTTTGGCCGAAGTCGAAGAGGTGTTGGCGCGTGTATAACGGCATCCTTGTATTGGATAAAGTTTACGGTGCTCCCAGTCGTGCATGCGTCAACGGTGCAGCGCGGGCACTAGGCGGTCGAACACAGAAGATGGGACACGCCGGCACGCTCGATACGACGGCTTCGGGAGCCTTAATTGTACTGGCAGGCTATGCGACCCGCCTCTCGGAAGCAGTTATGAATCTGCCTAAAAGTTATGAGGCACGAGTGACGTTTGGCTGGTCGACGACTACTGATGACGCCTCCGGACAGCCGTTGACGGAGCCTGTCAAAGTCGATTATGACGAGGCAGCGCTGTTTTCATGGTTGCCCGCATTTTGCGGTGTGAGACTGCAAACTCCGCCGCGGGTCTCGGCGGTTAGAGTGGACGGCGTGCGTGCGCACAAGATCGCCCGCGCGGGGAGCGATCCCCGTATCAGCCCGCGTCCAGTTAATATCACTTCTATCAATTATCTCGGTCGTAGTGAACTAGGGGAGGCTCGTCTTCTGGTCCGCTGCCACCGTGGCACTTACGTGCGTAGTCTTGCACGTGATCTGGGGCAAGTGTTGGGGACAGGCGCTCATCTTTCGGGGCTGCGCAGATTGTATGTAGGCGGCTTTGGGGCTGACCAAGGACTAGAATATAACCCTCAGCAACAGCCTGAACCTGAAAAAATCGTCTCTTCTTTGCTGCCAGTTGACTCGCTGGCGTCGCAGTATTACAGTTATGAAGCGAACGCTTTTTGTGAAAAGCGTTTGAAAAATGGTCTGAACGTGTTCCTTAGTTTTATGCGCCGCATCGGCGGAGGTATCGTACCCGTTGACGATGGCGTTATCGTGCTGGGGAAAGACTTATTTTGCCTTGGTTCGCTTCGCTTCGATAAGGGGCGTGCTGTTGTTTGCCCACAGGTGAACCTGCCGAGGGCGGTGACATTGGTATGATCATATGTATCGGTGCCTTTGACGGATATCACCGCGGGCATGTCGCGTTGTTTGAGAAAGCCCGATCTCTGGCCGAGCGTATGGGTACAGAGTGGCGGCTGCTGACATTTGAGCCACATCCACGTTTTGTCCTTGGCGGTTTATCAGCGCGCCTTTTCTCGGATCAGGAAAAGGGTTTTCTGAGAAAAGTGTGCGATATTCCAGTTCCGATCGAGATTCATTTTACAAAAGAATTTGCAGGGACGGAGCCCGGAGTCTTTCTAGACGAGGTATGCGATCGTCTTCCAGTGACAGGAATCGTTGTTGGCGAGGAGTTCCGCTTTGGGCGAGGACGGTCGGGTGATAGGACTTTTTTGCGTCAATACTGCTCTCAAAACGATATGCGGCTGGAGCTTGTTCCGCAGTTGCTTTATGATAGTGCCCCTATCAGCAGTTCGAGAGTGCGCGAGGCGGTATGTAGAGGAGAACTCCCATTGGCGGCCGAACTACTTGGTTATCCATATTTTATGTGCGCTCCAGTCATTAACGGTGAAAAAAGAGGGCGCACACTTGGCTATCCGACGGCAAACCTGTCTTGTGCAAGCGAAAAACTGCTGCCTGATGAAGGCGTTTATGCTGGAGCGGCATGGCTAGGCAACTGGGTGCCGGCGGCAGTGTCTTTAGGAAGCAATCCTACGTTTTTTGAAGACGGTAAAGTGCGAATCGAGGCTCATTTGCTAGGGTTTAGCGGTGATTTGTATGGCAAAAAATTGTTCCTCGCTTTGCTGCGTAGGATGCGTCCAATGCGTAAATTTTATGGAACGGATGCATTGAAAGATCAGCTCCGTCAAGATTGTCTCTTTGTGCAAAAAATATTCTCTGCCGAGAAAATAAGGCTTTCGATTTTTGAACGGGGGCTTGTCGAATAACGGTGGGCTTGTCTTCGACGAGTGCTTAAGAAGTAGGCGTGTTTCCGTCTTTCTGAGCACCTATGTGATAATGTAATAGTTTGTTCTTGGCTTCATAATCAGCCGACAAATAACAACTTTTAGCCGTGTAACTTGTACATTGTCATCGGTCGGCGGATATGATATCATTAAACGGTAATGTTGACCCCGTAGCTCAGATGGATAGAGCGGCTGCCTCCTAAGCAGCAGGTCGCGCGTTCGAATCGCGCCGGGGCCGCCATAATATAACATTTCAACCTTATTCAAGGTTCATCAAAAATTGTTCGCCGATCTCGTTCACCACGGGGTTGGCGAACGTTTTTCATGGATGAGGTATTTGATCTAATTTACCTTCAACCACTGCTAAACCATACACAAAACCATACACAGATTTTGAGGCCGAAAATTTGTGTATGATGTGTATGATCTGGGCTTCTGTAAACTCCGATGTTTACTGAATTTGTGCCCGCTTTATCGCGCTAAATTCGCTTGTGAATGCCGATAAACACAGGATCTTTTTTGTAAAAACTCGGACTGATGCGCATAAACACTGGGCTGAAATATTTATTTATGATCCCCCAACTTGTCCTGCTATGTCAAAACACAAAAAAGAGCGGAAACGTTCCTCACAACAAGAGTGAGAAGCGCTTCCACTCTATTTTATTATATCTTTTTCTGTGCCGAAGGCAACTATGCGCAGGCTCTCTTTTCCAGATCGATCACCAGCGTCGCCGTCGTCAATTCGCGTTTGTCATCGGCGTAGGGGGCTGCGTAGCCGCGCGAGACGATCTGCTCGTCGCCCTCGGCGCGCTTTTGCTCGATCTGCGAAGCGTCTTTCGCTGTCTTGAACTCAATGATATACACTCGATGCGGAAGTTTCACGTCTACGTCGCAACGCCCCAGGTAGCTTTCTACCTCGTCGTTGGCCTTGATCCCCGCGCCGCGAAGCAGCGCCAGTAACACGGCCTGATAAAAATCTTCCTTCTTATCGGCAAACAGGCGATACGGCATTGATGCCAGCGCCGCATTGAACAGTTGCTTCACCGCGTCCAGATCGCCCGCGGCAAACGCTTTCCACAGTTCGTTGCCGGTGCGGTTGGCGTCTTCAACCTCGTATACAAGATCGAGGTAGCGACGTGAGATCGAGTTGAGGACTTCCTGATTCGGGTAGTCTAAAGTCAGCGACTCCTCGTCGCGGCGTTCGATGGTTAAATAGCCGCTTTGGAACAGAAAGCTTTCAGGTTTCGCGCGCTCGATCTCCGCCGACGAAGCGAAATCCAGCTCGACCTGCATGTGGCGGTACGCCTCGGGTTTCAGCATTCCGTGACGTTTCATGTACTCCACTACGAACGATGGCGAGCCTGATTGATACCAGTAATTGCGAAAATCCGCGTTATTCAGAACTTGCAGTGTCGAAAACGGATTGTACACGCGTGTTTTTCCGTCAAACGAAAAGCCGTCGTAGCGAGCTTTCACCTTTGCCAGGAAG
>Ga0129306_1004047_pt1 | contig 10011 bp, 8 predicted proteins | sample P827metagenome_FD_94438 | JGI IMG/M metagenome (GOLD analysis project Ga0129306, IMG submission 94438) | Capybara group fecal microbial communities from Wisconsin, USA - P827 metagenome | ecosystem: Host-associated > Mammals > Digestive system > Large intestine > Fecal | place: USA: Wisconsin... | reverse complement strand
CAAATTGTTAAGTGAAGACCTGCCGGAGGAAGCCAGTGCGTAAAGAAAGGTTTTCAGAATCGGCGGAAGGAACTGCCAGAAAAATTGTTCCGGTGAACGGAAGGGAAGCGGCCCTGCTGATATTGCTGCAAATTTGGGAAGAAAGTGCCTATACGGCCATCGCTCTGAACCGTGTGCTGCGGCAGACAAAGCTGGAAGAACAGGACCGGCGTTTTGCCACGGAGCTGGTCAACGGCTCTGTAAAAGCCAGAGGTACTCTGGATTTTATCCTTGGCCAGATGGTGAATCGTCCGCTTCAGAAACTGGAGCCTGTAGTTCGCTATATTCTCCATCTGGGCTTGTACCAGATTTTTTATCTGGACCGTATCCCGGATTCCGCTGCCTGTAATGAGAGCGTGAACCTGGCAAAAAAGTTCAGCCATAAGGGTACGGATAAATTTGTGAACGGAGTATTGCGGAGCAGTGTCCGGCAGAAAATGGCCCTGTGGGAGAAAACCCTTGAGGATGTTTCACTGAGGCTCAGTCATCCCCGATGGCTAGTACAGCGCTGGCGGAAACAGTTCGGTGAAGATGAAACCGAAGCCCTGTGCTGCTGGGATAACGAACCGGCCAGTCTGTGCCTGAGGGTCAACACCCTGATGACAGCGCGGGATGCCCTTCTGCAGGATTTAAGGGAAATGGGCTGTGAGGGAGAGGTGTCCCTCTGGTGCCCTGATGGTATCGTGATAACGAGATCGCCGGGACTGCCGGCTCTGCTGCAAACCTTTCCCCATAGTTTTTATGTTCAGGATGAAAGCTCCATGCTGCCGGCCCAACTGTTGCAGCCGAAAGCTGGCGAGCTGATATTGGACATGTGCGCCGCGCCGGGAGGCAAGACCACCCATATTGCCGCGTTGATGGAAAACAGAGGCAGGGTGACGGCCTGTGACATATATCCGCATAAACTGAAGCTGATCGAAGAAAACGCGAAACGCCTGAAGTTGGACAATATTAAAACAGAACTGCAGGACGGAACGGTTTTGCGGGAAGAGTGGATTGAAAAGTTTGACAGGGTGCTGGTAGATGCTCCCTGTTCCGGCCTGGGCGTGTTGCGGCGCCGGGCGGAAGCGCGCTGGACAAAAAAAGAAAAAGATTTACGGGATTTTCCGGCGTTGCAGCAGCGTATCCTGGAAAACGCCAGCCGGTATGTCAAGTATGGCGGTGTCCTGGTGTACAGCACCTGTACTCTGGAAGATAGAGAAAACGGGAAACAAATAGAATTGTTTTTGCAGAATCACAGAGAATGGAAACAGTCCGGTTTTATCCATCCCCGGTCCAAAGAAGTGGTGAAAGAGTTGCAACTGTATCCCCAACGGGATGGCGTGGACGGGTTTTACCTTACGCTTTTGCAAAAAGAATAATAAGTTTCCGGAAATGTTTGCGATATTTTATTTGTTAAACGACAGATAATAACAGACAGTGTTTTGATAAACGTTATATGAAGACTGAAATATTCGGCATGCCTTTGCACCGGTTACAAACGGCATTGGCAGAGTTGGGATTGAAGAAATTCCGTGCAAAACAGATATTTGACTGGTTGTACCAGAAATGCGTGTTTGACTTTGCGCAGATGAGTAATCTGGGCAAAGCGGAGCGCCAGTTGCTGCAGGACTGTTTTTCGGTGCTGCCGGCAGAAATACAAATCGTCCGCAAGATGGACTCCTCCGACGGACTGACCCGGAAGGCTTTATTGGAACTGCCTGACGGGAATGCCATCGAAACCGTACTGATGCATCATGATTACGGATACAGCGTCTGCGTTTCCAGTCAGGTTGGCTGCGATATGCACTGTGCGTTTTGCGCCAGTGGATTGAACGGAGCGGTCCGGAATCTGACGGTTGCGGAAATTCTGGCACAGCTGTATGTGTTCCAGGCGCAACTGCACCTGCAAAATGAAAGAGTCAGCCGCGTGGTGGTCATGGGCAGCGGAGAGCCTATGCTGAATTTTGATGCGGTTTTCGGAGCTCTGCAGTTTTTGCATCAGCCGGATGTCGGCAATATCGGCTACCGCAATATGACAGTCTCAACCTGCGGTATCATTCCGGGAATCAAAAAGATGCAGGGGTTGGGCCTGCCGGTTAATCTGGCGGTCTCTCTCCATGCTGTCAGAAACGAACTGCGTTCGGAACTGATGCCGGTCAATAAGGGTTATCCTTTCCCGGATGTGATTGCTGCCGCGGAAGAGTATGCGGTCAGCAGCGGCAGACAGGTCACTTATGAGTATATTATGCTGGCAGATAAGAACGACAGTGACAGGGATGCGGAATTGCTGGCGGAGTATCTGCGTTATAAACAGGCCGGTGTAAATCTGATTCCGGTGAACCCGATACCGGAGAAAGGATTTTTCCGGCCCGGGGAGAAACGTATTGAAAGATTTTTATCTATATTGCAGCGGCACCGGTTGCATGCCACGGTGCGCAGGGAAATGGGAAAAGATATCAACGCGGCCTGCGGACAGCTGCGGGCGGCGTTTGCCAGAGATAATGGATTAAGGGAACACTGATTGTTTCGCATGCACGCTGACTGGAGGGATTGTTGTGTCAGTAGCGACCCGGACTCATAAAGGAAGAGTCAGGAAGAATAATGAAGACAGCCTGTTGCTGGAACGGCCGTATTTATTTGCCATAGCAGACGGTATGGGCGGCTATAACGCCGGAGAGGTCGCCAGCAAGCTGGCTTTGGAGAAACTAAAGGCGGAAAAAGAGGATCTGTACGGAAAAACCGGTTTTTCCCTGGTTTCCAAACTGTATCAGATCATGCGTGATATTAATTGGGAAGTTTACGATAAAGCCCGGTCTGATTCCGCATTGGAAGGAATGGGAACGACTCTTGCCGGTATTTTTTTTAACGGTAAGGGAAAAGGATATGTGTTTAACGTGGGGGACAGCAGGGTCTACCTGTTGCGGCAGAACCACCTGAAACAGCTTACCAGGGATCATTCCCTGGTAGCGGAAATGGTAGAGAATGGTGAACTGACACAGGAAGAAGCCTTCAACCACCCCCAAAAAAATATGCTGACACGGGGGATCGGCGTCAACAAGAATGTGAACGGCGACGTGTTTGTCATAGACATTTATACAGACGATATCATCCTGCTTTGCAGCGACGGCCTGACGGACATGCTGCACGACAAAGAAATCACGGGATATCTGCAGATGGAAGATACGGAAGCCTCCGCCGATGCGCTGTTAAGCGCTTCGCTGGAAAAGGGAGGCAAAGATAATATTTCGTTCATTATACTGAAATTAGACCGGAAGGAGGTGGAACACGATGGTCGGTGAGATTTTAAACGGACGCTATGAAATCTTAAAATCCGTCGGATTTGGCGGCATGGCCGAAGTGTACCTGGCCAAAGATGTTCTGCTGGACAGGAAAATCGCAGTGAAAGTGCTGCGGAAAAAATTTTTGGACAACAAGAATCAGTTAGAACAGTTTAAACGGGAAGCGCGTTCCGCGGCCCGTCTGATCCATCCGTCCATTGTGACTATCTATGATGTCTGTGATGAAGGGGATATCAGTTATATTCTGATGGAATATGTGGAAGGCGTCAGCCTGAAGGCGTTTGAGGAGCAGAACGGACGTATGGACCCGGCTCTGGCCGTGGCCCTGACAGCACAGCTGGCTTCTGCATTGGACCATGCCCACAAGCATAACATTATCCACTGTGACATCAAACCTCAGAACATCGTGCTGACGGAAGCCATGGTACCGAAAATCGTAGATTTTGGTATTTCGCGGATTGTTTCCAATGAAACTATGGCTTTTACTGCTTCCGTAGTAGGATCCGTCCATTATTTTTCGCCGGAACAGGCCCAGGGGCTGGCGGTAACGGCGCAGTCGGACATTTATTCCCTGGGTATTGTATTCTATGAAATGCTGACAGGGAAGGTTCCGTTTGACGGCAATAATGCTGTCTCCGTGGCCCGCAAACAGGTAGAGGAGCAGGCGCCGCCTTTAAGGCAGTATTGGCCGGAAGCGCCTGATGCATTGCAGGGGATTATTGATAAAGCGCTGGCTAAAAATCTTCAGGACCGTTACGCGACAGCTGAGGATATGAAAAACGATCTGATGCGTGTTAAGAATCTGATTTATCCCAGTAAAAACAACGAAACGTTCCTGGATCAGACCATACCGCTGCAGGCGATCGCGACAACTTCCCCGGTAAAAGCTGCAACAGCGGCTGCACCGGAACCGTCAAAGGCACGGGCGCGTTCGGAAGAGGAAAAATATCAGACTCTGATCATGAGCCTGCCGAGTTTCCTTACCCGGGAAGTGGATGACGATACCAGTGAATACGGACAGTTTGAAGAGCCGGAGAGCACAAGAAAAGTTGTGCCGGTAAACGCGGAGCAAAAAGCGGCTGATACCGGTACGCAGGTATCTGCTGCTGCAACTTTGGGAACGGCAGCAGCTTCGGCGGCAATTGCTGCAGCGGGTGCGCCTGAACCGGAACAGCAATCCCTGTTTACAGAAGATACGGGTACGGTTACTGCAACAAAGAAAGCGGGACCGGAAGCCGGACCGGCTGTCAGGGATGAAAATACGGTTTCGGGAACCGGTCTGAGGCAGTCAGAAACAGTGAAGGAACCGGATGGTAAACCGGTGGTCATCCCGGTTGCGGATATGAGCGGTGCTTACAAAGCGGAAAGTTCTGCTCCGGGGGCCAGGCCGGCCGGTCCCGGTTTGTCGGTCACCAGTGACCCTGCGGTTGCTGTGGCGGGTCAGAAGGAAGCCCAGGGTTCATTGAAACCGAAACAGGAAAGAAAGAATGATACGCCGAAGAAAAAATCGGGGTTTTTAAAGAAATTAATAGCCGCTGTATTATTGTTGTTCGTGCTGATTGCAGGAGGAATTTTCTATTTCTTCAGTTCTTCCAAGCCTGAAATTACTGTGCCGGATGTTAACGGCAAACCGGTTGCGGAAGCGCAGCAGGTATTGGAATCTCAGGGCTTCAAAGTCGAGATTGAGAACAAAGTTGATACCAGTGTCAAACCGGGTACCGTGCTGCGTATGGATCCGGTGGCCGGTATCAGGCGGAAAGAGGGGGCTACCATTACATTGGTTGTTTCCGGAACAGAAAAGACGACAGCAGTTCCGAAAGTCGTGGGGCTGAAACAGGACCAGGCGGAAAAGCTGCTGTCGGAGAAGAACCTTCGTATTGAAAAAATTGAGTACAAGTGGGAACAGGACAAGCCGGAAGGCATCATCCTGAGCCAGTCGCCGGAAGAAAAAAGCCAGCTGGGCGAAAACGGCGCGGTAAACATTGTTATCAACAAAAAAGAAGAAAAGAATGTGGCAGTGCCTGACCTGAAAGGGATGACTCTGGCGGAAGCCAGAAAGAAACTGGAAGATCTGAAGCTGAAAGTAGAAGTGAGAGAGGAAGACAGCGAAAAGAATAAAGACACGGTAATCGGGATGTCGCCGGAAGTGAACGATACCATTACGGAAGGCTCTACGGTAGTTCTACTGGTTTCCAATGCGAAAAAGCAGGCCGGTTTCCCGGCTACGCCTGACAAAATCAACAGCAACAGCGGCAAGAGCAATGGCAGCGTGACTGTGAACAGGACCACCGGGGCCCGGTATGCCGAATTTGTGGTGCCCGGAACCGGAACCCATACGGTGCAGATCGTTTCCAACAACGGCCGGTCGCAAAAAGTGGAAGTGTCCGGATCCTATAACGGCGGCGTGAGGCTGCGTACAAAGGTTGACAGTGACGTACAGCGTGTCGGCTTCTATGTAGACCACAGGCTGGTAGAGGAGAAGAGTTGGTAACATCGGGCTTGGTAGTGCGGTCTTACAGCGGTTACTATTATGTGGATTGTGCCGGCATCATGATAACCTGTAAGGTCAAAGGGCACATGAAACAAAAACGGTTTTCGCTGTGTACCGGCGACCGGGTAAAACTGGAAGTTAATCCGGATAAGGCGGACGAGGGGATGATCACCGCCGTTCTGCCCCGCCGTAATTATCTGGAAAGGCCTACGGTGGCAAACCTTGACCTGCTGGTAATCACCCTGGCGCTGGTACAGCCGGATTTCAGTTTTCTGATCGCGGATAAATTGCTGATCCTGGCGGAAGCGGCAAAGATTCCGGTACTGTTGGTACTGACCAAGGCTGATCTGGCTGCGGAAGAGCAGAGGGAAAGCATTGCTTCGGTGTATCGGAAGATCGGGTATGAAACCTTTGTGATTTCTTCCAAAACCGGAGAGGGCATTGACGCCCTGCGCAAGCGTCTGGAGGGAAAAGTTACTGCGTTCGGCGGTCCCAGCGGGGTGGGCAAATCCTCCGCGCTGAATGCGATTCAGCCCGGCGTCCTGCGGATCACGGGGGAGATCAGCACGAAAATCAGCCGGGGGAAGCATACCACCCGGTATACGGAACTCATTCCCTTCAACGGAGGTTACCTGGCTGATACGCCCGGTTTTGGCAATGTACTGATGGAAAATCTTGAACCGGAAGCGTTGCCGGCCTGTTTTCCCGAGTTCAGACAGTTTGAAGCGACCTGTAAATTTTCGCCTTGCAGCCATACCCATGAACCGGTCTGCGGCGTCAAGGATGCGGTGCAGGAAAACCGGATCGCCTCTTCCCGTTACGCGTCATATTTGTCAATCCTGGAAGAGTTAAAAGAAAACAAAGCGAGGAACCGAAGATGATCAAAATAGCTCCGTCCATATTATCGGCAGATTTTTCCTGCCTGGGAGACGAGATACGGAAGATAGAAAAGGCCGGCGCCGACTGGGTGCATATTGATGTGATGGATGGCAATTTTGTGCCGAACCTGACCTTTGGCGCGCCGGTGGTGAAAAAAATCCGGAACGTGACCGGGATGTTTTTCGACTGCCATCTGATGGTAGATCATCCGGAAACCTATATTGAGGATTTTGCCGCAGCGGGTGCAGACCAGATCGTGGTGCATGCGGAAGCCACAAAGCATTTGCACCGCTGCATACAGGCCATCCATGCCAAAGGGATCAAAGCCGGCGTGGCCTTGAACCCGGCCAGTTCCTTATCTCTGATTGAAGAAATCCTGCCCGATGTGGATATGATTCTGCTGATGACGGTGAATCCGGGTTTCGGCGGCCAGCAGTTTATCTCCACTGTACTGCCGAAAATCAGCCGTCTGCGCCGGATGTTAGACCTGGCCGGCCTGCGTACCGACATTCAGGTGGACGGCGGCATCAATGCGGAAACGGCCCGGCAGGTTGTGGGGGCCGGGGCAACGGTGCTTGTGGCGGGTTCGTACGTGTATGGGGCGAAGGACGTGAACGCCGCGGTAAAGAGCCTGCGCGGGTAAGCGCCTGCAAAGGAATGTATGAATGCAGGTTGCACGATTGACAGACGCGTGATTTCATATTAAACTATATAGCGAAAACAGTCTTTGGGGCAGGGTGAATGTGTCCGGCGGTCCGGCGCATAATTCCCAACCGGCGGTACAGTCCGCGAGCCGACAGCGCCTGGTGCGCCGACGCACGATCCGGTGTGATTCCGGAACCGACAGTATAGTCTGGATGAGAAAAGACTTGTATGGGAGAACTGTCTTGCCATAGGAAATGCCTCTGGACGTTTCCTATGGTTTTTTGTTTTGGGGAGTTTGCCATGTCTGACTATGAGTATTATATGCGAAGGGCTTTGGAACTTGCCGGAAGGGCGGAAGGCTGTACCAGTCCCAATCCCATGGTGGGCTGTGTGATTGCCGACGCAGAGGGCAATATAGTCGGCGAAGGCTGGCACCGTAAGGCGGGGACGCCTCATGCGGAAGTGAACGCCATCGCGGACATGAAGGCGAAGCAACGGCAGGGCTACACCGCGTTTGTTTCGCTGGAACCCTGTTCCCATTGGGGACGGACCGGCCCCTGTTGTGAGGCGCTGATCAAAGCGGGCATCAAACGGGTAGTGGCGGCCATGGAAGACCCCAATCCCAAAGTGGCGGGCAACGGGTTTCGCCGCCTGCGGGAAGCTGGTGTAGAGGTTATTACGGGCGTCTGCGAAAAAGAAGCAAGGCGTCTGAATGAACACTTTTTACTGTGGGTTACCCAAAACCGTCCCTTTGTCAGTCTGAAATTTGCGGAGACGTTGGACGGAAAACTGGCCACCTCTGCCAGGGATTCCCATTTCGTTACCGGGCAGGAGGCGCATACGTACAGCCATTATCTGCGTAAGATCCATGACGCGATCCTGGTTGGCATCGGTACGGTACTGGATGATGATCCGGAACTGACCACAAGGCTGGTGGAGGGAAAAAATCCCGTCCGCATCGTGTTGGACAGCAGGGCCAGGATCCCCCTGAATGCAAAGGTGCTGCAGGGAGATGCAAAAACGGTAGTGGTTACCAATCCGGACGCGGATGCAGAAAAATGCGATTCACTGCGGCGTCTGAAGAACGTGGAAGTGGTAACTCTTCCCTGTGAGAATGGCAAAATTTCGGTTTCTGCTTTGCTGCAGTCTTTATACGAGCATGAGATTACGTCTGTTTTGGTGGAAGGCGGCAGCGAAGTATTGGGTTCGTTTTTGGACAGTCAGATTGCCGACAGAGTTTACGCCTTTATTGCGCCGAAACTGGTGGGGGGAACACATGCGCTGCCTTCCATTGGCGGAAGGGGCATTGAGAGGATGTCCCAATGCGCAACGGTTGTGGAACCGGAACTGCTGACCCTGGGGAAAGACTGGCTGATCACCGGCAGGGTAACGTTTTAAATGAATCATAAATAATCATTATAGATTGTAAAGAGAGGATGTATCATGTTTACGGGTTTAATTGCCGCCCTTGGTACGGTGGAACGCCTTGCGGAAGGAAGTACAAGCTGCCGGCTGACGGTTCGCGCTCCCCAGTTGCTGTCCGGTGTGAAAATCGGTGACAGTATTGCAGTGAACGGTGTCTGTTTAACGGTAGTGCATCTCCGGGGCGATACCTTTACGGCGGATGTGATGCCAGAAACCGTACGCAGGACCGCGCTGCATCTGCTGCAGCCTGGGGACAGGGTGAATCTGGAAAAAGCGCTTCGTCCCACGGATGGTCTGGACGGGCATATCGTGCAGGGACATGTGGAAGGTGTGGGAACGATTCAGCAGATTATTTCGGAAGGCAATGCGCGGGTGTACCGGATCCAGGCGCCCGGGGAACTGCTTCGCTACATCGTGGAGAAAGGTTCCATCGCCGTGGACGGCATCAGCCTGACGGTGACGGAAACCGATGATTCGGGCTTTGGTGTTTCCCTGATTCCCCATACGGCAAAGATGACCACGCTGGGTTACAAAAGCGCAGGCGATGCTGTCAATCTGGAAACAGATATCCTGGCCCGGTATGTGGAGAAAATGCTGGGAATGGATAAAAAGGGGAACGGTTTTTCGGACCGGCATAAGCCGGGTGCTGCTGAGAACGAAAATTCAGAACCGGAATTAACGGAAGAGTTTTTGCTGAAACACGGATTTTAGGGAGCTGTTTTCCATGAAAGGCGGAGTGGAGAAAGAAATGAAAGACTTTACATTCAACACGATTGAAGAAGCTATCGCTGCCATCAAGGCAGGGAAGATGGTGCTGGTAACCGATGATGAGGACCGGGAAAACGAAGGCGACCTGATCATGGCGGCCCAGTTCTGTACAGGGGAGTCCATCAATTTTATGGCAAAGGAAGCCCGGGGCCTCATCTGTATGCCGGCCGATGCCGAAATCATGGACAAGCTGCAGTTCGGCGCTATGGTTTCCCACAATACGGACAATCATGAAACGGCTTTTTCCGTTTCCATCGATCACGTTGATACCACGACGGGCATTTCGGCTTACGAGCGGGCTTATACCATGAAAAAAGTAACGGAACCCGGCGCCCAGGCCATGGATTTCCGGCGGCCGGGCCATGTGTTTCCGCTGCGCAGCCGTAAAGGCGGGGTGCTGGTGCGGACCGGGCACACGGAAACCACCACGGACCTGTGCAGGCTGGCGGGCCTGACACCGGTAGGCATTTGTTGCGAAATTAT
>Ga0129306_1004044_pt1 | contig 10014 bp, 7 predicted proteins | sample P827metagenome_FD_94438 | JGI IMG/M metagenome (GOLD analysis project Ga0129306, IMG submission 94438) | Capybara group fecal microbial communities from Wisconsin, USA - P827 metagenome | ecosystem: Host-associated > Mammals > Digestive system > Large intestine > Fecal | place: USA: Wisconsin... | reverse complement strand
GCAGTCCATAGTGATTGCCCTCCCTCTGTAGAAGTTGTGTGGTAACTTCATTCTACCACGGGGAGAAAAATCACTATGGATTTTTTACTCAAGTGTCCAACTTGATTTTACAATCAACCGTTTACAATTTTTTCTATAATTTTGGCAGTACGAAGTGCAACATTAAGTACACAATATATTTTGTATCGTTATATTGCAGTAGGCGAATATGCCGTTAGCCCTGCGAATTACTCTGCTCCCATTACCTTAGCAACGATCACGGCAGCGATTGGAGTTGCTTTTATAGTTTACTGCATTGCCGAAAGCAAAATTGGAAATAACCGAAAGAACTTAAAAGGACCATAACTTTCAATAATCGGACAGTCCTGTTTGGATGCCCATTTTGTTTGAGCAGGAATTGTGTAACGAGTCAATCGGATTGACAACTATGCAATATCAACATCTCCGGATATTCCCCGGCGATCTGATGAAACCGTGTATAACGTGAATCCCCACGGAATTTATATCCGTGGGGATTCAAAAGTTCCTGCAGTTTTTTCTCTCTTAACGAAAGCGGCACTCAGTCCGATTCTCTGAGGATGATGGGCTCACCGATGGAGCATACCCTGCCGTCCCGGACCTCCACAGGCTCTCCGGTGATCAGATTCTCATAGGTGCCGTCCCGGACTCCCGCCTCCACCAGGGAGGCCTGTCCCCGGGCAGAGAAGACGCCGACCATCCGCTCGCCGCCGCAGGCATGGACTGCCAGCAGAATATCCCGTGGCCGGGCAGTGACTGTGTAGGCGCTGTCCGTAAAAATAGGATCCCGCTTGATCCGGGCCAGTCTGGACAGCAGCGGGGAAAAATCCTTTCCGCTGTCCCAGCGGATGGGATCTTTCTCAAAGAGACTGGGCGTATGGACCGCCTGTACCTCCTGTCCGGCATAGAGCATGGCAAGGCCCTTCTGGAAGTAGTTGAAAGCGGTCCAGTTGCGGAGCATCCTGTCGTCGGGCAGCAGTTGGGCCGCCCGGGGACGGTCATGGTTCTCCAGGCAGCGGAGCTTCACATAGTTGTCGGGATAGATTCCCTCCTGCCGGGAGACAGCGGCGGCGTATTCGCCCAGCGGCACACGCCCGCTCATGCAGCCCAGATACTCCTCCAGGATGTCGTAGTCATAGCACAGATCGAAGGCCTGGTACAGCTCGCAGTCGGAGTGGGCGGTCATGCCCCGGGATCGGTTGAGCAGAATGAACTCCGGCTCCACGGATTCCGCCAGCCAGAAGCAGCCGGGCCGGACTTTCTCCACTTCCTCCCGGGCCTTCAGCCAGAATTCCAGAGGCACCAGCGGCGCCACGTCGCAGCGGAAACCGTCCACGATCTCCGCCCACATTTTCAGCGTGTCGATCTGGTAATCCCACAGGCCCGGATGCCTGTAGTCCAGATCGATGATATCCGTCCAGTCGCCCACCCGGTTGCCGAAGGACCCGTCGGGCTTATGATAGAACCACTCGGGATGGTTTTGGGCCAGCCAGGAGTCAGGGGCGGTGTGATTGTATACCACGTCGATGATGCACTTCATGCCGTGTCCGTGGATGTCCTTCACCAGGCGCTTAAAATCCTCCAGCGTGCCGAATTCCGGATTAACCGCCCGGTAATCCCGGACGGCGTAGGGACTGCCCAGGGAGCCCTTGCGAGCCTCTTCCCCTACAGGGTGGATAGGCATCAGCCAGATGATATCCACGCCCAAGGCTCTGATGCGGTCCAGGTCCCGGCGGACGGCTTCAAAGGTGCCCTCTCCGCTGTAATTGCGGACAAAGACGGAGTACATGACCTGATTGCGGTATGCTTTGGCAGTAGATTTCGCCATGGCGATTGGCCTCCTTTAATTTGAATCCGGCGGTATTACAACCGCGGACGTGCCTGAAATATCATTTTCTTTTTCCGGGTCAACGGGATCCGGTCTCCCGCCTGCGGGCCCTCCCGCTCAGATACGCCGCCAGACGGGCACCAGCCCAGCCCAGAATGACTCCCAGCGCCACGCCGGCCAGCACGTCGCTGGGCCAGTGGACATACAGGTATAGCCGGGAAAAGGCGATGAGGGAGGCCAGCACCAGGGCCGGAAGGCCCCAGCGCCATCCCCGGTCCGTCCATAGCGCCGCAGCGGCCGCGAAGGAGGACGCCGTGTGCCCGGACGGAAAAGAGGCGTCCAGAGGCGGCTTCACCAGCAGTTCCACCGCCGAATTGACGGCAAAGGGCCGCAGCCGCCCAATCGCGGGCTTTAAAATCAGGTTGCAGCAGATCAGGTCCAGGACCAGGGCACAGGCCAAAGCAGCCCCTGTCCGCCGGTATTTTTTCGTCAGCAGCAGGCACAGCGCCAGAAGAATCCACACCTCACCGTGGTTGCAGATCCAGCTCACCGCCTGCATCGCCGTGTCCAGCAGTCCGCTCCGGCAATTGGTCTGGATCCAGTCCAGCACCGCCAGCTCCATCGCCTGCAACACCATCGCCCCTTTCGGAAAAGATATGGACATTATCATAGCACACTTTCACGGAAAGAAAAGCATATTCCGTGAAATCCGCTCCGCAAAATTTTTCCCTCGCCGCCAGTCCAGTCCCGGTAAGGCTTTGCTGGGATCGCTCTGCCGGTGCGCCATAAAAAGCCCTTGCTCTTGTGGGTCGGATGGGATAGAATAACAATATCTTGCGTTACGAAGGAGGGATACTCCATGAAAATCTGCGGCCTGCAGAAGCTGGCCATGGTGGACTATCCGGGCAAGCTGGCAGCCACGGTGTTCACCGGCGGCTGCAACCTCCGTTGCCCCTTCTGCCACAACGCCCTCCTGGTGACCCGTGTGGAGGAGAACGAAGTGCATCCCGTTTCGGAGGTGCTGGACTTTCTGAGAACCCGGCAGGGCCTGCTGGACGGCGTGGTGATCTCCGGCGGGGAGCCGCTGCTGCAAAACGGCGTGGAGGACTTTGCCAAGGCCGTGAAGGACCTGGGCTTTTCCGTGAAGCTGGATACCAACGGCACATTTCCGGACCGGCTTGCGGCTCTTCTGGAAGAAAGTCTGGTGGACTATGTCGCCATGGATATCAAAAACAGTCAGGCCAAATACCCGCTGACCGTGGGTGTCCCGGACTTCGATACCGCCCCCATCCGGGAGAGCGCGGCACTGCTGCGGAGGGGCCTGGTCCCTTATGAGTTCCGCACCACCCTGGTGCGGGAGCTGCACACCGCGGAGGACCTTCTGGACATCGCCCGCTGGCTGGATGGAAGTCCCCTGTATTTTCTCCAGACCTTTGTGGACTCCGGTGATCTGGTAGGCTGCGGCATGACCCCTTTTACACCCCAGGAGATGCAGGGCTTCGGGGCTCTTGTCCGACCCTTTTTCGGGTCTGTGGAGGTTCGCGGCGTCTAACTAAATATAGTAGAGATTCAGCGTTTTTTATAAAAAATAACACAAGATATAGTACTTTTTATCATTGACTTTCCCCGCCGTTGTGGTAGAATGGATGATACAGAGCGGCACACCGCTCATTTTTCATGTGTTTGTGGTTTTGGGTTTGATTCAACAGACATCAACTTTAAATAAAGGCAGGGAGATCATTATGTATCAGGTCGTGAAGCGAGACGGCAAAATTACCGATTTCAATATTTCCAAAATCAGTGTGGCCATCACAAAAGCCTTTGAGGCCACTAATAAGGCCTACAACACCGACATCATCGACCTGCTGGCCCTGAAGGTCACCGCTGACTATCAGGACAAAATCTCTGACGGCAAAATCACCGTGGAGCAGATTCAGGACAGCGTGGAGAACATGCTGAGCAAAGCAGGCTACGCCGACGTGGCCAAGGCCTATATTCTCTACCGCAAGCAACGGGAGAAGATCCGCAATCTGGGTTCCACCGTGCTGGACTACAAGGATCTGGTGAACAATTACCTCCATGTCAACGACTGGCGCGTGAAGGAGAACTCCACCGTCACCTACTCCGTGGGCGGCCTGATTTTGTCCAACTCCGGCGCCATCACCGCCAACTACTGGCTCAGCGAGGTCTATGACCCGGAGATCGCCGACGCCCACAGAAGCGGCGACATCCATCTCCACGACCTCTCCATGCTCACCGGCTACTGTGCCGGCTGGAGCCTGAAGCAGCTGATCCAGCAGGGTTTGGGCATTCCGGGAAAGATCACCTCCTCCCCCGCCAGTCACCTGAGCACCCTGTGCAACCAGATGGTGAATTTTCTGGGCATCATGCAGAACGAGTGGGCGGGTGCCCAGGCGTTCTCCTCCTTTGACACCTATTTGGCTCCTTTTGTGAAGGTGGATCACCTGACCTATAAAGAGGTCAAGCAGTGCATCCAGTCCTTCGTCTTCGGCGTCAACACTCCCTCCCGCTGGGGAACCCAGGCGCCCTTCTCCAACATCACTTTGGACTGGACCGTCCCCAAGGATCTGGAGAATCTGCCCGCCATTGTAGGCGGCAGGGAGATGGACTTCACCTACGGCGACTGCAAGAGGGAAATGGACATGGTGAACAAGGCGTTCATCGAGATCATGACCGAGGGCGACGCCGTGGGCCACGGCTTCCAGTATCCCATTCCCACCTACTCCATCACCCGGGACTTTGACTGGAGCGACACGGAGAACAACCGGCTGCTGTTCGGCATGACCGCCAAGTACGGCACCCCCTACTTCTCCAACTATATCAACTCCGATATGGAACCCTCCGACGTCCGCTCCATGTGCTGCCGCCTGCGCCTGGACCTGCGGGAACTGCGGAAAAAGTCCGGCGGCTTCTTCGGCTCCGGCGAGTCCACCGGCTCCGTGGGCGTGGTCACCATCAACCTGCCCCGCATCGCCTATCTCGCCAAGACCCCCGAGGAGTTCTACCAGCGTCTGGACCGCATGATGGATATCGCCGCCCGGTCCCTGAAGACCAAGCGTACCGTCATCACCCGTCTGATGGACGCCGGCCTGTATCCTTATACCAAGTACTATCTGGGCACCTTTGAGAACCACTTCTCCACCATCGGTCTCATCGGTATGAACGAGGTGGGCCTGAATGCCAAATGGCTGCGCAAGGATCTGACACATCCCGAGACGCAGGCCTTTGCCAAGGACGTGCTGAACCATATGCGGGAGCGCCTCTCCGACTATCAGGAGCAGTACGGCGACCTGTACAATCTGGAGGCCACCCCCGCCGAATCCACCACCTACCGTCTGGCCAAGCACGACGTGGAGAAGTACCCCGATATCATCACCGCCGCCAAGAACCCCGGCGATACCCCTTACTACACCAACAGCTCCCACCTGCCCGTGGGCTACACCGCCGACATCTTCGACGCCTTGGCTGTCCAGGACGACCTGCAGACCCTGTACACCTCCGGCACCGTGTTCCACGCCTTCCTGGGCGAGAAGCTGCCCGACTGGAAAGCCGCCGCCAATCTGGTGCGGAAGATCGCCGAGAACTTCAAGCTACCCTATTACACCCTGTCCCCCACCTACTCCATCTGTCAGGACCACGGCTATATCTCCGGTGAGCACCTCACCTGCCCCAAGTGCGGCAAAACCACCGAGGTCTGGAGCCGTATCACCGGCTACTACCGCCCCATCCAGAACTGGAACGACGGCAAGGTCCAGGAGTTCAAGGACCGGCGGGAGTATGACGTGGCAGCCTCCAAGCTGGAGGGCCGCCGTCTCTGTGACCGGGAACCTGACGCCGCCGTAGGCACCGCTCCCGCCCAGGAGGCCGCTGGGGCCGTCCAGAGCAATCAGGAGCTGTTCCTGTTCACCACCAAAACCTGCCCCAACTGCAAAATCGCCAAGAATGAGCTGGAAAGAGCCGGTCTGGCCTACCAGGTGATGGACGTCAGCGAGCACCGGGATCTGGTGGACCAATATGGCATCCAGCAGGCCCCCACCCTGATCGTTCGCCACGGCGATACAGTGGAGAAGCTGGTCAATGCCTCCACCATCAAAAAATTTGCCACCAACCACTGATTGAACTGATATTCACCTGTAAACTGAAATCGGGGGGACGGCGTCCCTCGGTTTTCCGGCTCGTCTAATTTTGATCTGTGCCGCCCCGGGCGGCGGAATGGGAGATTGATATGGCAGAGCAGTTTGATATTCTCATCGTGGGCGGCGGTCCCGCCGGACTGACCGCCGCCATCTACGCCCGCCGGGCGGCCAAGTCCGTTCTGGTGCTGGAAAAGTCCTCCGTGGGCGGGCAGATTGCCTCCTCTCCCCGGGTAGACAACTTTCCCGGCCTTCCCGGCGTCTCCGGCGTGGAGCTGGCGGAGCGGCTATACACCCAGGCGGAGGAGTTGGGCGCCCGCATCGAGTTGGAGGAGGTGCTGGAAATCCGGGACGGTACCCCCAAGACCGTGGTGACAGACTACGGCACCTATACCTGCGCCGCTCTGATCCTGGCCACCGGCATGAAGCACCGCTCTCTGGGGTTGGAGCGGGAGGACACCCTGCCCGGTGTATCCTACTGTGCGGTGTGTGACGGCGCCTTCTACGAAGGGAAAGATGTGGCGGTCTGCGGCGGCGGCAATACCGCCCTCCAGGACGCGCTGTTTCTCTCCGACCTGTGCCGCCATGTGACGGTCATCCACCGCCGCGGCGAATTTCGCGGCGATCCCATTTTGGTGGAAGCCCTGCGGAAACGGGAGAATGTCTCCTTTGTTATGAACACGGTGATATCCGCTCTGCAGGGGCAGGACGCTCTGTCGGGCCTGCGGCTGAAAGATACCGTCACCGAAGCAGAGACGGAGCTGGCGGTCAGCGGCCTGTTCCAGGCCGTGGGCCAGCAGCCGGAGGGGGCGCTTGCCCAGGCTCTCGGCGTGGCGGACACGGCGGGCTTCATTCCCGCAGGTGAGGACTGCCTGACCCCGTCCGCCGGTATATTCGCCGCCGGAGACTGCAGGGTCAAGGAAGTACGCCAATTGACCACCGCCTGCGCCGACGGCGCCGTGGCGGCTCTGGCCGCCTGCCGGTACTGTCGATAAAATCAGGTCACGACAAAAAGGACAGCCCTGCTCTATGGAGCAGGGCCGTCCTTTTTATTTGGTATGCGCCGCGATGGCCGCAGAGAGAAATGCCGCGGTGCCCTCGCCGAAGCGGTCCAGATTCTTGTGGAACCGCTCATCCGCCGTGTACATCTGTCCCAGTCCCGCCAGAATCTCGTCGGTACACTCGTAGCAGTGGGCGCTGATAAACGCCTGCCACTCCCGCACCAACGCCTGGGCCTCCTGAGACGCCGGGTCTGTGTCCCGCAGAGCGGCGGCCCGGCGGAAGATATCGTTCATTCCCTCCGTCAGAGCTGCCTGGTCCGCGCTGTCAAACGTCCGTTCCTGACTCTGCCGCCAGGCATTTGTATCCCCCCAGCGGGCCTTTGCCTCATCGGCGTACTGCCTGCGGACGGTTTCGATCTCCGCCGCATCGAATTCTTTGAACTCCGTGGTCTGTTCTCCTTTCAGATTGGCCTCCAACAGCTCCAGCAGCCGGTCCAGCCGCTCCCGCTTCATCTGGAGCAGATGCCGCTGCCGCCGCAGAGCCTCCTGTTTGTCATACTGAGGGTCAGCCAAGATCGCCTGGATGTCCTTCAGGGAGAAGTCCAGCTCCCGGAAGAACAAAATCTGCTGCATCCGCTCCACATCGGTCTCCCCATACCAGCGGTAGCCGGAATCTGCCGCTGTTTCCGGACAGAGGAGTCCAATCTGGTGGTAGTAGTGCAGGGTGCGTACGCTTACCCCGGTCAGTTTTGCCATCTCGCTGACGGACAATCTCATAAGCTTCACCTCACTTGCGAGTGTATTCTATGACGCAGCGTCAGAGTCAAGTGTTTTTGATCAGATTCTTGGATAAATTTTTTAAAACAGGCCTTTCCGGAAAATCCGGAATGGCCTGTTTTCTGCCGCGGCAAACAATTTTTAAATTATTCCCCCGAGGGGAACAGGGAGGTCTGCTCTTCCATTTCCTCCGGCTGATCCAGACGGTCCAGATACTTGGCCTTATACTCCCGCACCAGGGACTTGTACTTCTCCGCCATCCGCTCCTTCATGTTCTCCTCATAGGAGTGGGTAGCCATATCCATCACCTTCTGGTTTTCCAGCACGATCAGGGCGATGTTGGAGCAGTGGTCCGCTACACGCTCAAAGTTATTGATGCAGTCGTTGAAAACGAAACCCAGCTGCAGTGTACACTGTCCCGACTGGAGCCGGTTCACGTGGCGGGCCTTCATCCGTTCCGTCATCAGGTCGATGGTGTCCTCCAGCAGTTCCACCCGGGTGGCGGCCGTCAGGTCGTTTTCCGTCAGAGCGGCGTAGGCCAGGTCCGTGATCTCCAGCACCGCCTCCACACAGACATTCAGGCCCATCTTGGCCTCTTCAGAGAAAGCCTCGTTCCGATTCTTCAGTTCCTCCGCCAGCTCCGCGATATTCATGGCGTGGTCTGAGATCCGCTCGATGTTGGTCAGGCATTGCAGCAGCATAGCGGACTGCCGTGTCTCGTTATCGGACATCTCCCGAGCGGACAGCTTCACCAGATAGCTGCCCAGCTGGTCCTCATAGAGGTCTACCCGTTCCTCACGGCTCTGGATCTTTTCAAACTTGATCTGATCAAACCGGGACAGCAGGTCGATGGACTTCCGCAGGTTCTTCCGGGCGGCAATGGCCATGAGCGCGGTGGTCTTGGTAGCCTGTTCCAGCGCCACGGAGGGATATGCCAAAAAACGCTCGTCCAGCAGGTTGGCCTTGAACTCCATGTCCTCCTCGTCCTCCGGAGAATCGGGGAAGGTCTTCATGGCCAGCTTCTCCAGAAGGCTCCGGAAGGGGAACAGCACCACCACCGCAAAGACCTTGAATACCGTGTTGATAATGGCGATGCCCACGCTGGTGGCTTTTCCCTGCAGGAAGGGCAGGCCGCCGGTCACACCGCTGAGGAAAGCGAACAGCACCAGGAAGGCAATGCCGCCCAGGGCGTTGAAGTAGAGATAGGTGAAAGCCGCCCGCTTGCCGTTCTTGTTGGCGCCGATGGCGCTGAGCAGCACGGGCACGCAGGCGCCCACACTCATGCCCACCACCAGGTAGACGGCCACATGGTACTCAATCACACCAGTGACCGAAAGCGCCTGCAGAATACCGATGGAGGCGGAGCAGCTCTGGATCACAGCGGTGACCAGAATGCCGATGACCACGCACAGCAGGGGGTTGGAAACCACAGTCATCACATGGAGGAAGGTCTCGCTCTCCTGCAGCGGCTCCATGGCGGCGGACATGGTCTTCATGCCGTTCATCAGCACGCTGAGAGACAGCAGTATCACACCCACATTTTTCTTGACCGAGCTCTTGCCTCCCATATAGAGGAGGATGCCGATCACCGCCACCACCGCGAAAATCACGGTGGTGGAGAGCAGATTGGCGGCTCCGGACCCCCCCACGCTGGACAAGCTCAGCAGCCAGCCGGTGGCCGTGGTGCCGATGTTGGCACCCATGATAATGCCGATGGCCCGGGACAGCTCCATGATGCCAGAGTTGACGAAGCCAACCACCATTACCGTGGTGGCGGAGGAGGACTGAATAATGGCGGTGACAAACGTGCCCAGCAGCACACCCCGCAGCGGAGTGGAGGTCAGACGGCCCAGGGTGGTTTCCAGCTTTCCGCCGGCCACCTTCTTCAGAGAATCCCCCATCAGGGACATTCCGAACAGGAAAAACGCCAGCCCGCCAAGCAGGGTGATAACGGATGTGATATCCATGCTCTTTTCCTCTTTCTCTGCGCCCCATCAGCCCCGGGCGCTTTCTCTCACATTTATTCTCGCTTGTTTTTACATTATTCTAACATGGTTGATTGTAAAATCAAGTTGGACACTTGAGTAAAAAATCCATAGTGATTTTTCTCCCAGTGGTAGAATGAAGTTACCACACAACTTCTACAGAGGGAGGGCAATCACTATGGACTGCCATCATTGTATCACAGAATCCGCAGAACGCAAGAAGGGACAGCATCTTCGCATGGAAGACCGAG
>Ga0129306_1004043_pt1 | contig 10016 bp, 9 predicted proteins | sample P827metagenome_FD_94438 | JGI IMG/M metagenome (GOLD analysis project Ga0129306, IMG submission 94438) | Capybara group fecal microbial communities from Wisconsin, USA - P827 metagenome | ecosystem: Host-associated > Mammals > Digestive system > Large intestine > Fecal | place: USA: Wisconsin... | reverse complement strand
AAGATTTTGATGCACAAAAGATGATTGGCAAATACAAACCAATGTCTCTTGCAGAAGAAGCTTTAACTGCCATGAATTAAGTATTTTAGAAAGTCGACTTGTTCGTTGACTTTTTATGGGAGGTATATTATGTATTTGGTTCTACTTTTTTATTCTCTTTCAAATGCTTTCTTAAAATCAGCCAGCCGAGGAATACGCCAGCAAAGGACAGAGCAAAAACGATAAGGGTAGAAACTACTCCCATAAAGCCGGATGTAAAGCGAATCATCTGCTCCATAGCCTCTGGAGTCTGGCCACGGCCAATCCATTCAGCTTTATAGCTTTCGAGGAAGAACCAGCTTGGAATCATTGTTCCCCAGGCCTGTCCCACATGGAAAATTCCTGAAGCAATAGCAACCTTCCATACCGCAGGCTTTTCTTCGCGGGAAGCAATGAGATCTGCAATAATTGCACCTACCATCGAAGTGATAAACCATGGCAGATATCCGGCTCCCATGATAGAAAAAATCAACATACAGATTGCCTGCATGATTGTAAACTGGAAAAATTTACCAACCTTTCGGGTTACAAAGAACATTACAGCTCCAGTCAAAAATCCGCAGATTCCAGGACTGATTGCATGTCCGAATTGTCCAAGTACCATGGTGATACAGCTGGCAATCAGATAGAAAACCATATACAATGCCGTCAGCAAGGCGGTCATTACTACATCTTTAATTTTGAGTTTACGCATAGTTACGCTCCTTTGGCATCAGGTCAGCACCCGCTGAATCCTTTTGCATTTTATTAAATATTTCATTCAGCTCCCCGAGAGTCTGGGAAGATAAAACAAAATCCTTTTCAATTTTTCCGTCATTCAAAAAGACGATTCTGTCTGCAACATGACGGATAAATTCATAGTCATGAGAGATTACAAGAACTCCAGCATTTTGACGAAGACTTATAACTTCTTTTGAAACCTTCTGCATGGAAGCAACATCAAGGCCGCTGGTAGGTTCATCAAAAATAATCAGTTCACGGTCGCAAAGCATGGCCATACCAATCTGAAGACGCTGTTTTTGTCCACCGCTGAGTTCAAAAGGATGTGCTTCTTTGTAGTCCCCGAGTCCAAGGTATTCGAGTGTTTCTTTGATTTTAGAAGTGTCTTTCCTAACTAACGATAGTTCGTTTTCTGCAGAAGTACCAAAAAGCTGATAGTCTGGATCCTGCATAATGAAGAAAGGAAGACTTTCTGTTTTTACACTTCCGCTGTCAGGCTTAATGCTTTTACACAAAAGCTTTGCAAGTGTCGTCTTGCCGGCTCCGTTGTTTCCTACAAGAACTGTTACTTCACCTTTTTTTAACTGAAGATTTACATTCTTCAAAATATTTTTCCACTCTGCATTTTCTATGCTGGCGCAAACAGATTTTACTGAATCAGGGAGTTTTTCAACAAAGGGAACTTCAAGAGAAAAAATATCAAAGCTGCGTGTGTCGTAACCGCTTTTTTTGAAGGCCTCTTCGCTGTCGTAAATATTAAGCTTTCCTTTATCCATAAAGAAAACACGGTCAATAATTCCGTTCAGATAGTAAAAACGGTGGTCTGCAACTATTACAGAAATTCCGCGATCTTTCAGCCAGCAGATAATCTGCCCAAGCTTCATCGCATTTCCATAATCAAGATTTGCAGAAGGCTCATCAAAAAGAACGACCTCTTGATCCATCGTGAGGGCAGAGGCAAGGGCTATCATCTGTCGTTCGCCGCTAGAAAGCAGGAAGATATTTTTATCCATCAGCTTTTCAAGGCCAAAGGTTTTTACAAGGTCGCTGAGCTTTTGCTGCATCTGCTCTTTTGAATAGCCGTAATTCTCCATAGGGAAAACAAGTTCGCTGGTAGTATTATCCGTAAAAAACTGCGAGCGGGGATTCTGAAATACAGAACCAATCTCACGATTAAGCTCGTGCATTTTAAGCGTGCTGTAATTCTTATCATTAATATAAAGCTCGCCGCTCAAGTCACCTTCTGTAATTGCAGGAATAAGTCCATTCAAACATCTGAGCAGAGTTGATTTCCCGCAGCCACTGTTTCCGGTAAGCAGAATTACTTCTCCTTTGTTGATTTCAAAATTGATATTGTGAATTCCTTCGCTGGAATCTTTATATTCAAAAGAAAGCTTTTCTGCTTTCATTATTTTTTGTACCACAAAAAACCTCCGATAAGTCCCGCAATAAAGAGGACAAGAATCAAAGCATCAGTAAATCTGAATTTCTGTTCAAAGTAGGAAGTGCGTTTTATAGGCGCATCAATTCCTTTAACGAGGCCGGCAGCCGTAACTTCTTCGGAAAGAGCTGCACAGCGGAAAAGCTGGGGAACAACAAAGTATTGAAAGCTTTTTACAGGCCGACGCAATGTAAAAGGAATGCCGCGCAGTCTCATAGATTCCCGGATATATTTGAACTCGCGGGCAAAGGTTGGAATATATTTCAGAGTGATTGTGACTGCTACAACCAGTGTTCGGGGAATTCGCATTGTTTCGAGGGAAGAAAGCAATTCTGCGGATGAATATTTTTTCATCAGTGCAAATACCAGACCAAAACATGGAACTGACTGCTGCAATACAACAAGAAAAAGTGCAAATGATTCTATCGGATGAAAAATACTGCTAAGCATTATGATTCCTTCCATCCCTGCATACACAAGGGCAGTTATCAGAAAGATTTTATAACAGCCCATTGCAAGCAGAAGAACCGTTGCAAAAATAACAAGATAGATTTTTAAGAAGCTGCCATTCAAAAAGATATACATTGAAGGAGCGAGAATATTAATAACGATAAGGACAATTGGATTTAATTGTAGCTTAGGCATCTTTTCCTCCTTCTGCCGGATTTATCTGATTAAAATCGTGCAGACAGATTTCACAATCGCAGCATTCTTTTATGAGCTCACGGTCGTGGGTAACTACGATTCCCGTTTTTCCCTGGTCCTTGAGGCTGCGAAGGATTTCTCCGATTTGCAGCATGTGGGTATAGTCCAGTCCGCTGGTTGGTTCATCAAAAAGCATGATATCGCGGCCGCTTGCTATGGCAGAGGCTACTGCTACACGCTGTTTCTGGCCACCGGAAAGGGACTGCGGATGGCGGTCTGCAAAGGCTTCCAGGTCTAGAGTGGCGAGAATGCGGCGGGCTTCATCTTCGTTAGCATCGCTCTGGCTGATTAAAACTTCGTCCAGTACACTTTCAGTAAAGAGCTGATGATTTACATCCTGCATTACAAGGAAGATGAGTTTTTGACGCCCGCGGCGATTGTAAGTTTTGCCCTGATAGAGAAGAGTTCCTTTTGAACGGCGGCCGAGCCCGCAGAGACAGTTGAGCAGGGTGGTTTTGCCATCTCCGTTGTTACCGGTTATGGCTGTGATTTTACCGACCGGGATTTGCATTTGAGGGATATTGAGGGCCAGGTAACCGTTACGGTATTTGTAGCGGAAGTTTTGGAGGGTCAGGAAACAGGTTGTGTCTCCACTGTCATGCTGAACTTGTTTCAGCATCTCTTGTGAATGAGACCCTGAAACAAGTTCAGGGTGACGGGCGCTTCTTAAACCTAGTGCGTGCAATTCTTCTTCGCTGATTTTATCCATCTGCTCCCGGGAAAGTTCGCGGACAATCTGCCCGTCTTTCAAAACTACCGTCCTATCTGCTAAATCCCAGAGATAAGAAATGCGGTGCTCAGCAACGATTATTGTTTTACCTTCGGCTTTCCATTTCTTAAGGAGGCTGGCAAGCTCGTCAATTGTCTTCAAATCAAGATTTGCACTCGGCTCATCAAGAAGAATAATTTTATTTCCTGTAACTGCAACAGAGGCGCAGGCAATTTTCTGCTTCTGACCGCCACTTAAGTCAAAAAGACTGCGGTTCATCAAAGGTTCAAGATGCAGTTCCGAAACGGTTTTATCAATTCGCTGCAAAATCTCGCTTTCTGCCATTCCCTGATTTTCGCAGGCAAAGGCAAGCTCGCTTGTTGTATCAACATTAAAAAACTGAGAACGTGGATTCTGGAAAACTGTGCTTACAGATTTAGCTGTATCATAGAGTTCTGCGTGGCTTACATCAAAGCCGTCCACAGTAACCGAACCTTCCAGCTTGCCTTCAAAAAAGTTTGGGATAAGGCCATTTATGAGCCGGAGAATTGTAGTCTTACCACAACCCGAGCCGCCGGTCAGCAGAACAAATTCACCCTCATTTATTTTTAGGTTTATATTTTTCAGACTGCCATTTGAAACGGTCTCTCCAATTCCACCGGCTGCTCCTTCGGCACTTCCATATTCAAAAGTCACATTTTTTAATTCAATCATTTAAATCACCTTACAGGCTTGAAGAATCACAAATAAAAGTCCGCAAGCAAGACTGGTAAAAGTTAAATAATCGCACCAGCCAAAACCGAGCCTGCATATGTTTGTACGTTTACCAGGTCCTCCAAGGCCGCGGGTAAGCGAGGCGGCAGAGAGTTCCTGTCCGATTTTTACAGAACAAGTCATCATTGGGATTAGACGGTATTCAATCATTTGCAAGGCTTTCTTGCCGCCGAACTTGATGTCGCGCATGGCCATGGCTTTGTTTATGCTGCCGGCCTCTTCTACGACTGTCGGGAAAAAGCGGAACATAACGGCCAGAGGAATTGTGATTTTCTGGCTCACGTGCATTCGTTCCATGGCGGCTATGAATTCGCTGACGGTGGTTGTTGAAACAACATACATACCTGTCATTATTCCCGGCATAAAACGAAGAACGATTCCGCACATGGCCAGAATCAGAAAGTTTAGAAGGCCTTTACAGTGCGGCATGAGCATCGTGGAAAAAGCATAGGCTAGTGAATAAAAGATTACCGAAAATAAAACCGGTTTCCATTTACCAGATGCCAGCAGCAGTAAAAGTGGCAGATAATTCAATGCCACACGGAATTCTGCTGCGGCATTTCCTCCTGCGTTTCCAAGAACGAAAACTGAAACAAAGACCAACAGGAGGAGTTTTGTGCGAGGATCTAGTAAAGTTTTTTTTGATTTTGAATTTAGGATTTCCATGATTTTATACCGGGGGCATTGTACGTTCGCTAGTGCTCACTATCGAGTTTCCTTCGGAAACTCGCGGGGAGTTTTCCGGGGGTCTTAGGGGGTAAGCAGCTTGCTGGCGTCCCCCTAGGAGAGAGGGTAGCGACCAACGAAGTGGGCGCGCAGGGGGAGGCTTCCCCCTCCTTATTATACTATTCCGGCCTTAGCGAAATGCTTCTTAAGAATCTTGCGGCCAAGAAGTCCACCAAGAATTCCAAAGACAAAACACAAAATAATGTGAACCGGGAACATCCAGACTGGGAAAAGTTTTGTAAGAGCGTCAATGTACTCCTGACCAAAGTCCTGTCTTGTAGACCAGTATTTATCGGCAAAGAAGAAAAGCGGAATATAGTTGCTTACAATCCAGAAGCAGAAAACTGCGTGGCAGAGAACTGCACATTTTGCACTCTTGTACTCGCCCTTTTTCAAAATTAATTCAGCAATGAGGCCTGAGAAAATACCGATTACAAAAGCGTAATAAGACATACCTGTGAGCCACATGAGAAGGCCCATAATGATTGTCATGATCCAGACCATGCCGAACTTTTTTACTTTTGTAAGAAAGAGCATGAAAGGAATTCCGCCAAGCAAAGGCATAAGAATTGAATATGATGGCATGAAAATCGGGATAAAGCCCAGCATTGCCAGAGCCATAATTACTACAAAATAAATTGCGGCAAAAATACCGATGTTAATAAGGTCTTTACCTTTAATCTTTTTTGAATCGTCCATGAAAAACTCCTTTTTGGGCTGTATGTTAGTATGTGCTAACAATAATAGTTAGCACATACTAACATTATGTTATTCTTTCGTCAATCTAGGCCGTTTGTTTTTCAACCATTGTTTTGTATTCGCTGTCTTTTGCCATCAGCTCTTCATGAGTTCCGCTTTCTACAATCTGACCATTCTTAATTACAAGAATCTTGTTTGCATTGCGGATTGTGTTGAGACGGTGAGCAATTACAATCAGAGTTTTGCCACGGCAGAGTTCGGAAATTGCTTCCTGAATAAAGTGCTCGTTGTCGGCATCTACGCTGGCTGTAGCTTCATCAAGAATTACGATAGGCGCATCCTTAAGCATACAGCGGGCAATGGAAATACGCTGCTGTTCGCCGCCACTAAGGTCTGCACCGCCTTCGCCAATCACAGTATCAAAGCCGTTTGGCAGTTTCATGATAAAGTCATAACAGCGGGCTTTCTTTGCAACTTCAATAACTTCTTCGCGGGTGGCATCTGTTTTTCCCATTGCAATGTTATTGAAAACGGTATCCTGAAAAAGATAGACTCTCTGGAAAACCATTGAAATATTATCCATAAGGTTTGCAACCGGAACATCGCGGATATCAGTTCCACGGATTTTGATGCTGCCGTCTTTTACATCCCAGAAGCGGGCAAGAAGATTTGCGATTGTTGATTTACCGCTGCCACTAGGACCGACTAACGCAATCATCTGGCCTTTCTGGGCGTCAAAACTAATTCTGTGAAGAGCCTCTTTATCTCCGTAGGCAAAACTAACATTCTGATAAGAGATTTCAGGCAGACCTTTGCGAGCCGCATCTTCTGCGGACATCAAAGTCTCTTTACCTTCGCTTACAATTTCAGCCTCATCAAAAACGCTTTCGATTCGGTCCAAACAAGCATCTGTTACTGTAAGGCGGGCAATATTTCCGTAGTAAGCTTTTATCGGAGCAAACAAATCAAAAGCAAAAAGTACCATTCCCAAGAAATATTCATTAGTCATCATACCTTTTGAAGAGAGCAGACCGGAAACAAAAAGTGTAAGGGCTGTTACGATTCCATAAGAAATCAGGATAGAGGCCCACCAGGGAGCATAAGCCATCTCAAAACCGATTGAGTTTTTACTGCTTTCTTCAAAGCTTTCGCTTACTTCTTTTGATTTTTCTCCAAGCAGATTAAAAGTCTTGATAATTCCGATTCCTTCCGCAAACTCCAGAACAGCGCTTACATTTTTTCTGCGGTTTTCTGCTTAAGCATAGAATGCGAAATTGAAATCCTTGTAGTGATGTTACCAAATAGAATTACCAGCAGGAGCCCGGCGATAGCAGTGAGTCCAAGCCGCCAGTTCAAAAAGAACATAAAGGCAATCATAAGTCCCTGCGAAATCATAAGGCCAACAAGCTCTTCCAGAACCATCATGCAGTTCTCTTCGATAAAGTTCATGTCGGTTGCAAGAACACTGCTCACCTTGCCGATGTTTCCGTCGGTAAAATAGCCCATGGTAAGCTTACGGAAGCGGTCGCCCATTTCCATTCGTTTGTCGGCAAAAACCTTGAAGCCCGTAGCCGACTGAAGACGGTCCGTAATATTTTGCATAACAGCCTGAAGAATCACACAGGTGAGAATAATCAGTCCGTAAATAAGGCAGCTTTTTTTAGTCATTCTGCCAGCCATAAAATCACAGGCCAGAAAGAAAGAAGCCATAAGCGGCGACTTCATCACAAGGCCCTTTATAAAGCCCGGCAGGTAAGACACGCGAATCGGAACTTTGTATTTCCCGCAAAATTCCACCAGCCGATGCATCATCGAAATCATAGATTTATTTTGTTTTTTCATTATAACCTCGTCATGCTGAACTTGTTTCAGCATCTATTTAATCAGAGATCCCTGCCCCTTCGCAGCACAGCTGCTCGGAGACTCGCTCAAAATGCTCCACTGGAGCATTTTGACGGCTTACAGCCGTCGCTCCCTAAGTTCGGGATGACAGTGTCTCTTATATCTTCCAGTTTGCGGCAGCAGTAGAAGCCTGCCACAGCTTCTGGAACTCTTCGCAGTTCTTCATTAATTCATCGTGTGTACCTTCTGCAATCACATTACCTGCTTTAAGAACACAAATCTTGTCTGCATTTTTGATTGAAGAAAGTCTGTGAGCAATTACGATTACAGTTTTTTCTTTGACAATTTCTGCAATTGCGGCGTTCATCTTTTCTTCGTTTTCCGGGTCCATAAAGGCGGTAGCCTCATCTAACACAATTACCGGTGCGTTTTTCAAAATAGCACGGGCAAGTGAAATACGCTGTCTCTCTCCGCCGGAAAGCTGCTTGCCGCTGTCACCTGCCATTGTGTCTATTCCTTTAGGGAAGCGGGCCAGGAATTCATCGCACTGGGCACGACGGGCAGCGTCTAAAACTTCTTCGCGAGTTGCGTCAGGCCGGCCTATCAGAATGTTTTCGTAAAGGCTTGTGTTGAAAAGGAACTGCTCCTGAGCTACATAAGAAATCTGATTGTTCAATGCTTCGATAGACATGTCGGTAATGTCCTGCCCGCCAATTTTTATGCAGCCAGAGTCCAGGTCGTAGAAGTGAACAAGTAGTTTTGCAAGGGTTGATTTACCGCTGCCCGATTCGCCGATGAGGGCGGTAGTTGTGCCCTGCTTGAGGGTGAGGTTTATGCCGTGTAAGACCTCGCTGTCATGCTGAACTTGTTTCAGCATCTCTTCAGTTTGAGACCCTGAAACAAGTTCAGGGTGACAGTTATTATTATCAGGGTGACAGTTATTATTATCAGGGGGACAGTTATTATTATCAGGGTGACGATTGTACGAGAACTTCACATCCTTAAACTCAATATCATAATTCTTGCCTTCAAAGCTGTGAGTTCCCTGCTTGATTGCCTCGCCATTCATCATCTTTTCGAGCTCGGCAATTTTGTAATCCAGCTGAGGAATCTTTCCGCCAAAACTGAGAGCGCGAAGAATTGAAGAACCAATCGAAAAGGACATACACAAAACTAAAAGCAGCTGACTCAAATCAATAGTGCCGTTCAAAACAAGAAGGGCTCCAATCGGCAAGGTGAAAAAGGCCAGACAAGGGAGTGTGGAATTATAAACTGCCATCCATGGCCAGCAAACCTTATACCAGGCGAGAGTAAAATCACGGTAACCGCGAACTGCATCTCCAAAGCGACGGAAGGAATCTCCATCTTTATTGAAAACTTTTATGGCCTCCATTCCGTTTACATACTCGATGATTGTGTTGTTCATCTTTTTTGCAGACTCATAATAAGCTCCCATTTTAGACATTCCGGCCTTCATCATCATGGACATTGCAAAAACACCGACAGGAATAATTGCGAGAGTCAAAAGTGTAAGGCGCCAGTCAACTATAAACATTGCGATTATCACGATGAGAGGAACAAAAAGATTTGCAATTCCCTCCGGAATGGCGTGGGCAAGGAGAAGCTCAATTTGATCGATATCGTCTGTAAAAACACGTTTAATCTGACCGGTTCCCATTTCCTTGATATTTCCCAGCGGTTGATTTTCAAGCTTTGACTTTAGCGAGATGCGGATATTCTTCAGCGTGTTATAAGCACTCACGTGAGAAAAACATAAGCCTGTCGTGTAGGAAATTGCATAAAAAGCAAGGCAGGCAAAAATTAACAAAACGCGAACCACCACAAAATGAAAGTCCGGCAGCTGATGTCTTGTAAGCGGAAGAATCAGCTGATACAAAAAGAAATAAGGTGCTACGTTGGCGATAATTCCAAGTGTTGTAAGCACCGACGCAATGACCGTATATTTTTTATACTTACCAATATACGGCGCTACAGATTTTAACATAGGGCCTCCGAAAAAACTTTTTAGTGTTAGTACTAACTAACTATTATAGAGTATAATTTATTGCAAATATTGATTTCTACTAAAATTCGGGAGAAAATTAACAGTTTTCAGTAACAGGGTTTTTCATCATTGAATATTTTTTTGGTGATAGCCCAAACTTTTTCTGAAATTCTTTCGAAAACCAGCTCATATTGGTATAGCCGCTCTGCAGGGCTGCTTCCGAAACATTCACTTCTTTACTGGAAATAAGGCGGGCTGCATTTTCCAGACGCTGGTCTTGTATATATTGATGAATTGATGTTCCGTATAGAGAACGAAAAAGACGGGTAAGTTTGCTTTCGCTCATGGAAAGATTT
>Ga0129306_1004039_pt1 | contig 10030 bp, 5 predicted proteins | sample P827metagenome_FD_94438 | JGI IMG/M metagenome (GOLD analysis project Ga0129306, IMG submission 94438) | Capybara group fecal microbial communities from Wisconsin, USA - P827 metagenome | ecosystem: Host-associated > Mammals > Digestive system > Large intestine > Fecal | place: USA: Wisconsin... | reverse complement strand
CTAAGATCATGCTCGTCCACAGGCTGGATCAGAACAAGAGTCGCATTTTCTTTTCCGAATTCAAAAATCTCCATATTTTTGCCCTATCCTTTATATGATACATAATACGCGCACTTCCCCCGCAGGCGCAATATCCTGCGCGGAAGAAGCCCGAAAACAGAATATTGAACAAATAGCCAAACCTGTAGTATAATTCGGCAGGCAACGCTTAAATACGAATCAAAAGAGGAATTTTATGAGCTTATCAATAATCCTGCAGCAGATGGGTGTGATCTGCATTCTTGTTTTTATCGGAATACTTCTTCAGAAAAAGGGTGTGATCGATAACCTTACTTCAAAGAAAATCTCGGCCATCGTCGTTGATGTATGCAACCCCGGACTTATCATGGCTTCCATTCTCGGAGGCAATATAACCGCCGAGCACAAGGACCTGATCTATGCGGCCGGCCTCGGTTTTGCTTTTTACGCACTCCTTCTGATCATCGGTCTTATTATGCCCCGCATCTTACGTGTGGCTCCCGACAAGCGCAAATTCTACAATCTCATGAGCGTTTACACCAACATCGGATTTCTGGGAATTCCCGTTGCGAAAGCGATCCTCCCTCCCAATGCCATCATCTATGTGATAGTGGTAAATGTCTTCTACTGTCTGCTGTTTTATACCCACGGAATGGCGGTTCTCGGAAACGGCCCCGAGGGATCAGGAAAAAGCAAGGGATCCTCTCTTCGCAATATCATCAATCCCGGTACCGTTATGGCCGTTTTAAGCCTGGTGGTCTTCTGGTTTGATGTAAAACTGCCGCCCATTCTTTCAAACACCGTCGAATATGTGGGCAACGCCACCATCTTTCTTTCCATGGCACTTTTGGGCGTATCCATTGCAAGATCCCGTTTCTTTGAGTGCCTTAAAGATATCCGTATCTGGGTGTTTATAGTACTTCGAATGATACTGCTGCCGATCCTTATCGTGCTCATACTCCATGCCGTATCCTTCGACAAGACCGCCACCCTGGCAATGTGCCTCATGGCTGCGGTTCCCGTAGGTAATTTGCCCATGATACAGGCCGAGAAAAAAGGAATGGACACCACTATCCTGTCCTCCGCCATAGCGGTGACAACAGTGGTATCCATCGTTACCATAACAGTTCTTATATCCGTCGCTACGGCGCTGCTATAAGGATCCCGCTCCGATATTTCCGACGGCATAGGGATTCCTGTGTTCTTTCGGTTTACACGCCGTTAAAAATTTATGCTGTATCCTACCTGCATCTGACACACCGTATCCCCCAGCTCCTCCTGCAATATTCCGAAGGCTCTGTCCCCGGTGCAATGTCCGGTGCAGACATATTCGATGCCCGTTTCCCGGATCTTTGCGGCGGTAGCTCTTATCTCTTCTTCAGTCTTGTTAAAAAGGTGCATCCCGCCGATGTATCCGTAAACCCGTTTATCCGGGAAGGTTTCTTTTACCTCGTTTATGATATTGGCAGCTCCGCCGTGAGAGCAGGAATTTAAGATAACAAGTCCCTTGTCGGTATCAAGAACAAGACTCTGTTCATGGGAGAAATCATCAAACATCCAGCCGTGCTTTGTCCTTTGATACATCTTCTCACGCTTTCCCAGTTCCGAAAGCCCCGGTGTTTTGTGGGGAATGAGATACACTCCCTCAAGGAGTTTATAATCTCCCGATATCATTTCGATCCTGCCCGCGTGCTTTTTCAGAAGTTTCTTTGGTATACCGATATATGCGTGGAACCAGCTGACTTTCTTGTAGCAGTTTTTATCCGTTCCCTCACGCAAATACAAATTGGCCTTGGTATTATTCTCAAAAAACTGCATGAAGCCGTTGGCGTGATCGTAGTGAGCGTGACTTAAGGTTGCATAGTCAATATCGGAAACATCGATCCCAAGGCCCTTCATGTTTTCAAGGAAAAGCCCGGTCTGCCCCGCATCCAGTAAGATCTTTTTGCCGTCGTATTCGACGAGGACCGACAGTCCCCATTCCCCCGGCAGGTCTGTGTTTTCTTTGTTGTCAACGATGACTGTTATTATTGTTGTCATGCGGATCCTTTCCGTACTCATTTATCATCTGAGCTGACCGGCGCCGTTGCAGAAAATTGAGGCTGTTTATTCTTCGGCGTCAGGCCATTTATTTACAAATACATCCGGCTCATCCTTGTGGCTTAGCTTTATCGTAAGCGTGTCCTTGTCTGGATCGTAATTCCAGTACTCCATGGTGGTTTTATAGAACTTTCCGTCCTTTGTCCCGTCAGGTGCCCACATTTTTTCGTAGCAAAGTGTTTCAGACTCCAGATCTTTCATAAGCTCAGGAATTGCCGGGTCTACTATCGCTTTTCTTTCCTGCCGATCCATATTGTATTTAAGTTTCTGCATCCAGAGGTCGCTTACGACTTCCGTAAGGACGTAACCGTAAACGTAAACGGCCTCATCTCCGTCGACTGTTACCTGTGTATATTTCTTCTTCCTTTCCAGGACTTCACTGATATGCGATTCCACGGTGAAAGCCTTCTTCGACTTATTGATCTTTGCGGAATTTGCGATATTCAGGATAAGGGCCAACACGATGGGTATAAGCGGAAGAACAATGACCCATTTTGGCATACCGAGTTTAAATACGCGGACAATGCTGTAAATCCAAAGGGCAAGATAAGCTATATATCCCACTATCTGAAATATTTTGATAAACGCCCCGGTCAGCATGGCTGCTCCCACTCCGTCAATGCCATGTCCGTTTTTATCTGCGGAAACATTCGCTATAATCCTTGACAGGAGCGCTATCAGAAACGGAAGTGCGACGCACACCGCTATCAGGATATATGTTATGTATTTGCTTGATTTTTCCATGTCACTGCCGACCTTTCTCAGGTTTCCTTCTTTGCACCGGCTTTTTATATGCTATCTCCAAAAGACCTATTTTTTGACTGCTCCAACTTTGTTATTTCTCCGTATGTATCTTCAATGATTTTAACAAGTCTTCCATCCCCGCGCAACACGTCGCATTATACTCGCGCTTTAAAATGCGCTTTAAGCTACACAAAAAGGCTCCCAACGGAATCTCTTCCATTGAGAGCCTTTAGATACTGTTTTTATCACCTGCAAACCACCCGGTATTACTCCATCTCATTTACCCGGAAAATTCAAACCGTTTTTTCCTATTCTTTTCGTACTTCTTGCACGTATCATTTGATACGCTTTTCGATATATTCATACCGTTCAAATGCTACTGTACCCAAAGTGTACCCATTTCTTATTTCTCAAAGCTCTTTGCTTTTGCTTTAAATAATTTAACATCCTCCAAGTCTTTAATAAAATAGTTCAGATTCCTTATATCCGGATTCAAGATATCATTAAAGTTTAATGCAAAAGCTGATGTAATCAAGACGATGCATGTACAAATCATCAAAAGAACTACAGCACGTACTAATATTGTTTCCCACCCAATATCCTTAAAAAACTCAGATATAAGAATTGTAATAATCGGTAAAAGAATATACGTAGTCATTCCAGAAAAAGACTTTTTAAAGCCTTTCCACACATCATAGGCATCCTGTTCTTTCTTCGCCTGTTCAATCAAATTATTTAGGTGTTCCTCATCCGATATATCAATTTCAAATTCAAGCAAAAGTCGAACCACTTTTTGCATTCTTTCATTTGCAGAAGGCTCAATTATTTCCTTCACAATTCTTTGCTGTTCTTTCTTTCTACTCCTTAAAACAAGAATAAGCGCAAATCCTATGACTATCATCACCAACGATATATATGAACCGATGTCATTTTTTATTAAAGTAAAAACTACCGATAAAATGCTTCCTAAAATTACCATTACCAAAGATAATTTCTCATATAGCTTTAATTCTTTAATCGATAGCCATGTGCTTGTTTTTAGCACTTCCACCTTGTACTTTTTGTATAAATAGTTAAACATATGCATTCTCCTACCCTTTATCTAATGTGTTCCTTATGCATAATCAGCCTCTTCAATATACTCCCTTAGTTCGACCTTTCTTTTATATTCCTCCAGGTCTCTTCGATATTTTTCGATGTATTCCCTATGCTCAATATAGGCAACACCCTTCATTTTTTCTTTAAGATCCTGAAGAAATTCTATCTTGTCTAATATCAAAGGCACTTCACTACCTGACCACGAAGCTGACATTGGAAACAAATGAATCTTCTTGAAATCTTCAATACTCTTGTTTCCCTTAATATACTCAAGTATGAACTCCTGTTTCCACTGAGGCATAACGTTAACTACCACGTCAATTAGCTTGCTGCATTTATCTACATCCGCATAATTCTCATGTAAACTATCAAGAAGCCACTGCCGCTTTCTGTTTTTAACAACATCCTCTTCTCGTTCTGCTCGGCCAAAAAGCAATTGAGCTGGATGCTCTATAAAAAAAGCCATGTCATCATCTACAATAACCGAATATGCATAGTCGATACACTCTTTCCACTTCTCAGTATCCCAAATCTGATCAAATATCTTTTTTTCATATCCATCACGACGTGAATGGTCTTTTACCCAATCTACGTACTGTTTCCATATGCTCGGTCTTTGTTCAAAGATTTTGATAAACAGTTTTCCACCGTAATCCAAATGATCACTAATTTCAAGAGCATTCATGTAGATTTGGGATAGTGTATCATAATTATCTTTGAATAGATCCAAAATAACATTTATATCATCATCCCGATAAGCATATCCCAAAAATGCTGCTGACAGGCTCGCTTTTTCTGCTATTTGGTTAAGAATTCTATTCTTTAGTCCATTATCTCTTTCACCATACCTTAATAATACCCTAACCGAAGGTACTATTGGATTATTTCCCGCCAAATTCTTTTCTGAAAAAGCGTTGTAATCACTAATTACTGTCTCTGTGATATCATTATCGTTTATACACTCCCAAATCAGAGACAACCATGTATCTTTCCCCCGATAGTCAGCTCCGTTCAGAATATTATATGTTTTGTCGTACCCAATATTTGAAAGCAAAAATCCAACTTGCCTATAGCCATTTAATCTGAATGGAGCATTATTTCTGAAATACTCTTTGATAACATCTACATAAAAATCTGGCTTTGTTTCCAATAATTCAAAAACTATATCCAGGCCCCTGCTTATAGACCAGAGATTGTTTTCGCCAAGCGTATCCTGTAAAAAATTGCATATTTTAAACAACTCAGTATAGTCTTCGAGACTATATGAATCAAATTCCGCAGATATATTGGTCTTCCGAATTATTTTATCTTCTTCAATAGTTCTACCGATTAAATGCTCTTTCGATAAAATCCTGTACAATCTGAATTCACGATTATTCTCGGCAATCAGATATCTTTCATCAATCGGACTATTTATCTGACCAGCAACTTCTCTGTATCTATCAATTATTCTTGCAGTATAGAAATCAATATCATCTTTTTTTATCACCCCTGTGAAAATCGTGTCAAAATCAGATTGTAAATAGGCAATGGAATCCTTCTCATCTAAGCCATTAAAATGAACCTCAGAAAGAATATCATTGACTAAGTCCCTGTAAACATTTTTAGAGCGCAAAACTCCCAACGCCCTCCATATCTTATTACGTAGCATCGTTATTTCTTTGCTGAACCCAATCGTCACTCTAATAAAATTAAAAGCTCGGCGATTTCTAACTTCTTCCGTATATGAAAACTCTGTTTTTAAGGCATATTGTGCCACATGGATGTATAGTATACTGAAATTATAGTTCTCCCCCTCCTCAGTTGCTTCCCAGAGCCTATCCATTAACACATTTTCATTTTTATATTTGTTGTTCCATGAGTATTTATCATAAAGAAGCTGCTCGCAAATCACAAAATAAAAATCCATTATTAAATCCGGCCGCTTTTCAAAATATGATACAAGAAGCTCTATCGAATCATAAAATGATTCTGTGTACTTGAATCCTCCGAGAATCCCAATTTCTTTTGTCGAAATATCATGAAAGTTCTTCTTAGAATCCACATTAAAGCTACGCATATCAAAATCCACATATTTTTCTTGCTCTATCTTCTTTTTTATAACGCTCAATGCTTTATCCGGATTGACCTGGTGAAAAGCTTCTAAATACTCCATGTCGTGCCCATCAGGAGCATTATCCCACGCAGAAATAATGGAGTTTTCCACATATCGTGCAACATCCTCAGAATTAAAAATATCTATTAAAGTTTTTAATGCATAAACAGCTTTATTCTTGTATCGTGGGAACGAAATAGCTATTAGACCTTCGATGCTCACCCACCTTTTTTCAAACAAAACGTAGTATAAAATATAATTACCAAGACTTTGGTCTGAAATCTTGGTTATTTCGTTTTTAAACCAATCAACCAGTTCAAGAGAATAAAGCTTTTCTACTATTTCATTCTCTCTAATTTCGGAACAATACTGATTTTTCAAATCAGTATATAGTTGATTCTCTTCTCCTTTCACAGGACCCGCAACCGTGATTAAGAAAAGCATCATGACATCATCTTTAGTTAATTCAGTATCACTTAAGATACGACCATAATAGTTTCTAAATATATCTTCAGCATTGCGAATAGCCTTATAGCCTTCTTCAACAGATCTGATGCCTGCCAAGAACGCCAGTCTTGCATTACCATTAGCTATCTCTGATATTTTTTTCAAATATTCAGGATTAAGAATTCCCAAATCTGTTTTCAAAATGTCCTTAATCTCTTCATCAGTGAATCTTCCTATCTCTATTACTTCTGGAGTAGAATACTTTGATACTGTAGAAATCACTCGTTCACGAGCATAATCACGTACTGTGATCAGTATTTTAATTTCATACCCAGCAGGAAGCGTCAAAAGAGTTTGTAAAACATTATCCAAGCTGACTACCATATTGGCATCATCAAGAAATATCACGTATTTCCCAGGATCATCGATATAAAACTTTATATCTTCATACAAAAAATTACCGTTGCTTCGAATGCAAAAAACCTTATATTCTTTGTCATCCTGTGCACGGCATGCTTCAATCGCCAATCTGGTTTTCCCTATTCCAGACGGTCCTGTCAAAACTGTAACTGTATTATTGCTGATGCTCTTACATGTAGCATCTATTTCTTCTTTTCGATGCAGGAAATTGCAATCAATCGGTGCATTGATACCATTTGCATCATAAGCTTTGACAAAATCTTCAATATCAAAAAACTGATTTGTATCAATCTCAACACCTAGCTGATTCTTGGCTATGTGCGGATATACTAATGCCAAATCATGAGAAAGTGTATCAATTCCAATAAGCTCTATTTCAACCCCTTCTAAAAGCTCCTTAATACTATTAAATTGTTCTATATGTATATTTGTTGAACAGTGTCCACAGATAATCTTTTTGATTTTATCTTTCTCTAATGATAATTTGGCAGTATTGAAGCATGACAAAATATCAGCCCGTATTTTATCTGCGGGCTGAGAACTTACGCTTCCGTAGTTAATCAGTATATACTTCCCATCTTCCGTCAACACATACGCATCCGGAGTTCCTTTTGTTGGCTTATTAGTCGCAGTCTGCACGCCTAAAGTTTGAATATTTGTAAATTTATATTTTTTATAAAGATACTCATCAAACAACGACTGAAAGGCTCCGCCTTCCAACTGCATAATTTTGCTTTGTATAAGATTCACATTGCTCAATTACATACACCTTCTTACGCTGTTATTGCGTTATCATTTATGCTTTCTATAACCTTTCGGATTCCCATCCAGACATTAAGATCTGTAAATATCTCGACCACGCTTCCTTGGTCTGTAAACGGAGATTCCTGGAGAACGGACAGGTCTTTCATCATGCCATTGTGAACAATATACTCAACTATCTGGTTCACAAAGTATATCTGTCGGCTATCAAGGTTATTGCTCTCAAGGTACTCCGAAAATGCTGCCTTGGCTGCATTCATATCAAGGCCAACAATCTCGCGAACCAATTCACCTAAAGGCTTGGATCCGTATTCCTGCTCGTATTCTTCCCTAGTGCCAAGTTCTGACCAAAGAACCTTTTCTAACGCCTCGACATCGTCATGAGACAATGGAATATTGGACTTAAGTTTTTTAATTGCCTCATTATCCTGATGTTCACGGATGTAGTACTCTGCTTTTGCCTTGTAATTCTTCAGGTCATCATTCTCAAGTTCCGATTCATTCCACGAAACATCAAGGATATCATCCTCAAAGTTTGTATCGTAACGAAGCTTCGTATGCGGAATATACTTCATAAGATTACGGAGTTTTTCTCTGATTTCCTCAAACTCGTTTATGCCGCAGTTATCGATATAATCTGTATGAAGTATCTTATCAATAAGTTCAGCCTGAACCATTATTTCCGGAATATTTGCAACGCTTGCAATTCCTCTGACCCGTTTAAACAAGTCGCTGCGAGCTCTTCCGTATTTTTTCCCAATAAGATATGCCAGCTCTATGCCATACATGAGCGCATCAAAACGTACCGCACTTGCATCATCATCGTTCGGAAGAATCAGCGGAGCCAGTTCTTGCCGAACAAGTAATGTATCTTCATATGTCAGTGTCTGATAATTTGTCTCAACTGAATACAAGTCAACAAATTTCAGATGCTGTCTTACCGCAAAGTTTTCACGCGGTAGTTCCTGCACCTTCCCGGTCATCATCTCTACCAATGAATTACGATATGCAATAAGCCTGTCTACTTGATATTCCAGATCCTGCAGTTTATAAGCTATCTCAAACTGCAGATTAAAAATTGCTCCCTGAAGAGCAATCATATTGGCAGTAGGCTTGCCTTTGCTCATGCGGAAGAACTCAAAGTTTCCGCAGAAGTCAAAGATATAAAACTTACTCTTGTCTTCACCGTCAATAAGTCCCGGACAAAGTCTGGTTCCTCTGCCAATCATCTGCCAGAACTTAGCGTAACTCATTACTTTCTTGAAAAACACAAGATTTAATACTTCCGGTACGTCGATACCGGTATCCATCATATCTACAGATATCGCTATCTGTGGAAGTTTATTGGGCTCCGAGAACTCATCTATCAGAGTCTGAGCATAATTAATCTTGTTATCAATAACCTGTGCAAATCCATTTAAGTGCGGATAATCCTTATTAAATATCTCCAAAATCTTTTCCGCATGATCATGGTTCTTTGCAAAAATGATAGTCTTACCAAGCTTCTGACCATAATCTATCTTGATACCCTCTGTCATAACAGTGTGCAGTACCTGATGGATGGTATCTTCATTGAATATCCATGAATTGAGTGCAGACGAACTTATGCATTCCGGAACATCTCCGTCTTCCATCTCAAAAGTGCTTTCATAAATCGCTTTATCTTCATCTGAGAGATCCGCATACACGATTCCCTGCTCAATGAACTTTAGTTTTGTCTCAACAGACAGGAAATCCACGAGATATCCGTCGTTGACAGCCTGTCCAAGCTCATATCCGTATGTCGGAACCCCCGGCTCCAGTTCAAATATCTCATAAGTATTCTTATCGATATCATCTTTAGGCGTAGCCGTAAGACCAACCAGCGGAGCATCAAAGTATGTAAAGATGTCTCTGTATTTGTTATAGATAGACCTGTGTGCCTCGTCACATATTACGAGGTCAAAATGGCCACTGGTAAACAGCTTCTGGTCTTCAACCTTTACAGAATCAATACAGTTCATCATTGTCTGATAGGTTGAGAATACGCAGTGAGCATTATAATTGTCTTTTTCTTCGCAAAGATTTGTAACCGAAAGAGAAGCATAGTTATTCACAAACGCTCTCTTGGCCTGCGTTACAAGAGATGTTCTATCAGCGAGGAAAAGAATGTTTTTAATCCATCCCGCATCAAGAAGCACATGGCACAGTTCTATTACAGTTCTTGTCTTACCGGAACCTGTTGCCATGACAAGAAGGGCTTTTCTGCGATTCTTCTTATCGAAGCTGTCACATACTGCTTTAATTGCAGCTTCCTGATAATAGCGACCGGCAATCTTCTTATCTACATTTATATGATCAAGGGAT
>Ga0129306_1004038_pt1 | contig 10032 bp, 9 predicted proteins | sample P827metagenome_FD_94438 | JGI IMG/M metagenome (GOLD analysis project Ga0129306, IMG submission 94438) | Capybara group fecal microbial communities from Wisconsin, USA - P827 metagenome | ecosystem: Host-associated > Mammals > Digestive system > Large intestine > Fecal | place: USA: Wisconsin... | reverse complement strand
CCTATCAGAGCATCGGTATTTCTCGGGTCGTTCAAGTCATATACCGGATACTGGGCCATGGCCAGGATATTACCGGTATCCACCTCCATGATGATGCATGCGAGGTTCTCGGCACCGTTTGCTATGTTGACCTTATTCTTATATTCCTCGTTAAACTCGGCCAGATACTTCTCCACGGTGCTCTGGATGTTGATGTCTATCGTGGAGTATATGCTGTAACCGTCAACCGCGGGGATGACGGTCCTCTCGAGGTCGGAATCCTCGTTTAAGTATCCGTACTCTCGTCCGTTGGTACCCGACAGCGTGGAGTTATAATACTGCTCAAGTCCGAAGTTACCGATGTTATCGCCCGATGTAAAACCTATGATATCGCAGCCCAGGGTCGAGTTGGGGTACTGTCTTACGTATTCGTCCTCGAACCAGACGCCCTTGATCAGACTGCCGTCCTCGCTCTCGGCCTTAAGATCCTGAAATGCGAGCATCTCCTCATAAGAAACTCTCTTGGCGAGTATCTTGTACTTGGATGAAGGATTGGATGCGATATATGAGCGGACCTCTCCTGTGTCCAGACCGAATACACTGTGGAGCGCGCTTAATGTGGGCTCTAAGTATTCGTCTTTTCCCATGAGGATCGAGCAGTCGAGTATGACATTGTAGACCTTGTTACTGGCGGCAAGGATCATGCCGTTACGGTCATATATGTCACCGCGTCTGTAGGGAATGATCTTCGAGTCGTATTCCTGCTGCGAGAGCACCACTCTGGCGTATTCCTCGCCGTTATTGCGGGCGATCAGAAACAGACGTATGCCTAAACCTACAAAAGCCGCAAGTATTATTATGAATAATACCCGCAGCTTTTTTCGCATCTTTGGAGTAAATGTTTTAACTTTACCGTCGTTATACGCTGGTGCCATGATACAACCTATTCATCGATCCTGGCTAGCTGTCTCACATAGTCTCCGTTCTCACTGGTAAATGTCTCAATCTGGCCTTCTTTGGCATATGTCATGCCGAGCTCGTTGATGGCCGTATCCCTTATCTGCTCAAGATCCATGTTACTGTTAATTCTACTATATGTTGCATCATTTTCCAACTTCAAATCATTAAGTTGTGATTCAAGCGATGATATATGCTGCAGTCTGTTGGTCACATCGGATCTGAGTGATATATACTGCATCAGCACCATGGCCGTGAATATAAGCGCAACTGCCACAAAAAGAACGTATCCTATGCCCGCTCCCCTGTGAAGTCTGCCGCCGGGCAGCCGTCTGAGTTCGGGATTCTCCACTTCACCCAGTCTGACCGCCACATTCGTATGCTGATATGCGCGTCTGTTGTAGTTGTCTGCCATTTTGTTCTCTTCTCCCTATAGCCTGTATCAGGCTTACCGATCTATCTTATTCCGCTGCCTTCTCGAATATCCTTAACTTGGCGCTGGAGGCGCGGGGGTTTGACTTAAGCTCTTCCGGACCTGCCGTGAGCGGTTTGCGTGTGACCATCCGCCCTATCGGCTTTCTTCCGCATGTACATACCGGAAACTGCGGAGGACATATGCACGGATTCTCGTATCTGCGAAACGCTTCCTTGACTATGCGGTCTTCCAGTGAATGGAAAGTGATGATGCACAGCCGTCCGCCCGGCTTAAGGCTCTCTGCGAATCCGTCTATCGAATCTCTTAATACATCGAGTTCGCCGTTGCACTCGATCCTGAGTGCCTGAAATGTCTTCTTGCAGGGATTGCCGCCTCCCGCTCTCATGCGGGCCGGGATCGCTGCGTGAATGATGTCGCTCAACTCCCCCGTGGTCTCGATCGGCTTATCCTGCCTTCTCGTAACTATGTGTTTGGCAATGTTCGAGGCGAACTGTTCTTCGCCGTATTCCCTGATGATCCGTGCCAGATCCTGCTGCGTATAGGTGTTGACTATCACCTCTGCTGTAAGAGCGGAGCGCGTATCCATCCTCATGTCGAGTCTGGTGTCGTATCTGTAGGAGAATCCCCTCTCCTGATCATCGAGCTGGTAGGAACTGACTCCCAGATCGAGCAGAATGCCGTCCAATCCGGTAACTCCGAGCTTCTCAAGTTCCGTCAGTGCCTGTGAGTAGTTGGTCCTGATGATCGTCACCCGGTCGGCCCAGGGCTTTAGTCTGGCTGTCGAAGCCTCTATCGCCGCCCCATCCTGATCGGTGCCGTACAGATGGCCTTCGGAGCCGAGTCTCGCAGCGATCTCACTGCTGTGTCCCGCTCCGCCTATCGTTCCGTCCAGATAACATCCGTCCGGTCTGATGTTCAACCCATCTATCACTTCGTCCAGCATGATGGGGGTATGTGCAAATTCCATCCGTCTCTTTAAAGTAACTTATAACTCAGATGCTGATGCCCACAGCCTCGAGAGCAGCTGCGATTTCATCCATATCCTCGCCCGTTGCATCAGTTTCATATCTGTCCTTGCTCCATATCTCTATCCGGTCTCCCAGTCCCAGGAATACTGCGTCCTTGGACATGCCGGCGTAATTTCGTAAGTTGGCGGGGATCAGTACACGTCCCTGCGAATCACACTCGACGTCCGTTGCGCTGCCGCCGAAGTGTCTGGCAAACTGTCTGGCGTTCTTGTTGGTCATGGTGGGCAGTTCCTTAAGTCTGGCCGCAAACTCTTCCCATGCAGTCATGTCATAGGCCATCAGACATCCGTCCATTCCCTTTGTGATCACGAAATGATCCCCCAGAGCTTCTCGGAGCTTGGAGGGAACGATCGTCCTGCCTTTGGGATCTATTGAGTGTGAATACTCACCGTAATACATGCAAAAACACCACTTTATGACACTATCTGCCACTTTTTCACCACTTACATCCACAATTATACTCTGCAATGCCCCTGAATGCAAGAAAAAAAAAGGCGCCAAAGGCGCCTTTTTCAAGAAAAATCACAAAAGATCAAAATCCGTGATTCTTACTGTTTCTCTTTCTGTTTCTTACGGGATATAAAGATGATATTGAGCACGATCGCAAGGATCACGATTGCCACGCATACGACCTGGGATGCCGCAATATGAGTATTCCAGAGGAACAGCACATCGGTACGGATGGCTTCGATCCAGAACCTGCCCACTCCGTATCCGAGGAAGTAGAGGGTCATCACCTGGCCGGAGAACTTCTTATGACGTGTCCAGATGATGAGAAATACCATAAGTGCCAGATTCCACAGAGATTCATAGAGGAATGTGGGATGAACCTGGATGTAATTGATCCCGTCGGTCATGTGAGCAGCTATGCTCTCAGATATATCCGATGCCCTGACAGCCTCGACAGGGAGGCGCATAGCCAGCAGATTATCGGTATACTCGCCGAATACCTCGCGGTTGGTGAAGTTGCCCCAGCGTCCGATGGCCTGACCGAGTGCTATGCCCGGTACCACGCTGTCCGCAAAGTCCAGCGAATTGATCTTTTTAACATGACAGTAAATAAACAGGACCGTGAATCCGACGATCAGTCCGCCGTAGATGGCCAGTCCGCCCGCACGCAGGTTGAATATCTGCAGCAGGTTATCCTTATACTGATCCCAACGGAATGCGACGTAATATATGCGCGCACCGATAACGCCCAGGATGATCGCATATATCCAGAAATCCCATATTGCATCGGAGCTCACGTTATTGGCCGGCGCCATGCGTGAAGCCAGCCATATTCCGAGAAGCATGCCCAGTGCCACCAGGCATCCGTAGAGAGCTATCGGGAAACCGAATATGTGGAAATACTGCGGAACATTATGAAGATAAATACCCAGATTGGGAAACGCGATGTCGGTCGCGCCCATTATATCAAGCATTTGATAACCTCAGTTATTTTATATAAATCTATACGTTGAATCTGAAAAGGATCACATCGCCGTCCTTAACAACGTATTCCTTTCCTTCCATGCCTACAATACCCTTCTCACGAGCAGCGGCGAGTGAGCCGAGTTCCAGCAGGTCCTTATAGTTGACAACCTCTGCCTTGATGAAGCCGCGCTCGAAGTCGGTATGGATCTTGCCTGCTGCCTGCGGAGCCTTGGTGCCCTTCTTTATGGTCCATGCACGGCACTCATCCTCACCGGCGGTCAGGAAGCTCATCAGGCCGAGCAGATCATAGCTCGATGCGATCAGTTTCTCGAGTCCGGACTCCTTAAGGCCCAGATCCTCGAGGAACATTGCCTTTTCCTCATCATCCAGTTCACTGATCTCCTGCTCTATCTGGGCGCAGATCACGAACACTCTGCTGCCTTCTTCCTCGGCAAACTTACGAACCGCCTGCACGTGTGCGTTGGAAGCACCGTCATCGGCCAGATCGTCCTCAGCCACATTGGCTGCATAGATGACAGGCTTGGATGTCAGCAGGTTATACTCACGGAATGCCGCAGTCAGGTCATCATCATCGGGAATCTCAAACGTGGCAGCACGCTTACCGGCTTCAAGGTGTTCCTTGATCGCCATCAGCATATCATATTCTTTTCCCGCTGCCTTATCCATCTGGCGGACACGGGCAACCTTGGCTATACGGCGTTCGAGAACCTCGAGGTCCGCAAATATGAGTTCAAGATTGATGGTCTCTATGTCGCGGATCGGATCGATGGACCCGTCCACATGTACTACATTGGCATCCTCGAAACATCTGACCACATGTACGATGGCATCCACCTCGCGGATATTGGCCAGGAACTGATTGCCCAGTCCTTCGCCCTTGGACGCGCCCTTTACGAGTCCTGCTATGTCCACGAATTCTATGGTGGCATGTGTTACTTTCCTGGTGTGGTAGAGTTCTCCGAGCTTCTCTATACGCTCATCCGGAACCGGCACAATGCCGATATTCGGGTCTATGGTACAGAATGGATAGTTGGCGCTCTCTGCGCCTGCCTTGGTCAAAGAATTAAAAAGAGTGGACTTCCCGACGTTGGGAAGTCCTACGATTCCCAGTTTCATTTCATCTCCTATTCATTTACGCTGATACTCTGAAGTCCGCCGGAAAAGGCGGTGTTCTCGGGTTTGGCACCGTATACGACCGGTGTTCCCGAGGCGATCTTTATATTGCATATAACAGTCTTGGCTGTTATCACTGCATTCATGTCCTTGGTGCCTAGAGCCAGAACATTGTTGCCCTCTCCGCGCAGATTCACCGCGGAATTGTGGAGATCGATGGCCGGATCGCCGGACGGTCCTCCTATCAGGTACATTTCCTGTCCGTTAGCCAGTATGGACAACTCACTGTCCTCAACTTCTATTTTGCCGGAGGTATCGCCTATACCGCCTATGGCAGCGATATGTGCGCCGGCACAGAGTATGTTCATATCGGCATGGTTGATGACGGTATTCTGTCTTCCTTCCAGGCTTCCTATGCCCACACCCTTCTCTATCTTGATATCCAGCTGGATCTTGCAGTCCGATATCTCTATCCGGGGTTCTCCCCTGACTGCGCCTATGGCTACAGCCTTTCCGCTGGCGGGTTCTATACGTACCATACCCGACAGGATGTGTACTCCGGCCTTCTTACCGAACTTCCCGCCGCCTATGCCGATGCCTTCGTCTGCTTCGACAAGTATATCCAGAGCTCCCGTTCCGCGCCAGGTGATGTCACCGACTTCCGAGCTCCATCCGTTGCTATGGCAAAGCTCGATACGCCCTGAGATCTGATCTGAAGATTGCCGTCGCCCTCTATGATGAGTCTGCCGCTGTCCGGAACCTGTATACCGTATTTATTCATACGGTTGTCCCCTTCGAGCACCAGTGTCAGTTCACTGCCTGTACCGAGTTCGATACACGGAAGCTGCTGCGTACTCTCGACAAACAGATCCCTGATGGTCAGGCGGCATTTGGTATTATCCTTGATCTTGATCGACATCTCAGCGGAGTAGCCTGTATTACCTACCAGGGTAAACTCCTCCTGTCCGATCAGGATACCTGTATATTTCTCGAGGGCAAGCCTCATTATCGGCAGCTCGGCCTCGCCGTCCACGTTATAGATACGTCTGACTTCCTGATTAGTACCCTTAACGGAGCATGTTATGATCTCGGATCTGATATCGGCATCGATCGATTCCAGTATGTCAAACGACGGTCTGGCGGTATAGTAACCCTGAACGTAATCCACGCCAAGCTCTATAACGGCCTTGAGTTCGGCGCCGTTTTCAACGCCTTCTGCCAGAGTCTTGACTCCGTTTGCCTTGGCGAACTCTATTATGCTCTTAACGAAGTGCTTCTTCTTGGTCTCCTCATGTATGTCGGATATGAGCAGACGATCGATCTTAAGATACTGAGGAAGATAGCTTAACAGACTCGATGTATTGGAGTATCCGGTTCCGAAATCATCTATGGCAAGTCCGTATCCGTCACGCTCGCTCCTCTTAAGGAGTACCGCAAGTTCCTGATCCCTGAACTCCGTATTCTCCGTGATCTCAAATACAACATTGGCGAAATGACTGCCGTATCTGCCCAGTATTTCATTATAGTCAGTCTCATCAAGCTGAGCTCCTGGGATGCTGTTGATGAATATCTTCTTATCACCGAACTGGGAGAGTCTGTCTGCATACATCTCCAGAACGTTAAACAGAGTCTGTTTCTCTATGGTATAGAGCTGGTTCCTGCGGGTTGCAAAGTCCAGTATCGCCATGGGAGAGATATTTACTCCGAAATCGGTCCTCATCAATGCTTCGTAACCGAAGATCTCGCCGGTCGCAGCATCCACGATAGGCTGGAATGCATAGCTGAACTGGTTGCCGGCTATGAGGCCCATGATAATATCATCTTCAGCAACGCCCATATCCTCAGGTTCAGACTCTGCGAGTCCCTCCGGGACTATCACAAACTCAATGAACTCGTATGTCCTGCCGGGTGTCTCCACCTGTTCGGTAACACCGGTCTTTGAGAATCCCATACCCTTAAATGATCTGAGAGCAAAGTCGTTACCTGCCGGAATAAGTGTGGAGACCGATGTCGCCTTGAGCATCTCAAAAGCGTATTTGAGGGCAAGCGAGACCATGGCGAAACCGTATCCGTGTCCGTAACGTGTAGGGTCCAACAAAAACGATCCCAGACGGAGCCTGCTCATATCACCCTGTATATACTGCAGAGCGATGTATCCGACCGCTATATCATCGTCAGCTGCTATCATCTGGAATATGGTCTTATCACTATAAGCTCTGTCTGCGAATTCGTTAAATGTGTCGGCATCTATCGGATAGTTTCCCATCTCACCCAGGGACCACTCGATGAATCTTTCCTCCGTGGTTATCCATGAGACCACATCGGACGCATCCGTTTTTTTATAAGGTCTTAATCTGAGCATCTGATACCTCTGATAACTCTTTAGTCTGCATACTATCTGCAGACTTGTTCACATAACAATCGCACAAAACATTTTATCAGATTATGCGTTTATATGCCATACATGATAAACTGTTTTCCATGGAGATCAGACAGATTTCGTATTTCAATGAATTCAGGTGTCTGGAAGGGGCATGCTCCGAGACCTGCTGCACCGGCTGGCTCATACCGCTGTGCGACGAAGACATCATCAGATACCGCGATCAGAAGGGGCTTCTTAAGGCCAGGCTCATGCTGGCGATGAGCGAGCACAGCATCCCGGTATTCAACTCATCCTGCGGTGAGTGTACTTTTCATGGCAAAAACGGATTATGCACACTGCAGGTTAAGCACGGCCATGAATTCATCCCCGAGACCTGCCGCTCCTACCCCAGATTCTATCGTAACTACGGAGAGTTCGAGGAGAGGTATCTGGATCTGTCATGCCTGGAGGCATCCAACCTGCTGGTACGCCACGCAGGGCAGCTGAGCCTTTCCGAGACCGATGCTCCGGCAGACTGTGATAAGACATACACCAATGATGATGCGGGATTCCTGAATACGCTGCTGGTCATCCGCAGAGATATGATAAGTGCACTGGAGGGTGCAGTCACATTGGATGAGCTGATAAGCGTGATAGATGCCATAGACGCTTATGCGGCCGCACTTCAGAACGCATATCTTCACGGCAGAGAGAGCTATCCGGATGAGCATCCGTTTGAAGCGGGACAGGCAGGAACGCTGGACGGCGGGATCAATAACGCATGTCACATATTCCCGCTGAAGGCTTCAGAGATCGATGATATCGCCCATTCATCCCTGTATCATGTGCGCCTTAAGAAGACCAATCCCCGGCTGTATCACCTCTTTAATCTGTATTTCATGAGATACCGCCGCGAAACGGGCAGCGAGAACGGCTGGACGGCCGCATACAGGGAACTGTTTGCCGAATACCCCGATGCGCTCACCTGGTTTAAAACATACTATTCATATTATCTGTATCAATACTGGCTGAAGACCTATGAAGACTACAGTTTCCTGCGAAACGTGCGCATAGGCATCATACATGCGTCAATGCTCCTGATGCTGACCGTCATGTATGTTAAGAAAAACAGATCACTCACCGCAGATGAGTTTGCACATATCTGCACCATCTATAACCGTCGTGCATATTTCTCCGACGATCTGCTCGATGAGATGTACCGGGTACTGGATAAGAGGAATATGATCCCTTTCATGCCGGGCTGATCGTCAGCCGATCATACCGGGCGGATCATCAGTTGATTGCGCGGAGGTTCTGCATCTCGGCAGCGCATCTCGCGCTCACGATCGACGAGTATGAGAAAAGAACATATCCTCCCAGTCCGTTCGCGCGCAGCTCATTGACCTGAGCCGAGAGGTTGTTGTTCCTCGTGCTCCATCCCGGATCATACTTCGATACTTCACCCACCCTGTAAGCTGCCAGACCTATGTACATGGGGATACCGGCCTTATTGATCGACTTCCATGCGGCGAGTCTGTCGCTGTACATGGTCACGTCACCGGCCTTACCGTATGCATTGCTCCAGTAGATCTGGGGGCAGATATAATCTATGTATCCTGTCGTGGACAGCCATGTGTCCACATCGACACCGTTCTTCCTGTTATTATCTATGTTTCCGGCAGGACTCACACCGAAGACCTTACCGTATGAATGTGCGGTCTCGTATGCGCTCTTGAGCAGTGCATTATGAGTCGCTGCGCCTAACGGAGGGAAATAATCATCAAAATGGATCCCGTCCACGGCATAGTTATCAAGTATCTCCCTGATGCCCGCAAGGATGTTATCGCGAGTGGCCAGCGAACTGTCGCCGCAGTATTTGCCATTGCGGTAGCCGTAGGGATTGATCCAGGCGTGGACCTTCAGACCGTATGCATGCGCGGTCTCAACTATGTCTGCGAGCGGGTCGAATCCGGGGTTTCCTCCGAGCATCTCATCGCTCCAGGGATAACATGATGAGGGATAGACCGCGTCATTATGGGATCTGACGTGAACTATGATCGTGTTTAAGCCGTTATCGGCTGTATTCTTGCACACGGAAGCAAATGCCGCATGAAAAGCCTGCTGGTTCTTGCCCTTCAGATATGTCTGCCAGTCTCTGAACGAGAACCAAACGGCCCTGAACTCAGTCGGAGCGGTGACCGTCTCTGCTGCGGCATCCGTCTGCCCGGCTGCATCCGAAGTTGCTGCAGCCTCAGCGCAGGAAGCCTTCATCGGGATGCTTAACATTATGATCATTGCGCATACAGCGCATAACAAACGCTTGATATTCTTCATGAGTGATACTCCTGCCTTACTTAAGATGAGATGTCCGTCCTTACTGACTTGCAGATACGCCTAGGCGACCTTTTCAATCATAACAGAAACACTTCTTTATGAAAAGTTTATAATCTCCTCCCTATTATATAATTGATAAAGCGTTTATCTGATTGTATAATGGGCTTTGCCGGCATGTTTACATAACAATATTCTGTTAATTGTCGTTTTAGATTTGTTGTTCCGAGACCGGAGACCGGATGTCCAAATTCAGCGTCAAAAAACCGTTCACAGTGCTGGTGGGCGTCATAGTGGCCGTCGTACTGGGCATAGTCAGCATGATCAATATGCAGCTCGACCTGTTGCCCGATATCTCTCTGCCCTATCTTCTGGTCCTCACCACCTAT
>Ga0129306_1004035_pt1 | contig 10036 bp, 6 predicted proteins | sample P827metagenome_FD_94438 | JGI IMG/M metagenome (GOLD analysis project Ga0129306, IMG submission 94438) | Capybara group fecal microbial communities from Wisconsin, USA - P827 metagenome | ecosystem: Host-associated > Mammals > Digestive system > Large intestine > Fecal | place: USA: Wisconsin... | reverse complement strand
CGCGCAAGGAAGAAAGCGATTCGTGTGTTGAGGAGGGCGTCTCGTGCGATTGTGCCAACGAAGAAACATCCGCTGCGGCACCAGGGGGTTGCGTCGCTCCGCGACGCAACGAGAAAGGGCGTGGAGCGGTTAACCCCAAAGCCACTTTCCATTCGCCTCACTCGCATGCTCCCGATTATTTGATTTCTTGCGAGTATTGTGAATGTCCGTCGCGGAGCGACGGACCCCCTTTATGCGTCCCAGCCGCTCCGCGGCCCATAGGGGGTTCCGTCGCTCCGCGACGGAACATTGTGAGGTCCCGAATGCCCGTCTATTCCACACAAGCTGTTGGGATTTTGGTATAATAATCATGTCGTTTCTGGAACAGTCCTCGGGGCTCTTAGCGGTGCCTCGGTTGAGATATTGAAAACGAGGCACGCCTTTTTGTCCGGCGAAAGCGCGCTTCAACGAGACGCCGGACGTGGCGACATGTGCGTACGATGTCAAAGATATTCGACAACATTGAGACGAAGTTTGAAGAGGGGCTGCATGCGATCCCTGGATCGGGGGATCGCACGTGGCTTCTCCCAGTTGGGGACATGTCCTTCAAGTCGCCGAAGAAGGCGTTCGAGCTGACGGTGAATTGTGCGGAACTCAAGGCCGCCAAATGGTATAATGCACTGTAAAAACAAGCGGGGCGATGGCGATGGCAAAGAATTTGGCCAAAGATCAAAATGCGATGTCGGCGGCGAGCGTTTTCAAGGCGATCGACAATGTCTTGAAGAAGCCCGGATGCGGGTGTTCGGGTTCACTTGATTACATGGAGCAGTCGAGCTGGCTCTTGTTCTTGCGTTATCTTGATGCGCGCGAGGAGGAGCGCAAGCTTGAGGCGCGGCTGAACGGCAAGGTGTACGAACCGGCGCTGCCCAGGCGGTTGCGGTGGAGCGAGTGGGCCTATCCGCTGGATGCCGAGGGCAAGCTTGACTATGAGAAGATGCTGAAGGGCGATGAGCTTTTGAACTTCGTCCGGCAGCAGCTGTTCCCTGGGTTGAAGCGGCTCCGTGACGAGAACCCCGACACGAATTCGCTCCAGTATCGCATCGGCTCCATCTTCACCGAGATGACATGCAAGTTCACGAGCGGCTATTCAATCCGAGAGGTAATCGACCTCATCCAGCCGCTCCGGTTCCAGACCGAGGAGGACCGGCACGAGCTTTCTGTCCTGTACGAGTCGCGTCTGGGTGAAATGGGGAATGCCGGACGAGACGGAGGCCAGTACTATACGCCGAGGTCGCTGATCCGTGTGATGGTGCGCGTCCTCGATCCGCAGCTCGGCGAGAAGGTCTATGACGGTGCTTGCGGATCGGGCGGGTTTCTCTGCGAGGCCTTCAACTACATGAAGGAGCGCAACAAGGACAATCCGAAGGCCTACGACATTCTTCAGCACAGGACCTTCTTCGGCGGCGAGGTCAAGGCACTCCCGTACGTTACGGCGCAGATGAACTGCATCCTTCACGGGCTTGAATCGCCGAACATCGTCTACGGCAATACGCTTGCGCAGAAGATCGCCGATTTCTCGGAGCGCGACCGCGTCCATGTTATTCTCGCAAATCCGCCGTTCGGGGCGGGCGTGAACAAGTCGGATCAGGAGAACTTCACCGTCCGGACGAGCGAGACAGCGCTACTGTTCCTTGAACACTTCATCGCCAAGCTGAAGGTGGGCGGACGAGCGGCGATTGTCATCAAGAACACGTTCCTCTCCAATACGGACAACGCCTCGGTTGCGCTTCGCAAGATGCTGCTCGCGCGGTGTGAACTGGAATGGGTGCTGGACCTTCCGCAGAAAGTGTTTGCCGCGGGCGTGCACACGGTTGTCCTGTTCTTCCGCAAGGGCAAGGAGACGAAGAGGCCGATCAACTACTATCAGCTCGACCTCAAGGGCGTGTCCCTCGGCAAGACGCGTCCGCTGAACGAGGACGATCTCGCGGAGTTCGAGAAGCTGGCGAAGGGTGGCAAGGTCAAGACCGCGGCGCATTGGACGGTTGAACCGAAGGCCGTCAATCAGGAGACCTGCGACCTTTCGGTGGTGAACCCCAACATCGAGGAAGAGAAGCTGCCGTCCGCAGCGGAGTGCAAGGCGAAGATCAAGTCGATCTATGCCGAGATCGGCGAAATCATCAAAGGGATGTGAACGGAGGACGTGATAATGCGTTGGACGATTGAACGGTTGAAGAACGCCCGCGAGTCGGAGGACAAGGTCGAATTCAAACGAGCCGAGGGTGGAAATTTTGCCTATGATGGAGGCTCGCGCACAAAACCTGCAGAGCGCCGTCGTTGTATTCTTGGGTATGTTGCTGCATTGTGCAACGAAAATGGAGGGTCGCTTGTCCTTGGCATGGAGGATAAGTATCCCCACAAAGTTGTTGGCACGACGCAGAGCATAAATGCACTGGGGGATTTGGAGGCGGCCATCTACAGAGATGTCAGGATTAGGCCTGACGTTTACGAGTTGTTTGAAAACGAGGAGACTAAATCTGGACGAGTCTTGGTCATCGACGTTCCGCCGCGTCCGATTGGGCAAGTTTTTAAATTTGAAGATGTTCCCCTGATGCGTGTTGGCGAAGAATTGACCCCAATGTCCGAATCTCAGTATCGCAGAATAGTGGAAGAGCAGGAACCTGACTTTTCCGAGCGGATTTGCGAGGGGGTTACGATTGATGACTTGGACGATGATGCTATAAAGGTGATGAAGGAGAAGTACGCAAGGAAGCAGAAGAATCAGATGTTTTTAACATTGCCCAAAGAACGGATTCTTAGCGATTTAAAGTTGACTGTAGAAGGACAAGTGACATATGGTGCGCTCCTGTTGGTTGGCAAAGCGGAGATTATTGCAAGGGAATTGCCACAGGCGGAAATCAGAGTTGAGTATCGGAACTCGCTTGGGAAGATACCCTTTGACAATCGTGTCGCTTATATGAAGCCGTTCTTCTTAATGATTGATGAACTGTGGCATGACATTAACTTGCGCAACGGAAGTTTTCCGGTAAATGAGGGGTCGTACATTTTCAATGTTCCTTATTTCAATGAAGAAGTTATTCGCGAGTCTATCAATAATGCGGTTGCGCATCGAGATTATCGGCGGCAAAGCGAGACGGTGATCAAGTTGTATCCGCAGCAGATGACCATTGTGAATGCAGGAGGATTTCCTCATGGGGTGACGATTGAAAATATTCTTACCGTTCCCAGCACGCCGCGGAATAGGCTTCTGGCAGATGTGCTCGCGAAGACTGGTATTGTGGAGAGATCTGGGCAGGGCGTAGATAAGATTTTCTATGATACGCTTTCCGAAGGCAAGAAAGAACCCGACTATTCAAAGAGCGATGATTTTCATGTTGAATTGACATTGTCATCGGTCATGCATGATCAGGGATTTGCGATTTTCATCGACTCAGTTCAGAAAGGATTGCCGGACGAACAAAAGCTATCGGTGCATGAGATAATGACTTTGGTGAAGATTCGGGATGGAGAGAATCCTGCGCGATTGGACAAGTCGGTTGTTCGAAACTTGCTTGATCGCAAGCTGATTGAGAAGCGGGGCAAGACCAAGGGGACCAACTACATTCTCTGTCGTTCATATTTTGAATATGCAGGCGATATCGCGGCGTATGCACGCAAGAGTGATTGGGATGAGAATCAGATGCGCATGATGGTTTTCTCACATCTGGCAAAGTATCAAAGCGCGAAGATGGGTGACTTCGTGTCTCTTTTTGAAGGACATCTTAATCGTCGTCAGGTGAGAGACAATATTTTGAAAATGGTTAAGTCAAAAGCATTGTCTATTACTGGTACTGGATCAGGGACACGATACAGCATCAGCGAGGACTTCAAAAAAGGATCTGAATTTTTAGGTGAAATTTTTGATTTGGGATTGGCAGAGTTTAATCGACGTCATGACACCGGAAATGTCCAAAAGACGGCGCCGAATGGGAGTTGAAAGAAACGCAAAAATGCCGATAATGCGCAATAAATCTAATAATTGTAAAAATAATTAACATTATAAATGGCCGAAACACGTCCAAGATTTCAAGCAGAAAGCATAATAAAGACCTGGCCAATGGTCAGGCTGGGGGATGTGTGCGAGGAAATAAAGGATCGCATTCAATCGTCAAAGATTTCCGTAGATGAATATGTCACGACTGACAACATGGTCAAAGATCGTGGCGGAATTGTGCAGGCAGAATATGTGCCATCTGAGGTTGGACTTGTAGAATATCACAAAGGTGATGTGCTTATCGCGAATATCCGTCCTTACCTTAAGAAGATATGGTTGGCAGATCACGACGGTGGTTGTTCAAGTGACGTGGTTGTGTTTCGGTCGAATACAGATGGGTTGTCGTCAGAATACTTGTATTCAGTTCTCTCTCAAGATGTATACTTTGATTATGTCATGCAAAAGCCGCGGGGCACCAAAATGCCGCGGGGTGATCGGGACTGGATGAAGGAGTTTCGTTTCCCTCTCCCTCCGCTTTCAGAGCAGAAGGAGATTGTGGCGCGATTGGAGCGGGAACTTGCCGATGTGGAGAAGATGAAGAAGGGGTTCGAAGCCCTTGCCGAAACCGCCAAGGCCGAATTCAAGGCGGAACGATTGGAGGCGCACAAAAAACTGTTGTGTGGCAAGTGGCCGTGTGAACCGTTGAAGAAACATGTTGATGTTTTGGCTGGATATGCTTTCCAAAGTCAGGGATTCGTTGAGTCTGGAATAAGAATTTGCGGGGGATTGATTATTGCGCCGGATCGTATTAAGTGGGAGGAGTGTAAATACTGGAAGTCCAGCAATGGAATTGAACAGTATTTGTTGCACGAGAATGATCTTGTGATTGCGCTGGATCGTCCGTGGATCTCGGGTGGATTTAAAATGGGGGTGATTTGCAAGCAGGATTTGCCGTGTTTGCTGATTCAGCGCACGGCGAGGTTGCGAATGAAGGACGTGGATTTTCGCTATGTGATGATGCTCTTGCGGGATGAATCGTTTAAGTTACATTGTGCGACATCAGGGACGACTGTTCCACACATTTCGCACAAAGATGTCGAGACTTATGAGATTCCCTTTCCTCCTGCGAGGGTCCAGAAGGAAATTGTTGATCGCCTTTCTGCTGCGAAAACCCGTGCTGAGAAGCTGGAGGCAAAGGCGAGGGAGGGTGTGGCCGTCTGCGAGACAATGCGCAAGGCGATTTTGAAGGAGGCGTTTGATTCGGGGAGGTGAGACGGTGTCAATGGTAGAACATTATAGATGGGAGGTGCAAAGATATCGCGAACAGATTTCGCGATTGCAACAAGAGAAGAGCCGCCATGCGCGGGATAAGGCGCGGTATGCTGGAAATATTGCGCAGGAGAAACGGATGATGTCAAATTCATCCAATGCATCAAGTATGCAGTCTCATATGAGGAATATTGCTCGCAATGAGCAGGATCAGGCGAGATGTGACGATAGAATTGCGAATGTTGAACGGCAAATTGCAGGTGTCGAGAGGAATTTGGCGCGGGCAAGTGATTGTCTCTCGCGTGAAGAGGTTCGCGAAAGCCAGAGGCAGGCAGAAGAGCATCAGCGGATGATGTCGGAAATGAGCGCGTCGGTCTTAGCAAATCAGACGATGATAACAGAGGTCGAAGCGGATGTTGCAAGCATCAAGAAGCAGATGAATAAGATGACGGTTCTGTTCTTGGCTGCGAATCCCGTGGTTACCGACAGATTGGGGCTGGATGAGGAGTCGCGTTTGATTCAGGAGATGATTCGCAAGTCTGAATATCGTGATTCAATTCGTTTTGTGTCGAGATGGGCGGTTCGTCCAATGGATGTGCTTCAGGCTATAAACGAAGAGAAGCCGACCATTGTTCATTTTAGTGGGCATGGCGCGCCCAACGGTGACATCGCCTTGCAGAACGATGTCGGGGGTGTTAAATGCGTGACGCCGACCGCTATGACATCGGCAATCGCAACAGCGGAAGATAGCGTTAAGTTGGTGTTTTTTAATTCGTGCTTTAGTGAGGAGCAGGCACGAAGTGTTGTCTCGAATATTGATGTGGCGATTGGTATGCGAGTTTCGATTGGCGATGAGGCGGCGAGAGTGTTTGCGGCTCAATTCTATTCTGCCATAGGGTTCGGCAAAGATGTCGATACGGCGTTTAAGCAAGGGAAGGCCGCGTTGCTGTTGGAGGGCATTTCCGAGGAGAATACACCTGTCTTGCATGCTCGTGCGGGTATATCTGTTGAAGGGATGAAGCTTGTGCATATGCAGGTCTCAAGATGAGGACGTCATCATGAATCAAGGACAAAAGATGAAAACGGTGCAAAGCCAATCGGAAATTGAAGATAGGATTAAGAAAAATCGAAGCGCAACGTTGCAGGTTTGGGGCTGGTGTCGTGTTAGGTTTATACATTCGTCTGAAATGTATGGAGAAAGTTAAATGAACGAAGCACAAGTTCGACATGATCTCATAGACCCGGCGCTGAGGGCGGCGGGGTGGGAGGCCTTGCCGGCGAAGGTGGCGGTTGAGCAGACTATTGCGCCGGGGCCTGTCAGCCAGGAGGACGGGCAGAGCCACAATCCCGAATTCGCCGACTATGTGCTGATGTACGGCAACCGGCGGATTGCGGTCGTGGAGGCGAAGGCATCGGACAAGAACTACCGCGCTGGCGAGGCGCAGGCGCGGAAGTACGCCGCGGCGCTGGGCGTGCGGTTCGCCTACGCGACGAACGGCTCGCAGGTCTTTTGCATGGACCTCACGCTCGGCACCACTTCGACGGTCGAGCTGGACGGCTTCCCGACGCCGGCCGAGCTGATGTCTGTGCTGGACAGGGAAACGGCTTCGCTTTTGGAGAAGATCTGCCGCGAAATCCCGTGGTCGTTCGCAGGCAACCGCGGCATCCGCTACTATCAGGAGCGGGCGGTCGAGGGTGTTATCAAGGCGCTCGGCTCGGGGAAGAAGAATGCGCTCGTCACGCTCGCGACCGGAACGGGCAAGACCTTCATCGCATATCAGCTCTGCCATAAGCTCGTCGCGGCAAAATGGACGCGGCAGGGGATGGGACTGCGCAAGCCGCGCATCCTCTTCTTGACCGACCGCAACATCCTTGCGGATCAGGCGCTCGACAGCTTCGCCTTCGCAGAGGGGGATTGCTATCGGCTCAAGGCGGCGGTGGACAATCCGCCGCTGGACCGCATCGTCTATTTCACGCTTTACCAGACGCTGCTGGGCAAGGAGGGCGAGTGCGAGAATGTGACTGCAGGCGAGGCCGAGAAGCCGAAGGTGAAGTTCGAGAAGTTCCCGCGGGACTTCTTCGATCTCGTCATTATCGACGAGTGTCACCGCGGTGGGGCGAACGACGAAAGCGAATGGCATGCGGTCCTGGAGTATTTCGCAAGCGCGTCGCACGTGGGGCTGACGGCCACGCCGAAATGCGACACCAACCGCGACACCTACAAGTATTTCGGCAAACCAGTCTACACCTATTCTCTTCGTCAGGGCATTGAGGACGGATTCCTCACGCCCTACCGCGTCAAGAAGTGCGAGTCGACGATCAAGGACTACAGGAAGGTCGAAGGGGATCAAATATCCGATCCGGAGAAGGTGGACGGGAACGTCACCTATTCGCCGGACAAGATTCAGCGCGAGCATTTCGTGATTCCGAAGCGCGACCGCCACATGGTCGAGGAGTTGTTCAAGGTGATGCCGTTCGACCAGAAGGCGTTGGTGTTCTGCGCGACGCAGGAGCACGCGGCGATAATTGCGCAGGCGATTCGCGAGGAGGCGAAGAAACACGGCATTGACTATCCGCATTACTGCGAGCGTGTGACGGCGGATGACGGCGCAACGGGCGACCAGTATCTTCGCGAGTTCCGCAATTCCGATCTGCCTGTGCCGACGATTCTCACGACGAGTCAGAAGCTGACGACTGGGGTGGACGCCTGCAATGTCCGTTCGATCGTGCTGATGCGCGAGGTAAAGAGCATGGTGGAGTTCAAGCAGATCATCGGACGCGGCACTCGGCTTTATGAGGGCAAGCCGTATTTCGTCATCTACGATTTCACGGATGCGAGCGATCGGTTCCAGGATGACGGCTGGGACGGTCCGACGATCTGCCCGAAGTGCGGGCGCGCGCCGTGCGTATGTGAGAAGGGTCCGCCCAAACCGCCGCGGCCTAAACAGGTCTGCAAGGTCTGTGGATGCAATCCATGTGTCTGCCCCAAGCCGCCGAAGAAGTCCGTGACAATCGACCTCTGGGACGGACGGCAGATTTCCGCGACCTGGGAGGACAAGGTCATTCTCGACAACGAGATGCTGGATGTGAAGGAGTTCCTGGTCCGCTTTGCGAATGCAATCCGTCGTTTCACCAAGGACGAGCAAGGGCTTCGCGGCAAATGGCAGGAGATGGAGGAGCGGAGCAATCTCTTGGAGGAGTTGGCAGTTTTGGGCTTTACCGAGGAGAAACTGCGTGAGATCCAGCAGAAGACCGAGCGGCAGGAGTACGATGTCCTTGATATCACTCTCGATCTCGTGTATGCCGTAGCGCCGATCAAGCGGGCGATGAGGGCAGAACGCCTTGCGGAGAAGCTTGCCTTGCTCACTCCGCAGCAGCGGGCGCTTGCCGAGGTGATTCTGCGCAACTATGTGAATGATGGCGTCTGGACGCTCTCGATGAAGGGCTTCAGCGATCTCCTGAAGCAGCGCTACGGTTCTATCTCCGAAGCTCTGTCGAAGCTGTCCTTCCCGACGCTCGATCATGCATTGAACTATTATTCCGACATCCAGCACTGGCTCTACGCCGCGTAGTGGGCAGTGTGATAAAAGTGAAAAGGTGTGGGGGCTACCGGGTCAGCAACTGTAAATTTCGCATGAAATTTACAGTTGCTGACCCGGTTGGCTTCCGGATTTTTGGTATAATAATCCCAACAAGGGGGTATTATGAGACAGATCCTGCTTCTATCCGCGTGGGCGCTCGCCTGCTGTTCCGCTTTCGGCGCCGAGAACCTCATCTGGGACGACCGGCCCGGCGACAAATGGGAGAATTCGTGGTATCCGCTCGGCAACGGACGCCTCGGCTGCATGGTCGACGGCGGCACGCGGAAGCTCCGCATACAGTTCAACGTCGACTCGCTCTGGACGGGCGACAAAAACCTGACGAGCGACATCGGCGACAACCGCGCCGACGCGAACTACAACACGATGGGCGCGTACCAGAACTTCGGCGAGCTGGAGATTGTCTTTCCAAAGCTTCCCGATGGCGAGGTGACGGACTACCGCCGCGAGCTCAACCTTGAGTCTGCAATGTATAACGACAAGTTCAAGGTCGGGAAGGTGGAAGTGCGGCGGCTTGCCTTTGCAAGCGTCCCGGACGATGCAATCTTCATTGTAGTCTGTTCGCCCTGGACGTCGGACGACGCATTTGAATTGAAGTTGTCGGGGGCGCACGGCGAGTCGGTGTCTTCCGACGGTCGCGCCTTCTGCGGAACCTTGGCTAACGGGCTGGACTATGCGGCGCGAGTGGATATGTTTACATTTCCTCCGGAGGAAGGCTTTTCCGTGAAAGTCTTTTCCATCAGCGCCGCGACGGGCGTGAAATCCATCCCGCCAAAGAAGATAGACGGGCCGTACGTAGTCAAGAGGCACTTTGTTGAATATGGCCATTATTACGACCGCATGACGTTCGACCTCGGGAAGGGCGACGAGACGGTTCCGACGCGCGTGCGCCTCGATCGCGTCCGCAAGGGCGCGAAGGATCCTGCGCTTATCGCGCTTATGTTCAACTTCGGGCGCTACCTGCTTATATCGTGCTCGCGCCCGGGCACTCTCCCCGCGAATCTGCAGGGGATATGGAACAACTCCAACAACCCGCCGTGGCACAGCGACTACCATACGAACATCAACATCCAGATGAACTACTGGGGCGCGGATTCCGCGAACCTCTCCGACTGCTTCACGCCGCTTTCCGACTGGATGATGAACTCCCTCCCCGTCGCGGAGGCGGGCACGCGCGCGGCGTTCCCGAACTCGAAGG
>Ga0129306_1004033_pt1 | contig 10038 bp, 6 predicted proteins | sample P827metagenome_FD_94438 | JGI IMG/M metagenome (GOLD analysis project Ga0129306, IMG submission 94438) | Capybara group fecal microbial communities from Wisconsin, USA - P827 metagenome | ecosystem: Host-associated > Mammals > Digestive system > Large intestine > Fecal | place: USA: Wisconsin... | reverse complement strand
TACATACCTGTTACCATTCCGCCCCTCAGCCTGTCGATATTCGGATATGAGCCTTTTGATGAGAATGATCGTGAGTATATGCTGAGTCTTCAGGTAGAGGCTAAGAAGAAGGCTGATGAAGCCAAGGCCGATGCACAGAAGGAAGAAGCCAAGGCAAAAGCCGCACAGAAGAAGGCGGAGTCTGAAGAGAAGAAGGCACGCGAGGCAGCAGAGGCTGCCGAGGCAGCACGTATTAAGGCTGAGAAGGAATACGAGAAGGCTCAGGCCGAGCTTGAGAAAGCACGTATAGCCATGGAGAAGGCCAAGGAAGCGTCACAGCGTGCGGAACTTGCCGCTCACAGACTTAAAGTGACAGAAGAGAGCATGAAGAAATAGGAGCAGATGATGAGAGAGAGCGGAGTTCTTTTTCCGATATTTTCCGTACCGTCCAGATTCGGTATAGGATGCTTTTCAAAAGAAGCATATGACTTTGTGGATTTCCTCGAAGGAGCAGGCCAGGGATACTGGCAGATACTTCCGGTGGGACCGACTGGATACGGCAATTCACCGTATCAGCCTTTTTCGGCATTTGCAGGTAATCCGTACTTCATCTCACCCGAGAAACTGATCGAGGACGGTCTGCTCACATGGGATGAATGCAACGCATGTGATTTCGGAAGCGATGAGACAAGAGTCGATTACGGTGCACAGTATCAGAACCGTGATGCACTCCTTAAGCTCGCATATGACAGATTTACGCAGTCGGGTACCTCTGATAAGGAATACAAGGCTTTTCTGAAAAAGGAAAGTGACTGGCTTACGGACTATGCCCTGTTTACTGCTCTTAAGAAAAAGTATGAAGGCGCATCGTGGCTTACCTGGGATGCGGATCTTAAGAAGCGTAAACCCGAAGCTCTCGCAAAGGCATCGGGGGAACTTGCCGATGAGATAGGATTCGTTTATTTCAAACAGTACATGTTTGATAAGCAGTGGAAGGCCCTGCGTGAATATGCAAACGATAAGAACGTTAAGATAATAGGCGATCTGCCTTTCTATGTATCGCTTGACAGCGCTGACTGCTGGTCACATCCCGAAGTCTTCCAGATGGATAAGAATCTGGATCCCAAGGTCGTGGCAGGATGTGCACCCGATGCATTCTCAAGTACCGGTCAGCTCTGGGGCAATCCCATATATGACTGGAAGGCTCTTGCTTCCAAAGGTTATGACTGGTGGGTTCGCCGCATCAGAAGAAACTATGAGTTCTACGATGTGATCAGGATAGATCATTTCCACGGATTCTGTGAATACTATGCGGTTCCGTACGGGGATGAGACCGCTGAGAAGGGCAAGCTCCATAAGGGACCCGGCATGGATCTCTTCAGAGCATTAAAGAATCAGATAGGAGAGCTCAGGATCATAGCCGAGGATCTGGGTAATGTGACTCCCGAGAATGAGAAACTTCTGCTCGACAGCGGATTCCCCGGAATGAAGGTCTTACAGTACGGATTCACCAGCTGGGACAGCTGTTATGTAAACCACAGACATGTTAATAACTGCGTCGTATATACCGGAACGCATGATAATACACCTACATATGCATGGGTTCAGGAGATAAACGAAGGTGAACGTGACTTCTGCCGCAGATATATCAATTCGATGAATTCGGACTACGGACAGCTCGTCTGGGATATCATCAGGGAAGCATACAGATCCGTCGCGGATCTGTGTATCATACCTCTGCAGGACTATCTGTGCATGGGTCGTGAAGCTAGACTCAACACACCCGGCACTGCCGACGGCAACTGGGAGTGGAGGCTTCGTCCGAATTTCCTCTCGACCGACCTGCAGAAGAGCATAAGGGGACTGACAGAACTCTACAGCCGAATTCCGAAAGCACCGGAAAAGTCATCCGTTGCAAAGTGACACAGAATCGGATATAATTTATTAGTTCGCTGTCGGACGACAGCATAAGCTGGAATAGCGCAGTTGGTAGCGCAACTGATTCGTAATCAGTAGGTCGAGGGTTCAAGTCCCTTTTCCAGCTCTATCCCCGAAGTCAGAACCTTAAGGCTCCGGGGATTTTGTTTAAAAAGTAAGATCAGGAGTAATAGGAGGATATGGATATGTTACTGGTGACAACTGAAACAATAACCGGAAAGAACCTGGAGATGATGGGTATAGTTAAGGGCAGTACCATCCAGACCGTTAATGCACTTAAGGATATAGGTTCGGGGCTTAAGACTCTGGTAGGCGGCGAACTCGGAAATTATAACGAGATGATGGCTAAGGCCAGAGATATGGCAACATCCAGGATGGTAGCTGAAGCTGAGAGCATGGGAGCGGATGCGATCGTCAGCGTAAGATATTCTTCATCGGCTATCATGCAGAGCGCTGCAGAAGTCATGGCATACGGAACAGCCGTTAAGTTTGTTTAAGATATCATATAATAATCACAGATAAGTAAGAACGGAGAAGACCATTGCCGATCAAGATACCTGATTCACTCCCCGCAACGGAGATCCTGGAGAGTGAGAACATATTCGTGATGACGGAGTACAGAGCCATGCATCAGGACATCAGACCGCTGAATATCCTGATCATGAATCTGATGCCCACCAAGATAGTTACAGAGACTCAGCTGCTGCGTAAACTGTCGAATACACCCCTGCAGGTTGATGCGGAGTTCCTGCAGACAGCGAGCTATACTCCACAGCATACCGATCATGAGCATCTGGAGACATTCTACAGGACTTTTGATGAAGTCAAGGACCGCAAGTTCGACGGAATGATCATCACAGGTGCACCGCTTGAGAATTTTGAATTCGAGGAAGTTGCTTACTGGGATGAACTGTGTACTATCATGGAGTGGAGCAAGAAGCATGTGCATTGCACTTATTTCCTGTGCTGGGGTGCTTATGCCGGGCTGTATTATTTCTATGGAATACGCCCCTATCATCTGCCTGAAAAATTAAGCGGGATATATCCTCATCATGTGCTCAAGAAGACATCACCTCTGTTCAGAGGCTTCGATGATGTATTCTATGCTCCGCAGTCACGCGGTATAGATGTTCATATGGAGGAACTGGAGAATCTTAAGAACTTTGAGATCATGGCAGTGTCCGATGAGGCAGGCTTTACGATCGGCAAGAGTGAGGATTCGCACAGATTCTTCGTAACGTGTCACGCAGAGTATGACGCTGACACGCTTAAACTTGAGTATGAGAGAGACCTTGGGAAGGGCATGGATCCACAGATCCCGAAGAACTATTTCCCGAATGATGATCCGACTAAGGCTCCCATAGTCAACTGGCGTTCGACCGGCCAGCTGCTCTATTCAAACTGGCTGAACTTCTACGTATACCAGAGCACGCCTTACGACATCCGCACGATATAATAACTGCCGTATACTTGCACTTTTATCACTGAATCAGTTATACTGATTAGTGGACTAAAACTCTTACGGAGTAACTTACATGATAATGGAAACAGCTTACCAAAAAGAAAAAGTCAACAACGAGGTTGAATGGTGTCAGGTCTATGATCTGGACCTCAAGGAGAAGATCGAGAAGGTACTTCTCAAGAACAGAGTTTCATACTGTATCCTGTGGGAGAAGCCGAAGCTCTTTTCCAGCGATAAGAGAGAGAAGTATGTGTTCTGCGTGAACTCCCTTCAGAAGGAAGCTGCCGATAATGCGATAGGGCAGATCGGAGACATCGAGGACCTCAAGGGTAAGATCGCATTCTTAAACCGTAAGGTTGAGAAATCCTATATGTAACAGCGTACGGAAATATAAAACCGGTTGCCGATTGGCAGCCGGTTTTTTGATTTGTGAACCCCGTGGCGTTTATACCGCCTTTTTCTCTTTTTCGTCCGATCCGTTTTCGCGGTCAAGTGCTTTGACAGCCGATGAGAGCATCAGTTTGATACGGTTTAGCTGATTGACCTCACTTGCACCGGGATCGTAATCTATGGCAACTATGTTGGCCCCCGGGAAGTGATGACGGATCTCCTTGATGACGCCCTTACCTACCACATGGTTGGGAAGACATCCGAAGGGCTGCGTACATACGATGTTGTTGACACCGTGATGTATGAGCTCGATCATTTCGCCGGTCAGGAACCATCCCTCACCTGTCTGGTTACCCAGATCCACGATGGGCTTCGCATAATCTGCAGTGGTATATATACTGATGGGACCTGTGAAATGTTTGCTCTTATTAAGCTCATCCACGGCGGCACTTCTCAGCCATTCTATTGCACTGATGCCTATGCGGCAGAGTATCTTGGCTTTGACCGAAGTTCCCAGATGCTCGGCTTTATATATCTGGTTATAGAAGCAGTAGAGCATGAAATCCATCAGGTCGGGACATACTGCTTCGGCGCCTTCAGACTCAAGAAGCTCTACGAGATAGTTGTTTGCAAAAGGAGCGAACTTGACGAGGATCTCGCCTACGATGCCGACCTTGGGTTTTACTTCATCGGTTACGGGTATTGCATCGAATTCGCGAACCATCTGTCTGCACAGCTTACGGAAACGAGCGATGCCGTGGTGCTTGCCGTTGATGAATGCGATACATCTTTCATTCCACTCTTCATGGAGCTTCTGGACGCTTCCGGGCGTAACCTCATAAGGACGCATACGGTATATGCATCTCATCATTATGTCTCCGAACACACATGCATAAGATGCCTTGATCAGCATCTCGGTATTGATATCGAATCCGGGGTTGGTCTCGATGGATCCGAGGTTAAGCGAGATGACGGGAACCTGTCCCATACCTGCCTTCTGGAGCGCACGTCTGATGAAGCCTACGTAGTTGGTCGCACGGCATCCGCCGCCTGTCTGGGACATGAGCAGAGCGGTACGGTCAAGGTCATATCTGCCTGACTCGAGTGCATTCATGAACTGACCTACAACGCACAGCGAAGGGTAGCATGCGTCGTTATTGACATACTTAAGGCCTGCATCTATGGCGGCGCGGTTATCGTTGTCCATGACTTCGATATTGTAACCGCATGCTGCAAAGGCAGGACCGAGCAGATCCATATGTATCGGAGAGAGCTGGGGCACGAGTATCGTGTAGTTCTTACGCATCTCCTCCGTGAATACGACTCTGTTGTGGGCTGCCGAGCCCTGATGACGCATATTGTTCTTTTTCTCACGCTCATGAATGGCGCTGATCAGGGAACGGATACGTATGCGCACGGCGCCCAGGTTGTTGATCTCATCGATCTTCAGGCAGGTATATATCTTGCCTGATGCGGACAGTATGTCATTGACCTGATCCGTGGTGACCGCATCGAGTCCGCATCCGAATGAATTGAGCTGTACGACATCGATGTCGTCCCTTGTTGTCGAATAGGTTGCCGCTGCATACAGACGTGAGTGATACATCCACTGGTCGGATACAATGAGCGGTCTGTCGGGAGTGCCCAGATGAGACACGCTGTCTTCCGTGAGCACTGCGAAATTATAAGACGTGATGAGCTCAGGTATACCGTGATTGATCTCGGGATCCAGATGATAGGGACGTCCCGCAAGGATTATCCCGTGGATATGATTATCCTCGATATACTTAAGGGCCTTCTCGCCTTCACGCATGATATCTTCTCTGGCATGTGCCTGCTCAGCCCATGCTGCAGAAGCCGCGCGAGTGATCTCTGCGACAGGCAGCTCGGTAAACTCGTCGCACAGAGCCTGTGTAACGGTCTGAAGCGAAGCATATGACATGAACGGATTGCGAAGACGCATACGGCCGCCTGTTATGGCTTCCACATTGTTCTTGATGTTTTCCGAATAGGATGTGACTATGGGGCAGTTATAGTGATTGGTACTGCCTTCGACCTCGTCTCTCTCATAGAAGAGACCGGGGTAGAATATGAAGTCGACCTTATGGTCTATGAGCCATGAGATATGCCCGTGTGCAAGCTTTGCCGGATAACACTCGGACTCTGAAGGGATCGACTCGATACCCATCTCATAAATCTTACGGTTGGAGAGCGGAGAGAGTACTACTCTGTATCCGAGCTCCTTAAAGAACGTCGCCCAGAAAGGATAGTTCTCATACATGTTCAGAACCCTGGGGATGCCGACTGTACCGCGAGGTGCGGATTCTTCATCGAGAGGCTCATAATCAAACACTCTCTTAAGCTTGTATTCGAACAGATTCGGGATCCCGGTATTTTTCTTTTCCTTACCGAGACCGCGCTCGCAGCGGTTGCCGGATATGAACTGTCTTCCGCCCGAGAAACGGTTGATGGTCAGACGACAGTTGTTGGTGCAGCCTTTGCACTTGGCCATGCTCGTTTCGTATTTGAGCTGTTCGATCTGGCTGATCGAGAGCATGGTGGACTGATATCCGGGTTCGTAATTCTCGCGTGCTATCAGTGCCGCACCGAATGCACCCATTATGCCGGCGATGTCCGGACGGATGGCTTCGCAGCCTGCAATGGTCTCGAAACTCTTGAGCACGGCATCGTTATAGAAAGTACCGCCCTGTACGACGATATTCTGTCCGAGCGAAGAGGCATCGGAAACCTTGATGACCTTGAACAGCGCGTTCTTGATGACCGAGTAAGCAAGGCCGGCGGAGATGTCGGCAACGGATGCGCCTTCCTTCTGTGCCTGCTTAACCTTGGAATTCATGAATACGGTACATCTGGTTCCGAGGTCGATCGGATGCTCCGCAAAGAGTGCTTCCTCCGCGAACCCTTCGACACTGTAATTGAGTGACTTGGCAAATGTCTCTATGAACGATCCGCATCCTGAAGAGCATGCTTCGTTGAGCTGCACGCTGTCGACGCTGTGGTTCTTGATCTTGATGCACTTCATGTCCTGGCCGCCGATATCCAGTATGCAGTCGACATCGGGATTGAAGAATGCGGCGGCTTTATAATGTGCGACAGTCTCAACCTCACCGTCATCGAGCATCAGCGCGGCCTTGATCAGAGCCTCGCCGTAACCTGTCGAGCATGCGCGGACTATATGCGCGGTATCCGGCAGGAGAGTATCGATCTCGCGTATGGATCTGATACAGGTTCCCAGAGGTGAACCGTCGTTATTGGAGTAGAACGAATACAGAAGAGAGCCGTCCTCAGCTATCAGGGCAGTTTTGGTCGTGGTGGAGCCTGCGTCTATACCGAGGAAGACATTGCCCGAGTAGGTTGCCAGATCGGAGCGCATGACCTTGTATCTGTTCTGTCTTTCGACAAATGACTCGTATTCTTTTTTATCCGCAAAAAGGGGATTGAGGCGGGCTACCTCGAATTCCATATGGATCTCGGTCGAAAGCTTCTCACACATCTCATCCATCGTGTAGTGAACGTCCTCACTCGCACACAGAGCGGATCCGATCGCCGCGAAAAGATGTGAATTCGGAGTATCTATGACATGCTCTGAATCAAGATTGAGAGTCCTGATGAATGCAGCTTTAAGCTGGTCCAGGAAGTGAAGAGGACCGCCGAGAAACGCCACATGTCCGCGGATTGGTTTACCGCATGCAAGGCCCGATATGGTCTGATTGACAACTGCCTGGAAAATGGAAGCCGACAGATCCTCCTTGGTCGCCCCCTCGTTGATCAGGGGCTGGATGTCTGTCTTGGCGAACACACCGCATCTGGCGGCGATGTTATACAGAGAGTTATAGCCGCGGGCATATTCATTTAAACCCGATGCATCGGTCTGAAGAAGCGAAGCCATCTGATCGATGAACGAACCTGTACCGCCGGCACAGATGCCGTTCATACGCTGCTCGACATTGCCGTCCTCAAAGTATATGATCTTGGCATCCTCGCCGCCGAGCTCTATGGCCACATCGGTCTTCGGAGCATATTTCTCGAGGGTGGTGGCTACCGCTATGACTTCCTGAGTGAAAGGAACTTCCAGATGATGAGCCAGAGTGAGTCCGCCCGAACCCGTTATCATGGGGTGGACGGTCACGTTACCGAGCTTACCCGTGGCGTCGTTTAACAGCCCGCGCAGAGCGTTCTGTATATCCGCATAATGCCTGACATAATCAGAGAATACCAGCTCGCCTTCGGGGCTCAGGATGGCGATCTTGACTGTAGTGGAACCTATATCTATTCCCAGAGTATACTGCATGATTACCTCTTCTTATTTATAAATACGCAACATTTGAAATTATAAGTCGGGGAGGGGTAAAATGCAATCGTACAAATCATTACATTTTTATAAACAATGTGGCACTTTTTGGGCATTTTGTGGTAATATTATATAAATCCAACATCAAAAGGAGGAGAGCGAATGCTTTCGACACTAATACCATTATTTGATGAGACACAGAGCGTTACTGCATATTCGCTTTTTACGCTGAAGAACAACTACCTGCTTAATCCAACCTCCGTAGGTATAGCAGCATTTGACGGAGCCGGATCCATCCCCGGACTCGAGGTCCTCAACAATATCGGACTTGAGACTCTCTCGGATGATAAGGAAGTATTCGTAGAAGTAAATCATATATCGATCTACTCAGATATACTCGGACAGTGCAAGGTTCCGAGTTCGAGAGTAGTGCTCCTTTTGAGCACGCGCATCAAGCCTACCGATGATGTGGTCAAGCGTGTCGCAGAGCTTAAGTCGCAGGGATTCAGACTTGCGATGCGCAAGCTCGCGGTAAGCGATTTTGAAGTCTACACACCCATACTCAAGATGCTCGATTACGTACTGCTCAATCATGCACGTATCGATATATCCAAGGCCCAGATCTATTTCGGCAAGCTGTTCCCGAACATCCAGCTGTGCGCGGTTAACGTCAACACGCAGGAGGATTTCGACAAGCTTAAGGACAACGGCGGATACAAGTATTATGAGGGAGCATTCTTCAGAGTTCCCCATGTTAAGCAGGATACACAGATCGCTCCTCTGAAGGTGAACTATATCGAGCTGCTCAACGTCATCAATGATGTTGACTTCGATCTGGGTGATGCGGCCGATGTCATCAGCCGTGATGCCGCACTCGTCATCTCACTGCTCAAGATCGCCAACCGTCTGTCCAGGAATTCTGAGATCACATCCGTTAAGCATGCATGTGCAATGATAGGACAGAAGGAACTCAAGCAGTGGATCAACACCGCGGTTACCGAAGCACTCTGCGCCGACAGGCCCAACGAGATCATCCGCATGGTCATGATCCGTGCCAAGTTCGCGCAGGAGCTCGCACCGCTGTTTGACTTCGCAATGGAAGCAGATGAGCTCTTCCTGATGGGACTCTTCAGCATGCTTGATATCATGCTTGAGAAACCCATGGAAGAAGCACTTGATATGGTAGTTGTAGCCAAGGAGATCAGGGAATCACTCCTTACCGGCAACGGCAAGTATTCCATGGTCATGGATTTCCTCAAGGCATACGAGAATGCTGACTGGACAGAGATCTCCAGAGTGATGCTCTTAAGGAACATCTCAGACAAGCAGGTTGAGGACAAATATGTCGAATCACTTAAGTGGTACCACGACATGTTCGGATTGACAGAGTGATCCGGAGAGATGGCTGACACTAGATCTAACATGACAAACGATATCCCCTCACGCCTCCGTCGTCTCAGAGAGATGATGGATCATGAGGGGATAACCATGTATATGATCCCCGATTCGGATCCCCATGATTCCGAATATGTAGGGGATCATTTTAAGTGCAGGGAATATATGTCGGGGTTCACCGGCTCAAACGGTATGCTGATCGTAGAGCATGATAAGGCCGGCCTGTGGACGGACGGAAGATATTTCATACAGGCAGAGAGGGAACTGGCCGGTTCCGGGATCACCCTCTACAGGATGGGTGAACCTGATACTCCTACCGTTAAGGAGTATATCCGACGAAACCTCTGTGAGGGCGGTGTTTTCGCAGTGGACGGCCGTCTGATCACGGCTAAGTCCGGCAGGGAATACAGCGATATCGTCACATCCGCCAAGGCTGACATGAGAGCGGACTCCGACCTGATGAAGGATGTCTGGGATGACAGACCGGCCATGAGCGCCGAACCTGTCATCGTCATAGATGATGAGCTTGCCGGAGAGAGCGTTCCGGGCAAGTTATCACGCG
>Ga0129306_1004032_pt1 | contig 10045 bp, 8 predicted proteins | sample P827metagenome_FD_94438 | JGI IMG/M metagenome (GOLD analysis project Ga0129306, IMG submission 94438) | Capybara group fecal microbial communities from Wisconsin, USA - P827 metagenome | ecosystem: Host-associated > Mammals > Digestive system > Large intestine > Fecal | place: USA: Wisconsin... | reverse complement strand
TTTTACTTATTTAATGCGTCTAATAATGCGTCTAATTCCATTCCATGAACCATTGCAGCTTCAGCTAAAGTTTCGCTTTGTGCAGATGGGCATCCTACACAACCCATTCCAAAACTCATTAATACTTCAGCAGCACCTTCATGGTTTCTTACTATTTCACCTATTGTCATATCTTTAGTTATTTTCATAACATAATACCTCTCTTTTCCTAAATTTTATTATTATTATATCAATAAATTAGTCTTCTTTAAAGATATTATATTTATTTTTTATATATATTATATTGTTTATTACTATACCATATAATATACATTAAATTTCTGATATCATCATAGTTTGATCTCTTTTTGGTCCTACTGAAACTATAGATACCTTTGTTTCTGTGAAATCTTCTATTTTCTTTAAATATTTTACAGCATTTTCAGGTAAATCTTCATAACATCTAGCATTAGCTATACTATCATCCCAACCTTCAAATTCTTCATATATTGGTTCACATTTTGCTAAATCTTCTAAACTAGCAGGAACATAATCTATGATTTCTCCATTTAGTATATATCCTGTACATACTTTTAATGTGTCTAATCCTGCTAATGTATCTATTTTTGTTACTGCAAAGCTTGTAAGACCAGATACTCTAGCTGAAGTTTTTAATATAACTAAATCTAGCCATCCACATCTTCTTGCTCTTCCTGTAGTAACTCCAAACTCGTGTCCCTTTTCTCTTATCCAGTCTCCAGTCTTATCTAAAAGCTCTGTAGGGAAAGGACCCTTTCCTACTCTTGTTGTATAAGCTTTTGCTATACCAACTGCATTAGTTATAGCTGTTGGCCCTACACCGGCTCCTATGCAAACTCCTCCAGCTATTGTGCTTGAAGATGTTACATAAGGATATGTTCCATAATCTATATCAAGTAATGTTCCTTGAGCTCCTTCAAATAATACCTCCTTGCCCTCTTTTATTTTTTTGTTAACTATAACAGATATATCTTTTACAAAAGGTCTTAATTTTTCCGCATATCCTAAATATTCATTATAAATTTCATTATAATCTAATGCTTCTCCACCAAATACTTCTGTTATTATTTTATTTTTTATTTCTAAAGTATCTTTTAAATTTTCTTCAAAAACTTCTTTATGTATAAGATCACATACTCTTATACCACTTCTCTCCATTTTATCTGTATAGCTTGGTCCTATACCTTTTCCTGTAGTTCCTATATCTTTATTTCCTCTAGCTCTTTCTTTTATTCCATCTAATACTCTATGATATGGCATTATTACATGAGCTCTATCACTTATTATTAATCTATCTGGTGTTATATCTACTCCTAAAGATTCTAAATAGCTTATTTCTTCAAATAAAGCCTTTGGATCTAGAACTACTCCATTTCCTATTACATTTAGCTTATCATTATAAAGTATACCTGAAGGTATTAAGTGTAATTTATATTCCTTTTCTCCTACAACTACTGTATGGCCTGCATTATTACCACCTTGAAATCTTACAACTACATCTGCATTTTCAGCTAAATAATCCGTCATTTTTCCTTTACCTTCATCGCCCCATTGAGCACCTAATACTATAAAAGCTGACATATTATTTTCCTCACTTTCATTTTAAGAAAATTATTATATTTAAATATAATTTATATGCTATGTATTTTTAGTTTTAAATAACATACTTCTACAATATATAATATTAGCAAAACAATTATAAAATATCAATAAAAAAAGCGAATGCTATATATTAAAATTTAATTATCGTTCGCTTATTATTCTTAAAAATAAAATATTGCAGCCAAATTATAACTGCAATATCTTTATTCCTTTATATATTAACATTATGTTTTTTCATTAATATTCTTGCTGCATATACTCCACTGGCTGATGCTTGTGATAATGAATGAGTCACTCCTGAACTATCCCCTAAAATATATAATCCTTTTATTTGAGTTTCTAGATTAGAACTTAATTCTACATTAGAATTGTAGAATTTAACTTCTACTCCATATAAAAGAGTATCCTCATTTGCTGTACCTGGTGCTATATTATCTAAAGCATATATCATTTCTATAATACCATCTAACTGTCTTTTAGGGATTACTAAACTTAAATCTCCTGGTGTAGCTTTTAGTGTAGGTCTTGTGAAACTTTTTGCCATTCTCTTTTCATTAGTTCTTCTTCCTTTTATTAAGTCTCCAAATCTTTGTACCAATACTCCTCCACCTAACATATTGCTTAGCTTTGCTATAGATTCACCATATTCATTACTCTCTTTGAAAGGTTCAGTAAATCTGTTGGAAACTAATAAAGCAAAATTAGTATTTTCTGTATGAAGATCTGGATTTGCATAACTATGACCGTTAACTGTAACTATTCCGTTGGTATTTTCACTTACTACCTCCCCATAAGGATTCATACAGAAAGTTCTAACCAAATCCCCATATTTCTTTGTTCTATATACTATTTTACTTTCATAAACCTCATCCGTTATATGGGAAAATACTTGAGCTGGCAGTTCAACTCTAACCCCTATATCTACTCTATTGCTTTCTGTTTTTATACCAAGTTTTTTACATATGTTAGAAATCCATTTTGAACCTGACCTTCCTGTAGCTAAAATTAAATCTTCACTAGAAAATTCTCCATTTTTAGTATCTACAACAAATTGGCCTTCTATTTTATTTATATCCAAAACTTCACATTCAAATTTCATTTCTATCTTGTCTTTTAAATATTCATATATATTAGATAATATATTGATATTTCTATCTGTTCCTAAATGCCTTACCTTTGCATCTAAAAGATGTAAATCATTTTGAAGAGCTTTTCTCTTTAAATCTGAATTAGATGTTGAATATAGTTTTGCATCTTTTCCTCCCATTTCACATAAGACCTCATCAACATAATTCATTAAATCTAAAGCTTCTTTTCTACCAACATATTTATATAAATCTCCACCAAAATTATTAGTAATATTATATTTACCATCAGATAATGTGCCTGCTCCGCCATATCCATTCATTATATTACACACATTACATTGTATACATGATTTTATATTCTTGCCATCTATAGGACATTTTCTTTTTTTTAAGTCATGACCCTTTTCAATCATTAGTATATTTAGTTTATTATTGTTTTTACACATTTCATAAGCAGCAAATATGCCACTAGCTCCAGCACCAACAATAATAACATCATATTTTTTCATAAATTATCCCCTCCAGCTATATAATGATAACAAAGGTTTAAAATATTTTCAATAGGTTTTACGAATATTTTTATTATATTTATAGTTATTATTCGTATTTTTCTTTTATATCTTTAATTTATGAATATATTCTAAAAAATAGTTAGTATTTCATTGTTCTATTTTACTATTATTCTTTCCACATATCTTCAGTTAACTCATCTATTTCTTTTTTTAATCTTTCACTTTCTCTTTCATTTAAAGTTATAATATCTCCCTCTATATTTATAACATCTCCCTCTTTAGCTTTTTTAGGAATTATATTCTTATCTATATTTATTATTCTTTTATCCTCTAACTCTACTATAGCAAAATTTTCTTCAAATCTATCTATTATTCCCTTCATATTAAATCCACCCTTTAAATTAATATTTAATTATATTACATATTATCTAAAATAGCCTACCACAGACTTTGAAAACTTGTAGTAGGCTAAATGTTATTTCTATAAAATAATCTTTTCTTTATTTTTAATTAAAAATACATCTTATAATGTTAAAATATTTTCTATTATATAAAAGTTTATTAAACTAAAATAATCTATTTTACTGAATTAAGTTTATCTAAAACTTCCTTTTCTATAGCTTTTATTTTTTCTTCCGCAGCTTTAATGCTTTCGCCTTTTGTATATACATATAATTTTATTTTAGGCTCTGTTCCTGATGGTCTCACTGCGTACCAACTTCCATCATCTAAGAAGAACCTTAATACATTTGATCTAGGTATTCTACATGGCTTTCTATCATTTTTTATAATATCGTATTCTATTCTATCCTGATAATCTATATAAGTTAAAAGCTTTGCTCCTGCTATTTCTTTTGGGAAACTCTTCCTATATGACTCCATCATTCTGTCTATTCTTTTTTTACCTTCTATACCTTCTAATATTAATGATATTTGCTTTTCTCTATAATATCCATGCTTTTCATATATTTCATTAAGTACATCTATTAATGTTTTACCCTTGGTTTTATAATAAGCCGCCGCCTCACATAAAAGCATGCTTGAACTTACTCCATCTTTATCTCTAACAAATGTACCTGTAACATATCCTATACTTTCTTCATATCCAAATATGAATTCTTTACCTTCTTCTTTTAAATTTGGTATTTTACCACATATGTTTTTAAATCCAGTTAATGCTTCATAGGTTTCTACTCCATATTCTTCCCCAATAACTTTACCTAAATCCCCGGTAACTATGGACTTAACTATAGCAGCACCCTTAGGTAATTTACCCATTTCTTTCATATTTGATACTATATAATTTATAAGAATAGCTCCTGTTTGATTGCCATTAAAGGCTAAATACTCACCATTTTTATCTTTAACCTCTATAGCTAATCTATCACAATCAGGATCCGTTGCTATAAGCAATTCTGCACCTACTTCTTTTCCTAAGTTTTCTGCATATTTAAATGCTTTCGTATCCTCTGGATTTGGATATCCTACTGTTGTAAAGTCTGGATCAGGGTTTTCCTGCTCTGGAACTACTATAATATTAGTAAATCCTCTTTCCTTTAAAACACGTCTAACAGGAATATTCCCGGTTCCATTTAAAGGTGTATAAATAACTTTTATATCCTTATCTATATCTTCTCTTATACTTAAAGATTTAACCTTTTCTATATATTCAAAATCTATATCTTCTCCTAATATATTTAATAACCCACTTTTTAAAGCTTCTTCCTCACTTATAGTTTTTATATCACTAAATTTACCAATGGATTTTATTTTTTCAGTAATACCATTTGCTATTTGAGATAAAACCTGAGCCCCATCTTCCCAATATACTTTATAACCATTATAATCTTTTGGATTATGACTAGCAGTTATAACTATACCTGCCGCCGTATTTAATTTTCTAACTGCAAAAGATAATTCTGGGGTTGGTCTTAAATCTTCAAATAAATAACTCTTTATTCCATTTCCAGCTAAAACTAAGGCTGCAGTTTTAGCAAATTCTTTTGAATAATGTCTGCAATCAAAAGCTATAGCAACACCTCTATTTGTATACTCTTCACCTTTTTCTTTTATATAGTTCGCTAAGCCCTGAGTAACCTTAGATATATTGTATATATTCATTCTATTTGTACCTGCTCCAATTTTCCCTCTAAGACCTGCAGTTCCAAATTCTAATTCTTTATAAAATCTGTCCTCTATTTCTTTTTCATTATTTATTATTTCTTTTAATTCTTTTTTTGTATCTTCATCAATATAATCATTATCTAACCATTCTTTATATACTTTTTTGTAATCCATATATTATCTCTCCTCTTAGCTGAAAGCTTTTATTCCATTAGTTATTAATTTCAATATTTTTTATGTATTTCCTTCTTAAATAATATTATTTTATATACTATAGTTAAAAATACATTAATAAAACAATACTATAAATAAAAATCCTATTATAATTTAATATAAGTATAATTTTGATATAAATCAAGTCATAAAAAATATAAATAAAAAAACAACTGTGAAATTTTCACAATTGTTTTTTACCATCTTATATAAAATATCTTTTTTCTTACCTATACAAAAGTGTTATATATTTTATTCTTGATGTATTACATCTAAATTACCAAATTTACTGTATTGTCCAAGCCATGCCAATTTAACTGTACCTGTAGGACCATTTCTTTGCTTGGCTATAATGCATTCTGCCATGTTTTTATCTTCCGTTTCTTTATCGTAATATTCATCTCTATATAAAAACATAACTACGTCAGCATCCTGTTCTATAGATCCGGATTCTCTAAGATCTGAAAGCATTGGTCTGTGATCTGATCTAGCTTCCGGAGCACGGGATAATTGTGATAGGGCTATAACTGGACAATCCATTTCTTTTGCTAAGGCTTTTATAGATCTAGATATTTCTGAAACTTCTTGTTGTCTGCTTTCAGAGCCTTTTCCTCCGCTCATAAGCTGAAGATAATCTATTAAAACCATATCTATTCCATGTTCTATCTTTAATCTTCTACATTTAGAACGCATTTCCATTACAGACATACCTGCAGTATCATCTATAAATATCTTCGCTGCTGCTAAGGGTCCTGAAACCCTAGCTATGTTCTCCCAATCTTTATCCTCTAAGTTACCAGTTCTAAGTCTTAACATATCAATATTAGCTTGTGAACAAAGCAATTTATAAGAAAGTTGCTCTTTTGACATTTCCAGGGAAAATATTGCTACACTCTTTCCCTCTCTAAGAGCTGCATATTCTGCTATGTTTAAAGCAAATGTAGTTTTACCCATTGATGGTCTTGCTGCTATTAATATCATATCAGATTTTTGAAAACCTGATGTTTTAGCATCTAACTCTCTAAAACCAGAAGCAACTCCAGTAGTTTCTCCTTTATTTTTAAATAAGTTTTCAATTTGAATAAATCCTCTTTCCAAAACATTACTTAATGGCTCGAAATCAGTTGTAGTATTTTGGTTAGATATATGAAATATTTTTTTCTCTGCAGAATCTATTATTTCTTCTACATTATCTTGTCTGTTATAACAGTTCTCTATTATTTCAGTAGATGACTTTATAAGTCTTCTTAGTGTAGATTTATCCTTTATTATATCTATATAAGATTGAATATTAGCTGTAGAAACTATGGAGTTACAAAGCTCTGTTATATAAGTAACTCCACCTACTGCCTCTAGCTTATCTCGTGATTTAAGATTTTCTGTAAGAGTCAGCATATCTACTGCTATATCCTTTTGATAAAGTTCTATAATTCCACTAAATATAATTTTATGGGAATCTTTATAAAAATCTTCACTTTTTAAAACTTCCACAGCCTCTGCTATGGAAGTTTTATCTATAATCATTGCCCCTAATACATTTTGTTCTGCATCTATACTCTGTGGCATACTTTTTATGGGTGCATCCATATAAACATCTCTCCTTAAGTACTCCTTAATCTAAAATACTATATTTATAAGCTCTTCTATAGTATCTATACATATTATCTCTATATCTTTTATATCTGAAGGAGCATCTTTCATATTGTCCTTAGGTATTATTACCTTTTTTATACCTTTTCTTCTTGCACCATATATTTTCTCAAATATGCCTCCAACAGGTTTTACCTTCCCTTTAAGAGATATTTCTCCTGTTATGGCTATATCCTGTTTTATGGGCTTATTTAATAAAGCACTAATAATACATATTGTTATAGCTGCTCCTGCAGATGGTCCATCTATTTTTCCACCACCTATAGCATTAACATGTACATCATAATCCTTTATATCTTCTTTTGTTATTTTTCTTATGACAGAAGCGGCATTAAATACTGAATCCTTTGCCATACTTCCTGCTGTATCATTAAATCTAACAAAACCTTTGCCTTTGTCTTTAGCATTAAATACAGTAGCTTCTATTTCTATAGTAGAACCTATATATCCACTTACACCTAATCCATATACATGTCCTACTTCTAAATTTTCTTTATTTTCTATTCTATCGTATGGAATTAATCTACTTATAGATATAACTTGTTCTAAGTCATTCATAGTTATATTAAGTTTTGTTCCTTCTTTATATTCTTTATTTTTATATAAAGCATATCCATAGACATCTGACAATATATTAACTGCTTTTCTTCCTTCTATGGTATATCTACTTATAGTTTGAGCTACTCCATCCTCTAATATTATATTTAACTTATCTGCGGCATTTATTACTATTTTTTCAATATCTTTAGATGATAATGGCTCAAAAAATACTTCCGCACATCTAGATCTTAGTGCTGGATTTATTTCTGAAGGTTCCCTAGTAGTAGCCCCTATAAGAACAAAATCAGCTGGTGCTCCATTTTCAAATAAGTGTTTTATATACTTAGGAGTATTTTCATCATCTGGATCATAATAAGAAGATGAAAATTCTACTCTTTTATCCTCTAAAACCTTCAAAAGTTTATTTTGAAGCATGTCATCTAACTCACCTATTTCATCTATAAAAAGTACTCCTCCGTGAGCTTCTGTAACTAGGCCTAGCTTAGGCTCTGGTATACCAGTTTCTGCTAAATCCCTTTTAGAACCTTGATATATAGGATCATGTACTGATCCTAAAAGAGGATTAGTAATTTCTCTTGGGTCCCATCTTAAAGTAGTTCCATCTACCTCTACAAATTTAGATTCTTGATAAAAAGGTGTATATTTTAACTTTTTTACTTCTTCTAAAGCTAATCTGGCCGCAGATGTTTTTCCTACCCCTGGTGGTCCATATAGTATAATATGTTGTGGATACGGGGATGCTATTTTAGATAAAAGAGACTTTATAGGTCTTTCCTGTCCTATAATTTCTGAAAAAGAAGCTGGTCTTAATAAATGTTGAATATTATTAGTTAACTTTTTAGACTCAAGAACCTGAATATTAGCATATTTTTTCAAGGTTTTGGCATTTTCTGGTCCTTTTTGTTTCTTTAAAATATTAAGCTTTACTTCTTCTATATATTTATCTTGTTTTTCCATTAAAACTTGTTCTACTTCTTTTTCTATATTATTTTCAACATATCTTTTAGCTAAAACTTCTACAATTAATCTATTTGTTTCTGTTAGCACTTCTATAACATTCTTATCTGTAGGTACTGTTTGTATCCCTTTGCCATCACTTATTATTTTATTTAGTGCATATAGCTTTTCATATGGGTTGTTACTATTTATATATTTTTCTAACTTATACTTTACAACTCTAGCCCTTATATTAGAATCTTTTATTATTTTTTTTACTATTTCAAATAAAACCTCGGTCTGTAACTCAATAGACATATCATTTGAAATATCTTGTTCTATTTCATTTATTATATCATCTTGTAATTCATCTAATTTATGAGAATTCACAATTTTCCTCCTATTCCTCTAAAACAGAAACTTTAACTTTAGTTGAAACTTCTGGATAAATTTTTATTTCTGCCTCATAAACTCCTGTTTGTCTTATAGTTTCTGCTACTATCTTCTTTTTATCTATATCCATATTGTATTGTTCTTTTAATTTTTCTGAAATATCTTTTGATGTTATAGAACCAAATAATCGCCCATTTTCACCAATTTTAACTTTAAATTTAATTTCTTTTCCCATTAATGATTTTGCTAATTTTTGTGCTTCTTCTAGTTCCTTTAATTTTTGTCTTCTTTCTGCTTCTTTTTTATTATTTAAAATGTGTACATTATTTTCTGTTGCTTGTTCAGCTAATTTCTTTGGGATTAAATAATTTCTTGCATACCCATCAGATGCATTAACTAGATCCCCCTTTTTACCTAATGATTTAACGTCTTTTAATAATATAACTTTCATTATTTTTCACCTTCCCTTAAATATTTATCTATGGCTAATTCTAATTTTTCTACTGCCTCTTTTAAATTAATTTTTTCTAATTTAGCTCCAGCCATAGTCATATGTCCTCCACCACCTAACATTTCAAGTATTAATTGAACGTTAATATCTCCAAGGGATCTTCCACTTATATATATTTCATTATCTATTGTAACAAATACAAAGGAAGCTTGAATACCTGAAATATTTAGTAGTTCGTCCGCTGCCTGGGCAGCTAATACATTATCTTCTATATTTTCTGGACATATTGCTATAGCAATATGATTTTTTACATGGACTGACTTTATTATTTCTAATTTTTTTATATAAGTATCTAAATCACTAGCAAAAAACTTCTTAACATCAATAGTATCTGCTCCAAATTTTTTTAAAAAAGATGCGGCTTCAAAGGTTCTAATACCTGTTTTAAAGTAAAAATTTTTTGTATCCACATATATTCCTGCTAAAAGAGCTTCTGC
>Ga0129306_1004026_pt1 | contig 10059 bp, 11 predicted proteins | sample P827metagenome_FD_94438 | JGI IMG/M metagenome (GOLD analysis project Ga0129306, IMG submission 94438) | Capybara group fecal microbial communities from Wisconsin, USA - P827 metagenome | ecosystem: Host-associated > Mammals > Digestive system > Large intestine > Fecal | place: USA: Wisconsin... | reverse complement strand
AAGTTACCATCTAAAACTCCAGAAAACAAAGAAAAATAATTCCTAAATGGAATTATTTTTTTATGGTATAATTAAAGAGGTGATAATATGAAAAAATTTAATGAATATTTAAATAAAATATATGAGAAAAATTCTATTTTGTGTATGATGATGTGGGAAATAGATACAAAAGCACCCAAGGATTCTATAGATTATTATATAGATGTTGCGACTAAATTAGAAACTGAAATATTTGAATTAAGTACATCTAATGAATATATAGATTTATTAAATGGCGCTATTAATAGTGAAGATTTTGAAAAATTAGATGAACATAAAAGAATATATTATCTTGATTTAAAAGATAGATATGAAAAGAATAAAAAAATACCAACTGATTTTTATGAACAATATACCAAGCAAAAGAATATGTCTAAAAAGATTTGGGCAGAAGCTAAAGAAAAAAAAGATTATTCTATATTTAAACCATATTTAGAGAAAAATATAGAAATGACTAAAGAACTATATAGATTTATTTATCCTAAAAGTGATAATCTATATGATGAAATGTTAGGGGATTATGAAAAAAATATTAAATCTAGTGATATAGATAAACTTTTTGAAAAATTAAAAAGTGAAATAACACCTATAGTAAAAAATTTAAAACCAAAAAATTTAAAAAAAATATCAATTGAATATACAGAATCAGAAATGTATGATATATCAAATTATTTACTTAACTATATAGGTTTCGATAATAATAGAGGAACATTAGGTATTTATCCACATGGTTATACTACAACTATATCTAAAGATGATGTAAGAATTGCTTTTAATAAGACCAAAGATATATTTGAACATATGTCTACAATTATTCATGAAGGTGGTCATGGAATATTTGAACAATATGCTGGTAAAGAATTTAAAGAATTAAACTTATGTGAAATCTATACTATCGCTCTTCATGAAAGTCAATCTAGGTTCTATGAAAATATTTTGGGTAGAAATATTAATTTTTGGATTCCAATATATGATGATATTAAGAAAATGTCAAAATTAGATCTTACTATAGAAGAATTTATAGATTATTTTAATGATGCTAGAACATCACTTGTAAGAACAGAAGCAGATGAATTAACTTATTGTCTTCATATAATAATTAGATATGAAATAGAAAGAGATATATTTAATGGAAGTATAGATCTAGATAATTTACCAGAGATATGGAATAAAAAATATAAAGAATATTTAGGTATAGATGTTAAAGATGATAGTGAGGGTATACTTCAAGATATGCATTGGTCTGATGCATCATTTGGTTATTTTCCAGATTATTTATTAGGATCTATTTTTGATGGTATGTTACTTGAAAAAATAAATAGTGAACTTGGAGATGTAGATACTATTTTAAAAGAAGGAAGAATAAAAGAAATAACTAAATTCTTAAATGAAAATATACATAGATATGCAGGATCATATAATATTTTTGAAACATGTAAAAGAGTATGTGGTAAAGATATGGAAGTAGGTCCTATTATTAAATATTTTAAAAGTAAATATGAAAGGAAATAATTATGAATAATAATTTTATTGATATAAAACTCGATCATAATGTAATTAGTCTATTTATACATAAACCATATAATTTAAAAAGAGATACAGTTAGTGAATTAGAAATACAAAATCAGTTTAAAAAAATAGAAAAGGCTATTAATTATAATTTTAATAATATTCTAAGACCACATCAGACTCATTCTAATAATGTTCAAATAGTAAATGAGAATAATATAAATGATTCCTTTGATAATGTAGATGGATTAATTACTAATCTAAAAGGTGTTGCATTATGTACACAAGTTGCAGATTGTCAAAGTATACTTTTATATGATACTAAAAATAAAGTGATAGGTAATATTCATTCTGGATGGAAGGGCACCTTAACTAGAATAAGTACTAACGCAGTTAATATGATGATTAAGAATTTTGATTCTAATCCAGAAGATATAAAAATATACATATCACCATCAATACATAAATGTCATTTTGAAGTAGGTGAAGATGTAAAAGTATTATTTGAAAAAGAATTTAATGATATAAATATAGAAGATTTTATTACAAAAGGTGATTATAAAGATGAACAAAAATACTATATAGATACTGTAGAACTAAATAAAATAATTCTTCTTAATTTAGGTTTAAAAGAAGAAAACATAATTATATCTGATATTTGTTCAGTATGTGATGATCGTATACATTCATATAGAAAAGATAAACCTAATGATGGAAGAAATGTAACTTTAATATGTATGAAATAAAAAAAGTATAATTAGTTAATTATCTAATTATACTTTTTTATTAATATAACATAGTTATCTTTTTTAGTAGTACTATTTATTTTTATAAACTTATATTTACCATATTTTCTTATTGAAAATATATCATCTTCTTTTAATTTATAATCTGTTTTCTTTAATAATTCATGATTTAAATATATTTCTCTATCTTTAATCTTATCTTTAATAGAATCTCTATTAGTATGTATTATTCTAGAAATAACAGTATCTATTCTTAAACTTGTTACAATTAATTCTATCGTTTCGTAACTTCTTTCGTAGTCTTTTAAATAATCTTTTTCTAATTTTTTTAAAGTAATTTTATTATTGCCGACTTTATTAAAATTAGAAATAAAATAGTCTTCGATTAAGTTATTTATAAAAACATAGTAATGATCATTATCTATAATAATATCTCCAAACATAGATTCATCTATATTAAGATTAAATAATGATCCTAATATTTCTTGATGTCTTAATTTATTACAAGTTTCTATTTCATATAAAGATATATCAGGTTCTTTCTTATTATAAAATATAACTTTTTCTGAGTCCTTAGTAGGTGAATATATTTTATATTGATTCTTATTTAGTTTTCCTTTTAAATTCATTACATCAACAGGATTTAAAAATCCAGTTGGTTCACCATTAACTAGTTTTTCTACATATTTTTCTATTTTATACATATTAAAGCATATCCTTTTTCTTTAACCATATTGCTACTAAGATAGATAATATTATTGATCCTATAAATATTGCAATAGCTGAGTATTCACTAATTCCTATGAATCCAAATTTAACATTCATTCCTAAGAATGAAGATATTATTGTAGGTATAGATAATACGATAGTCATACCTGCTAAAAACTTCATTACATCATTAAGATTATTAGATACTATAGTAGCATATGTATCTGTGATAGATGATAAGATATCTCTATATATAGTTGCCATATCTAATGCTTGGTTCATTTCTACAACAGCATCATCTAAAAGATCTGAATCTCCTTCATATAGATCAATGACATTTCCTCTTTTTAATCTATCTAAAACAGCTTTATTTTCTCTTAGAGAAGTAATAAAGTATACAAGTGTTTTTTCTATTCCTAGTAAATCTATTAAATCTTCATTTTTAGTAGATTTTTTTAATACTTCTTCTTTTTCGTCAATACCTGTATTAATAGTTTTTAGTATTCTTAAATATTTATTAATAGTTTTAATAAGTATTTGAATAACAAATCTTGTCTTTTTAGCAGTTCTAAAGTCATGAACTATATTCTTTTTAAAATCATCTAATATATCTATTCTTCTAGTAGATACAGTTATTATATAATTACTTTTAGTTATTATTATTCCTAGTGGGTGAGTAATATATTCTTTTTCTTCTGTTATTAAAGGAGTATCTATAACTATTAAAGTTGCATTATCATCTACTTCAATTCTTGGTAGTTCATCAGCATCTAACATTTTGTTAATAAGTTCTTGATTTATGTTTGTTCTTTCAACAACTCTATCAATTTCATCTTTAGTAGGATTAGTTAAATCTATCCATGAATCTTGACTCATTCTTTTTATTTTTTTTATTTTCTTTTCATACATAGTAGTTTTATATATTTTAAGCATTTTTCTCACTCCCTTTTTCCGGTGATATTATAACATAAAGAGTATTTTTTTAAAACAAAAGATTGACAAAAATATTTATATCAGTATAATCTTAATTGTGAGTGAGGAGATATAAGTATTAATACGAGCTATCTCGGGATAAAACCTACACGCAAACGCGGAGTCGCTTATATTAATAAGTTGATTTCGTGTTTTTTCTTCGCCAAATACGAATAGACTTATATAGAGGAGGATAATATTTTAATATGACAACAAAAGAATTTAATTATTTTGACAGAGTTCAAGATGTGGATATTGAAGAAAATTTAACAGAGGAAGAATTAAGAAATTTAGAAATTGAAACTGCTAAAGCAATTTCTAAAAATGAATGTAGTGATAAGAATATTAATGTAAGTTTTATAGCGTTAAACGAGTTAAAAAGTATGGGTTTTAAAAATGATGTATCTACATTCTTTTTATCAAAACTAATTGAAGATTTATATCATGAAAGAAAAGAATTTGATGGATCTGATTATTTTGATTTAAAGAAGAAAGATAATATTCATTATTCAAATTTATTAGATCAACTAATTATAGGAGATCAAGAGTTTTATAAAATAATGATTAATAGAGCTATTAAAGAATCTAATTGTGAAACAAAAGATATTAATGAAATAGTGTATGGGACTGTAGGTCTTGTTTCTAAAAAGATTAATAATAGTAATAAAATTAGACTTGAAGCGTAAATTTACAAACTAATGTTAATATGAATTATCATATTAACATTTTTTTATGTTAAAATAAAATAGAATAGGGAGGTAGTATTATGGCAGTGATAGAAGTTAAGAAATTATGTAAAACTTTTAAAATCAAAGAAAAAGAAAAAGGTTTAAAAGGAAGTATTAAATCTATAATTAAACCTAAATATAAAACTAAAAAAGCTGTTAATAATATTTCTTTTGAAGTCGAAAAAGGTGAAGTATTAGCGTTTATAGGACCTAATGGTGCAGGTAAATCTACTACTATTAAGATGTTAACAGGTATTTTATTCCCAGATAAAGGAAGCATCAATATACTAGGTTATAATCCAATTAAAGATAGAAAAAAATTATCTTATGAAATTAGTTCAGTTATAGGTCAAAAAGAACAATTATGGCTACATTTAACACCATATGATAACTTTAAATTTATTGGAACTATGTATGATATACCTGATAAAATAGTAGATAAAAAAATACAAGAATTTATTGATGTATTTGATTTAAGTGATTTTATTAATACACCTGTAAGAGGACTTAGTCTAGGTCAAAGAATTAGATGTGAGATAGTCGCTGCGCTAATTAATGAACCTAAAATATTATTCTTAGATGAACCTACAATAGGACTTGATCCTGTTGTTAAAGAAAATATCAGAACTCTTATTAAAAGACTTAATAAAGAATATAAGACTACTATATTCTTAACAAGTCATGACATATCAGATATCGAAAAACTATGTAAAAGAGTAATTGTAGTTAATGATGGAACAATTGTTATGGATACTACTATGGAAGATTTAAAATATCATTACCTAAATAAGAAAATAATTGATGTTAAGATGAGCGAAGAAGTTAATCTAGATGATGAAGATGGTATTACTATTTTAAAAGATAAGGGATATAGTTTAAAAATTGAAGTAGATACTACAAAAAAGAATATAAAAGATGTACTAAATTTATTAAATCAAGATCATATAATAGATATTAATATTTCTAATGTACCATTAGAAGATATTATAAGCTCTATTTATAAAAAGGGTAAGAAATGAAAAAGTATTTATACATATTCAAGTACACTTTTATAAATGAATTATCTTACTTTTCTAAGGTTGTATTTAGAGTAGTATCATACTTCTTACATATATTTGTATTTTATAATGTTTGGAAATATATATATCAAGATAATAATGTAATCGCAGGTTTTAGTTTAAATCAAATGATGTGGTATTTAATACTTGCAGAATTATTTATGATGGCAGATAGTAGGGTCGCAAGAAAAAGACCAATAGAAGAGATTAAATCTGGTTCTATTACATATATCATGAATAAACCTTATAGTTATATAGGTTATGTATTTACTACTTATTTAGCAGAAGGTTTTATTAGATTAATAGTTATGGTTCCAGTATCATTAATATTTGGAATATTATTTGTAGGACCTTTACAAGATTTTAATATTAAATTTATTGGTTTTATGATTATATCTTTTATAATTGGATATTCATTAAATGGATTAATACAAATATTAATATCATTATTTGCTTTCTTTATGGAAGATGCTACACCAATGCACTGGTTATATAACAAGATTGTTTTAATATTTGGTGTATTTTTTCCAATAGATATGATGCCACATGCTCTTCAAGGTATTTTAAAATATACACCTGCTTATGTAGTTAGTTATGGACCAACTAAATTAGCAGTAGATTTTGATTTAATGAATGCAATTAAGATTCTAGGTGCTCAAAGTATCTATTTAATAATAGTTTTGATATTAGTTAATTTTATATATAGAAGGGGTGTGAAAAAATTAAATGTTAATGGAGGCTAAAAATAATATAAAATTTTTATTTCTTTCTATGAAATATAATATTCTAAGAGAAATGCTTAATAAAGCTTCATTTCTTATGAATGTATTATTAATGATGCTTAATAATGTATCTTTAATTATTCAATGGGTTGTATTATTTTCGTTAAAAGATGATTTTAATGGTTATTCTTTTGAGGATCAAATGCTTACAATATCTTTAAGTGCACTAACATTTGGTTTAACATTTTTATTCTTTGGAGGTGTTGATAATATAGCTAGATTTATAGAGCAGGGTGCTCTTGATAAATACTTAACAAAGCCTAAAAGTGTTTTAGTTTCAGTATTAACTTCTAGAACACAAATATCAGCATTAGGAGATATATTATTTGGATTAATATTATTCTTAATATATTTTCATAAACCAACAGAAATACTATTATATATTGTAGTAGCATTTTTCTCATTTTTAATAATGCTTTCATTTTTAATAACAATACATAGTATAACTTTTTGGTTTATAAGATTTTCTGATACAGTAGAAACATTAGGATCAGCTTATTTAAGTTTTAGTATGTATCCAAGAACAATATTTGATACTACTGTAAAAGTAATTATGCATACTATTATTCCTATTGGATTTTCAATATATATTCCAGTTATGTTATTCCAAGAATTTAGTATTATTAAATTATTAATACTTATATTATTTGCGTGTTTATTTTTCTTATTCGCTAGATTTTTATTCTATAGAGGACTAAAAAGATATACAAGTAGTAATATGGCTGTAATAAATGTTTAGAAGGTGATAATATGAAGTTTAAATTAGTAATACCAACTGAAAAATATAAAGAAGATTCAATTAATTATGTTAAAGAAACAATTGAATCAGGATCAGAAGTAAATGGCGTTGGTAGTTTAGATAAATATTTAGATGATTATGAAAAATGGTTAGAGTATAGAGATGAAGTTAGAAAATGTCCAGTAACAGAAGATAGAGTTCCTGGTGAACAATATTTTATGGTTAATGAACAAGATGAAATAATAGGTATGTGTAATCTAAGAACTGCAACAACAGATTTAATAAGATATAAAGTAGGTCATATTGGTTATTCAATTAGACCATCAAAAAGGGGTAATGGCTATAATAAAATAAATCTATATCTAGGATTACTAAAATGTAAAGAATATGGCATAAAAGAAGCCATTTTAACAGCAGCAGAACAAAATCCTGCATCATGGAAAACAATGGAAGCACTAGGAGGAAAACTAGAAGAAATATTTGAAGGTCATGATGAATTAGTAAGAAGATATGTAATAGATGTAGATAAATCTATAGAAGAATATAAAGATAAATATGAGAAATATTTAATTTAAGGGGGAGATAATATGAAAAGAAGATTTGCGTATTCAAAAGATGATAAAAATGATGTTAGCCTGAAAAGAATAGATAAAGATTATATTAATGGTTATGTTTGTAAAATTAATTTTGATAAAGTAGATAAGCCAATAAAAGTAAAAGTTCAAGATGTAGAATATTATATTAAGAATGACAATTATATTTGGTATGAAGTATATCCAGATAATAGTAATTATGCATTAACTATTATGTATGATGAAAATAATAAATTAATAGAGTGGTACTTTGATGTGTCTAAAAAAATAGGAGTAGAAAATGGAGTGCCATATGAAGATGATTTGTATCTTGATCTTGTTATTAATTCACTAGGTGAATCTACAGTACTTGATGAAGATGAATTAAATGCTGCTCTTAACAAAAAAGATATAACAACTGATGATTATAATTTAGCAAATGAAGTATTAAATGATTTACAAAGAGAATATGTAGATAATTTTGATCACTTAATTGCGTTAACTGAAATAATAAAAGGAGAATTTAATAAGAAAAGAGGTATATAATATGTATTATAAAAAGTTAGAAGGAAAAAGAGTTTATTTATCACCAATGAATGTAGAAGATGCTGAAAAGTATGTTAAATGGATGAATGATAGAAAAGTAACTGATGGAATAGCATCTACTGCTAAATTAATTAATACTATTAGTGAAAAGGCATGGATTGAAAAAATAATGGAAAGAGGTGCTTTTACTTTTAGCATAGTATTAAAAGAAAATGATGAATTAGTAGGTAACTGTGGTATTATGGATTTTGATGCTATACATGGGACTGGTACTCTTGGAATATTTATAGGTGAAGAAGAATATAGAAGCAATGGTTATGGTGCAGAAACAATTGAATTATTATTAGATTTTGCATTTAATCAATTAAGATGTCATAATATTGATTTAGGAGTTTTTGATTTTAATGAAAGAGCAATCGCTTGTTATAAAAAAGTAGGATTTAAAGAATATGGAAGAAGACATGAATGTTATTTCTTAGATGGAAAATGGCATGATGCAATTAAGATGGAAGTTACTGAACAAGATTATAGAAATACAAGATTAGAAAGAGCATAAAAAAGAAGAACTATTTGTTCTTCTTATTTTTTGTAAAAAATATCGATGTCTACATATCCATTAATACCATCAATTATTCCATCACTTGCAATTTGCCATAAAATATAATTTCCTTCATATGAAGATTTATCTGATGGAGTTGGTACATAATGAGCAAGCCATATAGGGTATTCTTTTTTATCCCATGCTTTTTCTAAATATAATTTACTTCCATAAATCATAACATCATAACCATCTTTATGAACTTCATTATAAAATTTATCAACATGATTAATTAAATCATATTTATTTAATTTTAATTTTTGAATATCATCCCAGCTTTCAAAGTCATAGGCAATAGGAAAGTCTAATTTTGTTTTCTTTAATTCTTTTCTAACAAACTTAGCTTGCTCTATAACTTCTTTTTCAGAAGATGCAGCAGTATAAACATATACACCAACTTTTAAACCAGCTTTTTTAGCTTTTAATATATTCTTTTTATAATATGAATCTAATCCTATTTTATCATGTTTACCATTACTAACAGCCATTCTCATAATAACAAATTCTGCGCCAGCTTTTTTTACTTTATCAAAATCAATATCACCTTGCCATCTAGATACGTCTATTCCTATCATAGAATTATCTTTTTTATGTTCTTTGATAACTTCTTTAATATCAAAACCTTGATATTCTATTTCATCTTTAACTTCTTCAAAATATTCATCATTCTCTTCATTATAATCAGTTTCATCTTCATCTGGATCAACTACTGTTAGACTAAATGCTTGCAAAGTAGTATTATCTGAATCATCTTTAATAATATATTTTAAATCATAAGATCCAGATTTGGATAAATCATATTCTCCTTCAACAGAACAAGAAGGACTTCTATCGTAATTATCTATATAAATCGCATTATTACAAAAAACTATTTCGTCATTTATATTATTGTAGTAGTCTAGCTTAGATGTTATTAAAGTAGGTGGAAGTGTATCAACAACATTATAAGTTACATCTTTTTTATGTTTCCATAATTTATACTTGTATTCAATTGTTACGGTATGTTTTCCTAATTTCTTAGTATTTAGAGTCTGATCTAGGTTTAAAATATTTACATTTTTT
>Ga0129306_1004025_pt1 | contig 10060 bp, 3 predicted proteins | sample P827metagenome_FD_94438 | JGI IMG/M metagenome (GOLD analysis project Ga0129306, IMG submission 94438) | Capybara group fecal microbial communities from Wisconsin, USA - P827 metagenome | ecosystem: Host-associated > Mammals > Digestive system > Large intestine > Fecal | place: USA: Wisconsin... | reverse complement strand
GACAGTAAGAAGTTCTATAAAGCTTGGATTTGAAAAGGCACTTTCAGCTATCCTTGACGGAAATATCACAACCATCATAGCAGCAGTTATTCTTGCTATCTTTGGTTCAGGTACTGTTAAGGGCTTTGCATATACACTTGCACTTGGTATCATTCTTTCAATGATCACTGCTCTTTTCATTACAAGATTTTTGCTTTACGCGCTTTATGAGCTTGGCTTTGACACAGAGAAATTCTACGGAAAAGCAAAAGAGCTTAAGACTCGCGATTATGCTAAGTTTGCTCCTAAGGCTTACTGCATTTCAGGCGGTATAATCCTTATCGGAATTATCTTCATGATCGTAAACAAGGCTACCATCGGTAATCCATTTAACTACGGTCTTGATTTTAAGGGCGGTACATCTACATCAGTTTACTTTGACGGTACTGTTCCTTCAAACGATGAGATTTCAAGCTTTGTAGCAGGCATAATTAACGACAACGAAGTAGATGTTGCTCCTGTGGTTGGTGAAAATGCAGTCATCATCAAGACAAAGGATCTTACACTTGATCAGAGAACAACTCTTGAAAACAAGTTCGTCAGTGACTACGGTGTAGATCAGGACAAGATCACAAACGAGTCAATAAGTGCCGCAGTCAGCGGAGAGATGAAGAGAGATGCTCTTATCGCAGTTATTATCGCTACAGTATGTATGCTTATTTACATCTGGATCAGATTTAAGGATCTTGCTTTCGGCGGTGCAGCAGTACTTGCTCTTATCTGCGACGTACTTACAGTAATCGCTGTTTACTCAGTATTAAAGCTTACAGTTGGTACAAACTTCATCGCATGTATGCTTACAATAGTCGGTTACTCCATCAACGCTACCATCGTTATCTTTGACCGTATCCGTGAGAATAAAGCCGCTGCAAGCAGAAAAGAAACTGTTAAAGATGTTGTTAACAAGAGTATCACACAGACATTCTCAAGAAGTATCAATACTTCACTTACAACATTCATTACAGTATTCGTACTCTTTATACTTGGCGTAGATACCATTAAAGAGTTTGCACTTCCTCTTATGGTAGGTATCGTTGCCGGATGCTACTCATCCGTATGTATAACAGGTACACTCTGGTATCAGATGAAAAAAGGTGCTAAAGAGATCACAGAGGAATGATTTTTCACAAATTTTGGTACAGATGTCCCAAAATTAACAAAAGAATCACGTAGAACGTTTGAGTAACGTAAATAGCCTATTGGCGGTGGATTGATTATTAATCCACCGCTTTTTTTATTAATTAAATGACATGGACAAAAACCGCTTGTCTATATACAATTTAGACATGGTCACGAAAATAAACGTGATCAAAGATTCTAAACTAATTTCAAATTTAGAGAGGAGAAAAATTAGTATGAAGAAAAAAGTTATTGCTTTATTTCTTGTTCTTGCTATGATAGTTGCTTCTTTTGCAGCATGTGGTAAGTCAGAAAACGGCGGTAAAGCAAACGAGGGCGGCAAGACCGACTCAGCTCAGGGAGGAGATACTTCAGAAGAAGAATTCTCATGGCCTGTAAAGGACGGAAAGCTTTCTATGTGGCTCTGGTGGAGCAACAACTACATCGAGAACCCAAATGAGCTCGTTGCTATGCAGGAGTATGAAAAACAGACAGGTGTACATGTTGATTATGTAGTTGTTCCTCAGGCAGAGGCTCAGGAAAAATTCAACCTTATGATCGCTTCAGGCGATTATCCTGATATCATTCGTTCTGCTGAGAGCTATTACACAGGCGGTATTGTTCAGGCTTGTACAGATGGAGTAACGATCGATCTTACAGATCTTATTCCTAAGTATATGCCTAACTATATGAAGATCCGTAACGATTATCCTGCATTTGCAAAGGATACAACAACCGATGACAAACGTCTTGTAGGTATTTATACAGTAGCTTCTGACTTCGGCGAAGTTAAGGGTGAGTCTGTTTGGGCAGGTCTTAACTTAAGAAAAGACTGGCTCGATGAACTCGGACTTGAGACTCCTGAGACAATCGACGAGTGGCATACAGTTCTTAAAGCATTCAAAGATAACTACAACTGTGAGGCACCTCTTCTTATCGGTGCTCAGAATGGTTACGACGTAATGGGTGATTTCATCTCAGCTTACGGCGTTCTTGGTGAGTTCTACAAAGATGGCGATACTGTTAAATACGGTCCTTGCGAGGATGGTTACAAGCAGTGGGTACAGCTTTTCAGAGACTGGTATGCTGAGGGTCTTATCGATCCTAACTTCATTTCAAATGATGCTTCTATGCTGAATGCAGCAGGTGATTACATTGGTACAGGCAGAGCAGGTGCTTCATGTAACATCTGGGGTCTTACAGCTGATGTTTACAAACTTCAGGGAATCGCTACAGATGAGAACTTCTTCCTTCAGGGTGCTACAGCTCCTGTTCTTAACAAGGGTGATGTTCCTCAGATCGGTTTCGCAACAAGTGAGATTACAAAGGAAACTCTTGTAGTTACTTCTAACTGTAAGGACGTTCCTCTTGCTCTTAGATGGCTTGATAACACATACGATCAGAAGAATGTACTTCTTAAGTCACTTGGCATTGAGGGTGAATCAGTAGTTAAAGACGATCAGGGCGTTTACCATGCATCAGAGTCACTTCAGGGTATGGTTAGCAGCGGTGAGAGAACATCACTTTCAGATGCACTCTTCTCCAAGTACACACTTGGTACTTCAGACTTCGGTCTTTACAACTGGGGTAACTTCTCAGTTCTTTACGAAGGTAACAGAGCTATGGAAGCTTATGATTACTGGGATAAGGGTCACTTCGACCTTATGCTTCCTGCTTGCAGAACACTTACAGAAGATGAGCAGAATGCATTCAACAGCATTTATACATCTATTAGGACTCTTGTTCAGGAGAACACAATTAAGTTCATCACAGGACAGAAGCCAATGGAAGAGTACGATTCATTCGTAGCAGACCTTCATACATACGGTATTGATGATTGTATCAAGTATCAGCAGGCTGCAGTTGATCGTTACAATGCTCGTTAATCTAATCTTGTAATAATTTAAAATCAGGATATAAAGGCGCCTCCGGGGATATTCCCGGAGGTGCTTTTGCATTTTTACATATGTACCAGGCACCTGTGTAATTTTTTTTACACAGGTACCTGGTACATATGTAATTTTTAAACTACAAGTTCACTTGCAAAGAAAACAAATGTTTGCTATAATGAGTGTAGTTTTTAAAAGGGGGATATGGGTTTGGCACTACAGTTTATTCTCGGGGGTTCTGCCTCCGGTAAATCATATAAAGCATACAGCAAGATCATAAGCGAGGCTGCAAAAGACCGAAACGCAGGCTTTTTTGTTATAGTTCCTGAGCAATTTACTATGCAGACCCAGCGCGACCTTGTTATGATGAGTGAAAAAAAGGGCATCAGCAACATTGATGTCCTTTCATTTATGCGCCTTGCCTACAGGGTCTTTGAAGAAGTGGGAGAGCCTGACCGCCTTACCCTCGAAGATACCGGCAAAAATATGGTTATAAGAAAGCTCCTTAACGAGAAAAAAGATGAGCTTGTATATTACGGGCACGCCAGAAACAAGCAGGGTTTTACGGAAGAGCTTAAGAGCCTTATTACAGAGCTTTACCAGTACTGCGTTTCCCCTGAGGCTCTTGATAAGGTAACGGAAGGTCTTACAGAGCACCCGCTTCTCAGGAGCAAGCTTAAAGACGTTAACCTTATATATAAAAGTTTTGGCGAGTTTAAAAAAGATAAATATATCACTGCAGAAGAGGTCCTTGATCTTCTTTGTATCTGCCTTGAAAAGTCAGACAGCCTTAAAAACAGCGTTATCCTTTTTGACGGCTTTACAGGCTTTACCCCTTCTCAGGTTAAAGTGCTTCGTATCCTTTTTTCTATGGCAAAAGATGTGCTTGTTACGGTAACCATAGACCCTAAGGTAAATCTTTCTTCTGTGGGTGAGTTTGACCTTTTTGCCCTCAGTGCCAAGACTATCCGTACTCTGCTTAAGGTGGCGGAAGAAGAGCATATAAAGGTGGCACCGGATTTTATTACCGATTATCCTCTTAAAAATGCCGAAATAGCAGCCTTAAGAGAGAATATTTTCAGGTATCCTTACGCAAAATACGAGAAAAAACCCGAATCCATCAGGATCAAAAAAGAATACAACAGGGGAAGCGAAGTGGCTTTTGTTATGAATGAGGCTGAGCACCTTATCAGAGACGAGGGCTACAGATTTCGCGACATTGCGTTTATAACGGGAGATATGTCAAGGTATGCGGACGAGATAGAAAATGAGGCGAAAAAGCGCGGCATACTTGTATTTATAGACAGAAAGAAAGATATCCTTAAAAATCCTCTTGTTGAGCTTGTAAGAGCAGCCATCGCTGTGATAGACGAAGACTTTGCCTACGAACCTGTTATGAGGTATCTCAGAAGCGGATTTGCTGCTCCTGATACAGACAGTATCGATCTTTTTGAGAATTTTATCATAAAGACCGGCCTTCGCGGCCGAAGCTCTTATCTTAAAGAGTGGACAAAATGCGACCCTTGTGTAAATGAAGTAAGAAAGTATGTGGCAGAAAGCTTTGAGGCTCTTTGCGAGGTTTTTAAAAGTAAAGAGAGTCTTGCAGGTGACATGGCAAGAGGTATATATGATTTCCTTTGCCTTCATGACGCAGAAAATATCCTTGCCGATATGCAGACTGAATTTGAAAAAGAGGGTGAGCTTCTTCTTGCTAAAGAATACGGCCAGGTGTACAGGCTTGTTCTTTCTGTATTTGAAAAGATGTCTGAGCTCATGGGAGATGAAAAGATCGATCTTGATGAGTTTTCAGGCCTCGTTGAATCCGGCTTTAAAGAAGAGGATGTGGGCCTTATACCGCCAGGGATGGACTGTATAGTTGTGGGTGATCTTAACCGTACACGTATAAAAGGGATCAAAGCTTTATTTGTACTTGGAGTTAATGAGGGCATTATCCCTGCATCAGGCACAAAGGCAGGTATCCTTTCCGATTCTGACAAAGAAAAGATCACGGCTTTTGATGTGGAGCTTGCTCCGGGGCTTCGCGAGCGCCAGATCACAGAGCAGTTTTATATCTATATGAACCTTACAAAGCCTACACAAAGACTGTACCTTACTTATTCTCTTGCAGGAAGTGACGGAGCGGCGCTGCGCCCTTCTTATGTGATCGCTAAGGTTAAGAAGATCTTTACGGGGCTTATAGAAGAAGAACCTGATATTACAGGAAACGATATTTTAAAGGAGATAAGAAAAGATAAGGGCATAGACTATGTCTTTTCGGGCCTCCTTGAAGATGTTACGAGCGAGGATTTTTACGCACTGCTTAAGTATCATCTTACAAAAGGTGCTGATGATCCTGCATTTAGGGCTGCGCTTGAAGGCTTTGAGAGCAAAAGAAGTGATGCTCCTTTAAGCGAAGCAGTAAGCAGAGAACTTTATAAGGAGATGAAGGGAAGCGTCTCAAGGCTTGAGAAGTTTTCGGCCTGTGCTTTTGCCCATTTCCTTACCTACGGTCTTGGACTTAATGAAAGAAAGACAAGTGAGATCGCGGCACCTGACCTTGGCCAGATATACCACGAGATAATCGCAAAGTTTTCATCAGCAGTAAAGGGCTCAGAGGAAGGCTTTGCAGGCATAACGGATGAGCAGTGCAAAGAGCTTGCTGAGGGCATTTCAGACAAGGTTATAGAAAGTTATAATGAAGGCATATTTGGCTCTACTGCAAGGCTTTTAGCTATGGCGGAGCAGATAAAAGACATAGCTGTTGTTACGGCTCTTAAAGTAGTGGAACAGGTCCGAGCCGGATCTTTTGACCCTTCAGAGTTTGAGCAGCCCTTTGATGCTGACGGTCTTAAGGGTACCATAGACAGAATAGATACGGCTGAAGATGAAGATAAAAAATACATAAGGATAATAGATTACAAATCATCAGAGAAAAAGTTTGATATTACCGAATTTTACTACGGACTTAATATACAGCTTGCTCTTTATCTTAATGCGGTACTTAAATCGGAGGCAAAAAAAGATCCTGAAAAAGAAGTGATTCCTTCAGGCATGCTCTATTATACCTTTAAAAACCCTGTGGTTGAAAATGAAGATAAGATTGCAGGCGAGTTTAAGATGAACGGAGCCATTAACAAGAGTATCGACTCTGTGGAGGTTAATGACAAGGTACTTGGTGAGTGCCTTAAAAACCACGAGAGCTATACTTCTACCGTTATCAATGCTAAATTGCAAAAAAACGGTAATTTTGTCGGAGACCTTTATTCAAGAGAGATTCTGACAGGTATAGCAAACAAGGCTGAGGAAAAGGCAGGAGAAGTCTTAAAGGGAATAAGAGACGGAAAGATCGAGATAGATCCTTACGCCCTCGGAGATAAAGAAGCCTGCACTTACTGTAAGTTTAAGGGAGTCTGCGGCTTTGAAGTAAGAACCGGAAAGTATTCTTACAGAAAGCTTGAAAAGCTTAAGCCTGAACAGATCGAAGAGATATACGGAGGAGTATGATAACATGGGCTGGACAAAACAGCAGGAAGACGCCATATATATCAGAAACCGCGAGTGCATCGTTTCTGCATCTGCGGGCTCGGGAAAAACGGCAGTCCTTATTGAACGAATTTTTAATATGATAACAGATAAGGAGAATCCCATCGATGTTGACAGGCTTCTTGTTGTTACATTTACAAGGGCTGCGGCAGCGGAGATGAGAGAAAGACTCACACGTCGTATCGACGAGGCGTTATCTGCCGGCGAATCGGAACTTTCAGAGCGTGAAAGGGCGAATCTTATAAGACAGAGCGCCCTTGTTAACAGTGCCCAGATCTCTACCATAGACAGTTTTTGTAAGAAGGTTGTAAGTGAGCATTTTGACGAGGCTGATGTAGATCCTTCATTCAGAACTCCGGATGAGGCGGAAGTAAAGCTTCTTAGAAGCGATGTTATGGATAAGTTCCTTGAAAGCAAATACGCTGAAAAAGATCCTGCATTTATCAGTTTTGCAAAGAAGATTGCCGGCGGAAAATATGATGATAAGCTTTCAGAGATAATAGAAGACCTCTACACTGAGGCAGACAGTACTCCGGATCCTGAGGGCTGGCTTGCGTCTCAGATGAGGATATATGAAGGCGAGGGCATTCCAAATGAGGCCTTCCTTATGGCTTATTCGGAAAAATTTATTGCATCTGCCGTAAAGGATTTTGAAAATGCGGTAAAGATTTGCGAAAAGGCTCATTTTAATGATAAAGCCAATTCGATTTTCAGTGGGAACTATGGTTTGGTAAAAGGGCTTTTGAACCTTTCCTTTGAGGAACTTTATGGTGCTATAAATGGTATGGATTTTGGTAAGCTTTATACAAAAAAAGCGTGTCCTGAAGAAGAAATCATACTTTTGGAAGAAGCGGCAGCATTACGTAACAGAGGAAAAGAAAAGATTGGCGACCTTAAAAAGGCTGTATTTACCGATAGCAAAGAAGATATCATAGCAGACACAGCGGCTACCAAAGAAGACATAAGATGCGCTATTGATCTTACTATAGATTTTAGAAAAGCTTTTGCCGCCGCCAAGCGCAAAAAGAATATGGCAGATTTTTCGGATGTTGCTCACATGGCCCTTAAGGTACTTGTAGATGAGGAAGGGAATCCTACACCTGCAGCAGCCGAATACAGAGAAAAATATGCTGAAATACTCATAGACGAGTATCAGGACAGCAATGACCTGCAGGAAAGTATATTAAGGTCCATATCAGGCGAAAAGCTTGGGAAACCTAATATTTTTATGGTGGGAGACGTTAAGCAGAGTATCTACAGCTTCCGCCAGGCAAAGCCGGAGCTGTTTGTTACAAAATTCAATACATATAACAGATATGACAGGGATAAAGAGGGTACTCTTTATGAAAAGATCGTCCTTGGTCATAACTTCAGAAGTACAAAGAATGTTTTGACTTCGGTAAATACCGTATTTAGCGGTATTATGTATGAAGAACTTGGCGGAGTTAATTACGATAAAGACGCGCTTCTTATACCGGGAGACCCTAAAAAGGAAGACCTTGGCCCTGACGAGATCCTTCTTTTAGATCAAAAGGAAGAATCTGAAAATGTGGAGTTTGACAGCAAGATCGATGCAGAAGCCGGCATGGTGAGCCAGCGTATAAGAGAACTTCACAAAGAAGGCATTAATTACGGTGATATCGTTATTTTGCTTCGAAGCATGAAAGAATGGGGCGATACTTTTGTTAATGTCCTTAATAATGAGGGGGTCCCTGCAGTCTGCGAGACAGGCAGCGGATACTTTTCTGCCTGGGAAGTGCAGGTAATATTGAATCTCCTTACGGTACTTGATAATCCGCGCAGCGATATCCCCCTTGCAAGTGTTATGATGTCTTATATCGGCGGTTTTACCCCGGATGATATGGCAAAGATAAGGATAGCTGCAGGAAAAACAGGTTCATTTTATGATGCGCTCCTTTCAAATATAAAAGACGAAAAATGCGCTGATTTTATTGAAAAGATCGGAAGATGGAGAAGCGAAGTTGTATACAGATCTATAAACGAGCTTATCGGCATGCTCTATAACGAGACAAAGTTTTATGAGTATGTAAGCACTATGCCGGGCGGCATCGTCAGGAGAGCAAACCTTGATATGCTGCGCGAGAAGGCTGCGGCATTTGAAGAAAGCGCTTTTCACGGTCTTTTCCATTTTGTAAGATATATAGAAAAGCTTAAGAAATACGAGGTAGACTATGGCGAGGCTACAGCTTCCGCCGGAGAAAATGTGGTCAGGATCATGAGCATCCACAAATCAAAGGGGCTTCAGTTCCCTGTTTGCTTTGTATCGGGAGCAGGCAAGTCTTTTAATACTCAGGATGAGAAAAAGATACTTGCTGTCCATGGAACCTTTGGAGTGGCTATGAAAAAGATCGACCTTAGTACAAGGACATCTAAGACCACTCTTCTTAAAAAGCTTATTACAAAAAAGATGCATGAAGACGCTCTTGGCGAAGAACTTCGTATCTATTACGTTGCAATGACAAGAGCGGAAAAAAGGCTTATTATAACAGGAGTCAGCAAGGATTTTGCAAAACTGTCCGAAAACGCCGGGACTGCCGGAACTGATTTTGCAGAGCTTTCAAAGTGCAGCTCCTTTCTTGACATGCTGATGAGAGCCTATTACACATCGCCGGGAGTTAAAGATGCACTTAACCTTAAGGTTATTACAACAGACGATCTTTTCTTTGCGGCAAAGAAGACGGAGTATGAAAAGCATCTTGGTGCCCTTATGAAGCTTACAGGTGCCATTGAAGACGGTGATCCTGATACCCTTGCCCTTATTGAAAGGGAAAGCACTTACAGTTATCCATATATGGAAGAAGCACTCCTAAAAGGCAAGATGACTGTCTCTGAGATCAAGGCTCTTTCTCATTCCGAAGAGGAATTCGGCGAGATAGTTACATATGAAAAAGAACCTTACATTCCTGCTTTTGCAAGAGAAGAGGAAAAGATAGCAGGTAACGAGCGAGGCACCATCTATCACTCTGTTATGGAGCATATGAACTTTGAAAAGATGGCAGGTGCAGGAAAAGAAGAAGTAACCGCATATATCGATAATGAGGTTAAAGAAGGAAGACTGACTCCTGAAGACAGAAAAGCGGTAAGCGACTATAAGATAAGAACTGCGCTTTGCAGCAGCTTTGCGGAAAGAATGAAGGCTGCATCTATAAAAAACGTACTTCATAGAGAAAGCCCGTTTGTAATCGCAGTAGAAAATGATATACTAATTCAGGGAATCATCGATGTCTGGTGGGAAGAAGATGACGGCATAGTGCTTCTTGACTACAAGACAGACAGATTACCTGAAGATGGAGGAGAAAAGGTGCTTACAGACCGTTATAAGATACAGCTTGATTACTATGAAGGAGCCCTCCTTCAGACTACAGATAAAAAGGTTAAGGAAAAGATCATATACTCCTTTGGCCTGGGAAAGGAAATTACCTTATGAGGTTCAGACCCTGTATAGACAT
>Ga0129306_1004023_pt1 | contig 10062 bp, 5 predicted proteins | sample P827metagenome_FD_94438 | JGI IMG/M metagenome (GOLD analysis project Ga0129306, IMG submission 94438) | Capybara group fecal microbial communities from Wisconsin, USA - P827 metagenome | ecosystem: Host-associated > Mammals > Digestive system > Large intestine > Fecal | place: USA: Wisconsin... | reverse complement strand
TCCTCGGTGCAGGTGATGATGCCCTTCATGCTGTTCTGCGCCGCGTTCTCCATCGCCACGCACACGTCATGGTAGGTCGCGGGCGTCTTCAGGCGCGCGGTCAGGTCGACCACGGACACGTCGGTGGTCGGCACGCGGAAGCTCATGCCGGTCATGCGGCCCTTCAGCTCCGGGATGACCTCGCCGACCGCCTTCGCCGCGCCCGTCGTCGACGGGATGATGTTGCCCAGCACGCTGCGGCCCGTGCGCCAGTCCTTGCCGCCGCGGGAGTCGACCGGCTTCTGCTTCGCCGTCGCCGAGTGGATCGTGGACATCAGCGCCTGCTCGATGCCGAACGTGTCGTTGATGACCTTCGCCATCGGCGCGAGGCAGTTCGTCGTGCAGGACGCGTTGGACACCACGTCCATGTCGGTGGTGTAGCTCTTGTTGTTGACGCCCATGACGAACGTCGGCGTCTCCTTGTCCTTGGACGGGGCGGAGAGAATGACCTTCTTCGCGCCGTTCTGCAGGTGGACGGACGCCTTCTCCTTCGTCAGATACGCGCCGGTGGACTCGATGATGTACTCGGCATAGCAGTCGTCCCAGGGGATCTCCGCCGCGTCCGAACAGCTGTAGACGCGGATCTTCTGGCCGTTGACGATCAGGTTCTTCCCATCGTGCTCCACGCTGCCGTAGAACGTGCGGAACACCGTGTCGTACTTGATCTGGTAGACCATGAAGTCAAGGTCCGCGTTGCGCAGGTTGATGCCCGCGATGTGATAGGTATGGCTGCCGCGCTCGATCATGCTGCGCAGCGCGATGCGTCCGATGCGTCCGAAACCGTTGATGCCGACTTGAATTGCCATAATACTCTCCTCCCAAAAAACGTTTATTCGAGACCGGCGATTTCCGGCCATTTTCACATACAGTATACAACCGGTATAGAACCGCGTCAAGGTCGCTGCACGCAAAACGGGCCCTTTTTACAAAAAAAGCGCGATAAGGCCGCGCTTTTTGTACGTCAGACAAAACTTCATTCTATGGTGGCGATTACAGTTGACAAGCACAATATCTTGTGTTACGATTGCCGTAATCGTGTTAGGGAGCGGGATAGCCATGCGAATTTCGGGCTTACAGAAAATGACGCTGCTGGATTATCCCGGCAAGGTCGCGTGTACGGTGTTTACGGGCGGGTGCAATCTGCGCTGCCCGTTCTGCCACAACGCGTCTCTGGTCCTGCCCGAGCGCGCGGACGACGCGACGAACGAAGCCGAGGTGCTCCGCTTTCTGGAAAAACGGCAGGGCCTGCTGGAGGGCGTCGCCGTCACCGGCGGGGAGCCGCTGCTCCACGCGGAGCTGCCGGACTTCCTGCGCAAGGTGCGCGCCATGGGCTTCCGGATCAAGCTCGACACCAACGGCACCTTTCCCGATCGGCTCCGCGCCATCGTGGAGGAGGGGCTTGCGGACTATGTGGCGATGGACGTCAAGAACGCGCCGCTGCTCTACGGCAAGACCGTGGGCCTGCGGGACTTCGACCTCGCCGGCGTCGAGCGGAGCAAGGACCTCCTGCTGGAGGGGCGCGTCGACTATGAGTTCCGCACCACCGTGGTGCGCGGACTGCACACGGCGGAGAGCCTTTGCGCCGCCGCCCGCTGGATCGAAGGCGCGCGCGCGTACTTCCTCCAGCAGTACAGGGATTCCGGAGACGTGATCCGTCCCGACGATCTCGGCTCCTTTACGGACGACGAGATGCGCGCTCTGCTTGCGCAGGTCCGGACGATCCTGCCCGCTGCGCAGCTGCGCGGCGTGGATGAATGATGATACACTAACAAATATACAGAAAGAAAAAGTGAGGGAGCAGGCCATGTATCGAGTAGTTAAGCGCGACGGCAGAGTGGTGGATTTCGACATCAGCCGCATTGCCGCCGCTATGAAGAAGGCGTTCGACGCGACCGAGACCGAGTATAACGACAGCGTGATCGATTTCCTTGCGCTGAAGGTCACGGCGGATTTCCAGAGCAAGATCAAGGATTCCAAGATCGCCATGGAGGACATTCAGGACAGCGTGGAAGCGGTGCTGTCCAAGGCGGGCTATGAAACGGTCGCCAAGTCCTACATCCTCTACCGCAAGCAGCGTGAGAAGCTGCGCAACACGCGCGACACCTTCCTCGACTATAAGGAGACGGTGGACAAGTACCTCAACATCAGCGATTGGCGCGTCAAGGAGAACTCCACCGTCACATATTCCGTCGGCGGACTGATCCTGTCCAACTCCGGCGCCATCACCGCCAACTACTGGCTCAGCGAGGTCTACGACCAGGAGATCGCCAACGCCCACCGCAACTGCGACATCCACCTCCACGACCTGAGTATGCTCACCGGCTACTGCGCCGGCTGGAGCCTGCGCCAGCTCATTCAGGACGGTCTCGGCGGCGTGCCCGGCAAGATCACCTCCGCCCCGGCGAGCCACCTTTCCACGCTGTGCAACCAGATGGTCAACTTCCTCGGCATCATGCAGAACGAGTGGGCGGGCGCGCAGGCGTTCTCGTCCTTCGACACCTACCTTGCGCCCTTCGTCAAGGTGGACGATCTGAGCTACAAGGACGTCAAGCAGTGCGTCCAGTCCTTCGTTTACGGCGTCAACACGCCGTCCCGCTGGGGCACGCAGGCGCCGTTCTCCAACATCACGCTCGACTGGGTCGTGCCCGAGGATCTGAAGAACCTCAACGCCCTCGTCGGCGGCAAGTACATGGACTTCACCTATGGCGAGTGCCAGAAGGAGATGGACATGGTCAACAAGGCGTTCATCGAGATCATGATCGAGGGCGACGCCAACGGCCGCGGCTTCCAGTACCCGATCCCGACCTACTCCATCACGAAGGATTTTGACTGGACGCCCACCGAGAACAACAAGCTGCTCTTCGAGATGACCGCAAAGTACGGCACGCCGTATTTCTCCAACTACATCAACTCCGATATGGAGCCGAGCGACGTGCGCTCGATGTGCTGCCGCCTGCGCCTCGACCTGCGCGAGCTGCGCAAGAAGACCGGCGGATTCTTCGGCTCCGGCGAGAGCACCGGCTCCGTCGGCGTCGTCACCGTCAATATGCCGCGCATTGCCTACCTCGCCAAGGACGAGCAGGACTTCTACAAGCGCCTCGACCACATCATGGACGTCGCCGCGCGCTCCCTCAAGGTCAAGCGCACGGTCATCACCAAGCTGCTCGACGCGGGGCTGTACCCCTACACCAAGCGCTATCTCGGCACCTTCGACAACCACTTCTCCACCATTGGCCTGCTGGGCATGAACGAGGCCGGCCTCAACGCTAAGTGGATCCGCGCCGATATGTCCGACGAGAAGTGCCAGACCTTCGCCAAGCAGGTGCTCGACCATATGCGCGAGCGTCTGAGCGACTATCAGGAGCAGTACGGCGACCTCTACAACCTGGAGGCGACGCCTGCCGAGTCCACGTCCTACCGCCTCGCCAAGCACGACGTCGAGCTCTATCCCGACATCATCACCGCCGCCGAGCCGGGCGGCACGCCGTACTACACCAACAGCTCGCATCTGCCCGTCGGCTATACCGAGGACATCTTCTCCGCGCTGGACATTCAGGACGAGCTGCAGACCCGCTACACCTCCGGCACCGTGTTCCACGCCTTCCTCGGCGAGAAGCTGCCGAGCTGGGAGGCGGCGGCGAAGCTGGTGCGCAAGATCGCGGAGAACTACCGCCTGCCATACTACACCATGTCCCCGACCTACTCGGTCTGCCGCGACCACGGCTACCTGACCGGCGAGCAGTTCACCTGCCCGCACTGCGGCAAGCCCGCCGAGGTCTACAGCCGCATCACCGGCTACTACCGTCCGGTCCAGAACTGGAACGCCGGCAAGACCCAGGAGTACAAGGAGCGCCTGGAATTCGTCGTCGCGCGCTCTAATCTGATGGATGAGGACAACTTAAACCGTAATGGTACAACTAAAACCGTGATGGATGCTTCCGAGGATGGACAGGCAAAAGACAACTTAAACCGTAATGGTGAGCGCAACGCCATGCGCAAGAAGATGCTCGGCGGCGGTGCCGGCGTTACCGGCGCAAGGGGTATGAATCCTGAGACGCCTGCTCAGAACGACGGCGTCCCCATCCTGTTCGCGACGCCGACCTGCCCGAACTGTAAGATCGCCTGCCAGTACATGGATAGAGCAGGTTTCACCTACAAGAAGCTGATGGCGGACGAGAACGCCGAACTGGCAAGAAGCTATGGCATCAAACAGGCGCCGACGCTGGTGCTGCCCGACGGCACCAAGTTCGCAGGCGCGGGCGCGATCAAGCAGTACGTAACGACCATCGCGTAACACGAAACCACAACAGAATCACTCCAAGCCCGAGGCCATTATGCGTGACCTTGGGCTTTTTTTTGCTTTTTTCCACTTAATATTTAAGATTTTCGAAAAATTATTAATTTTTTGAGCCGACTTGATTTGCAAACTACGGGTATCATGATCTATAATGCAAGAAGAACAGATTTTCGATAAATGAGTGCTGCGCATCGTGACATCATGCCGCGTCATTACGTTTTAACAATGAAGTGTTCCCAACACACAGAGACACATTCCACAAAAAAGGGGTGGCGAAGTGCTTAGAATTCCCAAGGTGGTTCCGTTTCACGATGACGAATTGCTTGCGTCATGGCTGCTGCGGCTCTCGCAGGAAAACTGCTTTTCCGAGTTGACAACCTTTTTAAACGCATATGTGTATCCAAACCAGGAGCTATCTGCCTATGCAAAAATCAGGAAGGATCTGAGCATACCGTTCGAACTGCTTTGGCGGGCGTTGCCGCACGATGTGATGGATGAAAGAACTTTGTTTTTTAAAACGTCCATTTTCACCGGCGTTATGCCGTTCATGCCGAAGGAACGCCGACAGAGGTACGTCAATCGCGCATTTCGGACCAGTCAACACCTGGAATCGCTGTACCAAGCCCCTCGCAATGTTGCAAAAGGATCTATCATCTGTCCTGAATGCGTGAGCGACGAATTAAAGCAATACGGGCATTTCTACCTACACAGGGCGCACCACATGCCGGGCGTCAGCGTGTGCCATATCCACGGGTGCCCGCTGGGGCGAGTCCCAGCACAGTACAGGAACCTGAGAAATGATTGCCTACCGAATTACAACTTGTTGGAACAGCCGGCAACAGACAGAAACCTCGAATATGCGGTGTTTGCAAAGGACTTCCTGGACGCGGAATTCGACTGCGATATTGATGATGTGTTAGATATTGTTGAACGCAAGAAAATAGCGAACGTTGCTGCAGACATGAACACTACCGGATATGCAGCTTTGACTGGAAGAGATGTAGAGGCATACTTTCGTTTGCGACACAGAGAATATGCTTCACCACAGGCATACTTGGCTGCACTTCTATACATTTATAAAAATACAGACAATCTGCAGAAAGATTTGACCAAAAATCAGAACAAAACACAGACTTTTGACGGTTATTCGCTCAATGCCGTCTACAGAAATGATCTGCTCTCGATGAGACATGAATGCTGCGGTCAGACTTTCTGCACATCGCCCTACGGTTTTGAAATCGGTTGGCGCTGTCCGACATGCGACACAAAAACAACGCTGCAAGAGAAATACCGCGACCTGATTCATGCGATTGGAAACGGTGAATACGAACCGATTACGCCATTCCATGGCATGGACGACAACGTCACGCTATTTCACAAAATATGCGGCAGGGGGATAACAAGACGGGCACGCTCATTCATCTTCGGAGGAGTGCGGTGCGATTGCAGTCGGCGTGTGGATTTTCAAAGAGCAAAGAAGAACGTTGAGCAGTATGATGGATTCAGTCTTCTGGAATATGAGCGCACAGATCGTCCCATAACAGTAAAACACTCCTGTGGCGGCACATTCAGTATCTATTATTCCAAGTTCATGGGAGACCCTCGGTGCAGGGTTTGCCGACGAAAAGGACACCTGCAAATTCGGACAACAGAGGATTTTCGCTCAGACGTATTCGATTTGACAGGCGACGAATATAGCCTGGTTGGGGAATACAACGGGCCGCACAACTATTTGACGATCTGGCATAACGTCTGCGGCACGAAGCAGGAATATCGTCCCTACTATTTCCTTGACGGCGGACGTTGCAGATGCTGCCATGTCGAGATGACAGAAGAAGAATTTAAAGACTATGTTTCCAAGGTCAGCATGGGACGCTATGTCATAGAGGGAAAGGCAACAAAGAACCTTTACGAAGTCAAGGATACGTTTTCCGGTGGTTCGATCAGGTTGAACAAGCTGAAAATTCTGCAAGAGCTGCAAAGGCCAACCCCATCACCAATCCTTCAGGTTGAGGCACGTGATGATTCTATTGATTTGCAAAGAGTTCAAGTTTGTGGAGAATGGAAACGAAAGCCATGGCAACAAAAAGGAAAAATGAAAACTGTTATGGATTATTTGACCAGGAACTCATTCTATGTCTCAGGCGAGCCGATTTTCCTAGATGATTTGGAAATAAACGGGCTGACTTACGAAGAGGTGCAGCAGACAATGTCAAAGCTTTCAAAGCGCAGAAAATTGGTACATTTGATCACTGGGGCATATGGATTTCCGGGGCAAGAATACCCAGCAAACGTGATCATCACGTCGAAATACCTGGTTCGTCAAGGACGGCACATCGGATTCTTGCGCGGTGCTTGTTTTGCAAGCCGACTGGGTTTGGAAACAAAAGGGTCGCCAGAATGGTCAGTTGCAACAAATAGGGAATCTCCAAAAACGACGAACAGAAAGCTATCGCCACTCGGAGTTCCGGTTCATATCAAGGGGGCATCAACAAAAATCACAGACAACAATTATCTTGTCCTTTCGATCATAGATTTTCTGCTTCAGTATCGGCAATGCACGAAATCGCCGTTTGAAACTGTTCTGGAGGCGCTACAGCACTATGTCAGAGAAAACAATCATGGCGTAATGCTGCCGTACAGCGCGTTTGAGCCGCATATCGAAGCGTATAAAACAGCCAACATCAGGGTGATGATGCGTCAGCGTATTACAGCGCTCTGCGAGGAGGGAGTGCCAAATGGCAAGTCCGATCTCTGAAAAGGGAAAAAGAAAAGAGGGCCGCGGCACCGGCGAAGGGGCGAACTACCGACCGTGGATCCTCGCGCGTGAGTTGAACAGCACCGGTACGACGGCAAACATCATCGACTGGAAGCACGGAAGACCGATCCAACTTTTGTCTGCCGGCGAGGAGATGTACTATTACCTCCTGCGCTGGGACGACGCGGTAACCGATATCCGAGAGCAGTATCCTCTTGATACGGATGCGACAAAGAGGATCGCCAGAATGGTCGGGATACGGCATCCATCGAAAACGATGACAACGGACTTGCTGGTAACAAAGGGAAAAACCAATGTGGCATACTCCGTGAAAAGCAGTCGGAAGGACGTAGACTATACGCTATCCGTGACCGCCGAGGAAGGAAAGCTGGCAAGACGCGCGGCGGAGAAGCTGGCTATCGAAAAGATTTACTGGCAGGAGCGAGGAATCGAGTGGAAGCTGGTCTTCAAAGAGGATCTAAACGCGGATTACATCAACAACATCAGACGTGCGGTCGTCTATTACGATGAAGCCTCCGTGCATGACGATGTCTCGCGCATCAAGCACCTCATTGCAACGAAAGTCATTACGGTGGATATGAGCAAACCAATCGACTATCAGAAATTGATACAAGATTATATCTGAGAAGGGAGCAAAAAATGCAAATTGCGGTTGGAGATGTTCTTATCATCGAAGAGAAACAGTTCAGGATCATCTATTTATCTGGAGTAAGTGCTGTATTGTGCCAGATGGAAATCAATCAGCTCAATATCGTCGAGTATGATTTTCAGACGCTGTTGTCAGACTTGGAAAATGGCGAGGTTGCTCTGGTGAATGATACAGGCACAAGAATTGTGGATATTTCAAAACTCTCGCCGGAACAGACTAAGACATTCACAACAAAAAAGACTATTGTGACAAAAGTGGCGGAATTAGCCGGACCAGATTATCGCTATTTAATTGGCTATCATAAAAAACCCGAAATAAACTTGCTGCTAAATGAGGTGGGAATCTCTCGAAGATTGTTTTGGCAAATTATACGAAGATATTTGCAGTCTGGCATGAAAGATGCATCCTTGCTGCCAGCAAAGAGAAAGAGAGCGCCGGAGACATATCTCGCTGGCAAGAAGCGCGGCGCAAAGGGCACCTACGGTGTGTCCAGCGGCTGCGCGGTAGATGAAAAGGTGTTGGAAGCGTTTGCCGCGGGGCTGGAGTTCTACAAGTCCGGACGTGCGATTTCTATGAGAAAAGCCTACGACAAGATGAACGGCAGGTATTTCTCCACCGACAAACTGGAAAACGGGGTCTATACCAGTTCACTGCTGCCTGAGAATCAACGCCCTACATTTCGCCAGTTCAAGTATTATTGTCAAAAGCACACGACCAAGGAAGAGATGGATGCCATCAAGACAAGCAAAGTGGAGCAGCGGAACGATATGCGCCTGCTTTTGGGCGAGGCGAGCAGCGGGATTGAGGGACCCGGAGAGAAAGTCGAATGTGACGCGGTCGAATTTGATGTGTCGTTGACTTCCATCATTGATCCGCCTCAGTCGGTTGGCCGACCCATTGTTTATGTCATGCGCGATGTGCTGACTCGGCTCATCGTTGCGATTTCCGTTTCATTTGACAACAACTCGATGATCGGGCTGACGAGCCTGTTCCTCAATCTCGGCGATGACAAGCGAGAATACTGCCGAAGGTTTGGCATTGATTTTGAGGATCCCAGGCTGTGGCCGTCTAATTTCATTCCTCAGGAGCTTTATGCAGACCGAGGACCGGAGTTCAAGTCAGACGCATTCGGACGACTGTGCAAGGAACTCGGTATTACGCGTCACCTGGTTTCCGGCGCCTCTGGATCGCTGAAGGGAACGGTGGAGTCTTGGTTTCATAAGATTCACAGCTTGATCAACACGCATACAGAGGAATTCGGGCTGATTGAAAAGCGCTATGACTCAGAACACCACAAACAGTCGAAGATGAATGTGAATCAGTTCACGGGTTTGCTGATCTCCTTTGTCCTGTTAGACAATCAGATGCACATGAACGGTTACATGAGGCGTATAGAGGAGATACAAAATAACGTCGACGCAACGCCTGTTATCTTGTGGGAATACTATTGCCGCGCAAAAGGCGCGCCACGGCCTATACAGAATCGGACGGACTACCTGTATCGTTTGCTGATGCCGATACGGGCAAAGATATCGCGCAGGGGGATCGAACTCAAAAAACTGTGCTATTTCAACCCTAGAGACAGACAACTGAAATCTAAAATGTACTCTTTGCAAAACAAGAGAGAAGCCATTGAGGTTCGATACGATCCCCGCGATAACAGCCGTATTTTTTATTTGAACCAAGATAATGAACTCATGTCGGCGGAGCTGAATGAGAATATCGGGTGGATGCGGGATATCAAAGGTATGACATGGAAGGATACGGAAGAGTATTTGAAGTGCTGTAAAAAGCAGAACCGGCTTGCCGTGCAGCGCAACGACGAGATTAGAATGGATGCTTCAAAAGTGGCGGATTCGTTCGTAGATGAGGCGCGGAGAGATAAAACAGGGTACTCCAACACGAAAAACATGCGTGAGGCGCGTGAAGCGGAAAAGCAACTCGTCAGTCGGAATAACTCGATTGTTGACCGCCTGCCAGGGAGCGACAATGCTCCGCAGTTGCCCGCACCAGAGAAAAAGACGGAGGAGTATCGGGTTCTTACCGATGAGGAGTATTTCAATATGGTCGCGCATTTTGACGAGTATGAATAGATAAGGAGGCTGATGATCTGATAATGCCGAATGATTATATCCGGTACGAATATTGTGACACAGGGACAAATGGCGTTGCCAACCAATACAGCGACCTTGATCTGACGGAGTATGGCGGCGTGGAAGCGCGGTATGTAAAGCGGGACACGGATGCAGGAAATCCCTATATTGAAGCGCTTCCCCACCCTCGCTCGCGTGAGGAAAT
>Ga0129306_1004022_pt1 | contig 10065 bp, 8 predicted proteins | sample P827metagenome_FD_94438 | JGI IMG/M metagenome (GOLD analysis project Ga0129306, IMG submission 94438) | Capybara group fecal microbial communities from Wisconsin, USA - P827 metagenome | ecosystem: Host-associated > Mammals > Digestive system > Large intestine > Fecal | place: USA: Wisconsin... | reverse complement strand
TCGCCGACGCCACCACCAGCGCATAGCGGTTGAAGGTCGTGGGCTGCGCGTTCTGCTGCATCGTTTCGTTGTTGTTTTCCATGGTAGTTCCCTTTCTGTTTCTATACTTCTATCGTTCAAACGGCTCAGATTTCGTCGTCGTCAAAATAGTCGTGGATGTAGGTCATCATGCGGTCGGAGCGCATGTGCTCCGCGCGGATGACGGAGAGGATGTCGCGGGCGCATTCCTCGGCGCGGTCGGTTTCGTTCACCGCCACGTAGTCGTATTTCGGCGCCTCCTTGATCTCCTCCCGCGCACGCTTGACCCTGGCAGCGATCACATCGTCGTCCTCGGTCCCGCGCCCGCGCAGGCGTCTCTCCTGCTCTTCCGCGGAGGGCGCGATCAGCATGACGGTCGTCGCGCGGTCTCCCATGAGCCGCTTGATCTGACCCGCGCCGTCCACCTCGATCTCGAGGACGAGGTCCTGTCCCGCGTCGAGGATCCGCTCGGCCTCGCTCTTGAGGGTGCCGTAGTAGTTGCCGTTGTAGATCGTGTATTCGAGCACGCTGCCTTCCGCGATGAGCTCTTCAAACTGCTCGCGGGTCTTGTAGTAGTAGTTGACCCCTTCGGCCTCGCCCTCGCGCATAGCCCGGGTCGTCGCGGACACCGCCAGCCCCAGATTCGGGCATATCTCCCGCAGGATCTCGATCACCGTGCCCTTGCCGCTGCCGGACGGACCGGAAATCACGAGGACCATGCCTGCCGTTCTCCCGATTGCGTCCCGATGTTCACTCATCGCCGCCGTCTCCTTCCGTTTCCTCATCGGACGCGCCGTTCAGCCGTCCGGAAATCGTTTCGTTCTGGATCGCCGAGAGGACAATGTGGTCCGAGTCCATGATGACGACGCTCCGGGTCTTTCTCCCCGAGGTGCAGTCGATCGCGCGGCCCGTGTCCTTCGCGTCCTGGATCAGTCGCTTTGCCGGGGCGGAATCCGACGCGATCACCGCGATCACCCGCTCGGCGTTGACCATGTTGTTAAAGCCTACGTTTACGAATTTCATCGTTCACTCCAGATTCTGAATCTGCTCGCGGATCTTCTCGATCTCTGTCTTCATGTCGACGACGAGATGCGCGATCTGCGCGTTGCCGGCCTTCGAGCCGATGGTGTTGGTCTCGCGGTTGATTTCCTGCACGAGGAAGTCGAGCTTGCGGCCCGCTGCCTCATCGGAGGAGAGGATCTCGCGGAATGCCTTGAAGTGCGACGCCAGCCGGACGAGTTCCTCGTCGATGGCCGCTTTGTCCGCGAAGATCGCCGCTTCGGTCAGGATGCGCTGCTCGGATGCCTCCGCGTCAAAGTCCGCGAGGAACTGCCGGATGCGCATCTCAAGCTTTGCGGGATAGCCCGCGATATCCTCCTCGGACAGGGTCTTGACCTTCGCCGCCATGCCTTCGAGGGTCTCGAGCTTTCCCGTGAGATCGGCGCAGAGGTTTTCGCCCTCCTTCGCCCGCATCTGTGAAAAGCCCGCGACCGCCTCCGCCAGTACGGTCCGGATCTCGGCCCAGTCGCGCTCGTCGTCCTCCTCGGGCTTCTTCGTCGTGAAGAGATCCCGGTTCGCCGCGACGCGCATCACGGAGATGTCGTCCTTTAAACCGAAGGTGTCGCGCAGGTCTTCGAGAGCCGCGATGTAGGAGCGCGCCGCCTCGTGATCGACGAGGACTTCGAGCCCCCGCGTTTCGAGGACGTCCACGCCGACGTAGACCTCCACCTTGCCGCGCGTGATCCCGGCCTCGGCGAGATACGCCTTGACCTTGTCCTCGAGGTGCGCGACCTGCCGGGACATCCGCACGGTCACGTCGAGGTAGCGGGAATTGACGGAACGAAGCTCCGCCGTGATGTCGAGTGCGCCGTCCGAGGACATCCTCCGCGCGCGCCCGAACGCCGTCATACTTTTGAGCATATTGTCACTCTCCGATGGAAATTCTCTGTATCGGCATACCGCCGGTCATTTTACTTCTTGGTCTTCTGCATCCCGACGTAGAGGACGCCGTCCGCGTCGGTCGAGGCAACGGAGGCCGCGAGTTCCTCGTAGGGCAGGAAAAGCGAGAGACCGGGGTTCTCTTCCCCGTCACGCTCCGCCGCGATCCGGACCGCCGCCGCGTATCCGAAGCCCATGCAGTCCTCCTCGGTCGTCACATGCTTCCCGTCGAGCCCGAGGTCGAATCCCGCGATCACGGCGGGAAGGCTGCCCGTATGGCCGAGGAAGCCTTCGACAACGCGGAGCCGCGTGGCCGATGAGGTATCCGGCGGAAGCGAGGCGGCCGCAAAGACCATCTTCTCCCCCGTCGCACGGCTGCGCAGAACCGTATAGACCAGTGAGCCGCGTTCGGCAGGCGTGAGGTTCGGGTAGTTCAAAAGGTCGATCGCGTCGCCGGAGGAGAACGTAAAGTCCGCCGTCCGGTAAAGGATGCAGATGCGGCGGATCCCGTCGTTCTTATCGACGCCGACGGCAAATCCCTCCGGCACGTCCATGGTGCCGTCCTCTGCATAAGGCGAGCGCAGGATCAGGATACAGGCCTCCTCATGTGTATCGAGAATGCTTTCCGCTCGTTTTCCAAGTGCATCGCCGACCTCTTCCGCGTCGCAGGTGAGGATGCCCCACACCTGTCCGGTCCCCTCGTGAACGTCGCCGTAGACATAGCGGTCCGTGTCGGAGAAGGACAGCGGCTCCCTCCCGAGGATGTTCTCGATGAAGGCGTCCGCCGCAGCCTGCGTTCCCGCGATGTCGTGCCCGGCAATGACGATCTTCGTACCGACGAGCGCGTAGCCCCACTGCCACGGGGCGAGGGAATCGAGGAATTCGGCGGTCTCCGGACGATTGGTCTCGCCGACGAGGATCTCCGTGTCGAGGATCTGGAAGCTGGCGACGCCTTCGCGGTAGAAGTCGGTCGTGAGCGTCAGCTTGTACCCCGCCGCCTCCGCCGCATCGCGCACGCGCATGGCGCACCGGGTCAGCGGATCGTCGGCGACATCGCTGCGGACGATCGCATAGCCGGACAGTTCCTCCGCCGTCAGCGTGACCGAAGGAGCCGATCCGCCGTCCGTTCCGGGCGAGCAGGAAACGAAGCAGAGCGCGGTCAGCACAGCCGCGAGAACACATGCGGTCCAATTTCGTAATGTCATTTCCGTCCTCCTGCGGCGGTCCCCGGGATCGGCAGACCTGTGGCCATTGTATCTATATTATTATACTATATGAAAAGCGCCGTTGTCAACGAAACGGCGCATTTTTTATGATATTGCCCTTACTTCCGGCGTCCGAAGCCCAGTTTTTTGCGCAGTTTGACGATGTAGAGAGAGATGCAGAGCGTCAGCGTGATGTCGTACAGGATGAAGAAGAGCGTCCCCATGGCAACCGTGATCCAGTTCAGGGCGAAATAGTCGTCTCCCGCCATGAAAACATGCTGCGCGAGCACGACGCACAAGAGGAGCATCGTGTCGAGGAAGGAGATTTTCACGGGCCACGCAAAGAGCGCGCGGAGCCGCTCGAAATACAGCTTCATGATCGGATAGACGGCGGCGAAGAGGATGTATTCGATCGCGTAGAGCTTCGAGGGCAGGAGCAGGAGCGCGAGCACCCCGGTCGCCGCCGCATAGATCCACGCCGTCTTGTCCCCCGTCTCGATGACGAGGAGCATGGTCATGAGGGAGCAGACGACGAGGATGGAGAGATCGAGCAAAGTCATTCCGCCGATCCAGAGGAAGACGAGGCAAAGCGCGGCGAATACGCCGCAGAGCGCGATTTTCTGCGTCAGGGATTTTTCGGACATGATGCCTCCGTAGAGTCAGGTGGGTTCAGCAGCACCGGATGAGGTCGCCGCCCATGCATTCGCAGCAGGTGTCGCAGCAGATGAGCGTCGAGCAGGTGCCGCAGACATCGCAGTCGCCCGCATCCGTATTCGTGCGGTAGACGTTTCCGTAGTCCGCGCCGCGCCGCTGCATCCGCATTTTCGCCTCGCGGTATTCTTCGTTCGCGGGGTCGAGGTAGCACGCGATCTCGATGTACCGCATCGCGTCGTAATACTGCCCGGCATACGAGAGCAGGCAGCCCATGAGATAGTTCCATTCCGCGCCGCGGTCAGCCGGGGGCGTGGAGTCGATGATGAGCTTGGCATCCGCGTACCTTCCCTCCGCGATGAGCCTGCGGACCTGCTCGAAGGAGGTCGTTCCCGCGGAGGTGTAGCTGGAATACGAAGACTGCGTGCCGCCGCCGGAATACTCGCGGCCGCCGCCTGCGCGTTCCTTCTGGATCGCGTCGTAGGCCTCGTTGATCTCCTTCATGATCTCTTCGTACCCCGCGGCCTGCGCCTGACCGGCGTAGTTGTCGGGGTGCCATTTCCGGGCGAGGTTGCGGTAAGCCCGCTTGACCTCTTCGTCCGAGGCGCTGCGGGGGATGCCGAGCACCTGATAGGGATCCTTCATAACCGTTCCTTTCCGGGCATCCCGCCGGTCTTCTCCGCCTTGCGGCCGTCAAGAACGCGTCCGAGGGATGCCGGGAGTCCGAGATAGACAATATTCTTTACAATCGGGGTGAAGACGTGCGCGGGATCGAGGTCCTCTGTCGCTTCCCCGAGCGCTTCGAGTCCGATGGGCGCCGATGCGGAGAGACTGCTCTTCACCATGGGCGAAAGACGGCCGTCCTCCAGCGCAAGGGGACCCCATCCGGCGGCGATCGGGTTGTACCGTCCGCGCCGCACATCGTCCGCGAGGTCGTCCGCCGCATCGCAAAGATAGACGAACTTCCCCACCGCCGTCCCGATCTGAGAGGCAAGAGAGGCCCGCTCTCCGTCGAGTCCGAGGCCGAAGAGAAAGCCGAGCAGATCACCGAAGAGGGATGCCGTTTCATCGAGCGAGGGACACCCCGCCCGTTCCCTCTCCGCGAGGCGCGCGAGGCGCATTTCGATCTGTGCGTCCGTGTCCGGGGGCAGGAGCTTCGCCGCACGCCGGGAGATCGAAGCGGTGAAGGGCTTGCGCAGCGCCGGCTTCACCCGGGAAAACCCGCGCTCGTCCGCGAAATCGTCGTCGGTCTTCGCGTCAGCCATGGCGGCGGAGAGTGCGGCGGTAAAGGTGAGGGTGGGATGCGGCTCCACCGTCAGCCGCCGGGATGCGGGATGCGCGGGGCACCGCATGGGGGCGAAGACGGGCGCGGCCCCTTCGAGGATCAAACGCACGGCGGCGAAAAAAGTGAAGTCATAGGAGAGCGTGAGGCGGGAGAGCTGACCCGTGGCATGCCCCATCGCGCGGCATAATCCGCAGTAGAGCGCGCGGTATCGCTCCGCCTCGGAGACCTTGAGCTCCGTCACAAGCGGTCTGACGTATCCGAACATACATGTGCGTCCTTCCGAAGATACCGATAGCATAACGCAATCCGCGTTTTTTTACAAGAAATAACCACGAAATTTTTTGTGAATTCGGTGTAACAAGCGCGGCGGAACCGTGCGAAATAGTCCTTGACATTCCGGCCTGGACGTGCTAAAATGAGAGGAACGAATCAGAGCGCTCAGAAAGGAAGAGAAAACATGAAAAATACAGTAAAGATCGCCCTGTTGACCGGATATCTCGGCGCAGGCAAGACCACGCTTCTCAATCACATCCTGGCGAACACCGAAGGCATCCGCGCCGCCGTGATCGTCAACGACATCGGCGAGGTCAACATCGACGCGGACCTGATCGAGAAGGCCGGCGCTGTCGAGCGGAACGATATGGTTCCCCTCATGAACGGCTGCATCTGCTGCACGCTGAAGGACGATCTGGCAGAGGGGCTGCGCAAGCTCGCGGCCTCCGGGAAGTTCGATTACATCATCATCGAGGCCTCGGGCATCTGCGAGCCGCTCCCGATCGCGCAGACCATCGCGATGATCTGTGAGGAGAGCAGTGCGGGCGGACTCCCGATCGTGCTCGACAACATCGTCGCCGTGGTGGATGCCGCCCGGATGCGGGATGAGTTCGACGACGGCAAGAAGCTCCTCGCGGAGGAGATCGACGAGGACGACGTCGAAAGTCTGCTCATCCAGCAGCTCGAATTCTGCAACACGGTCATCCTCAACAAGGCGGACCTCGTGAGCGAAGAGGACCTGAAGGAACTGCGCGCCATCGTTCGCGGGCTCCAGAAGGACGCCGTGATCTACGAGGCGAAGAACTGCGATCTTCCCATCACGAAGCTGCTCAACACCGGGCTCTTCGACCTGGACGCCGCACTGAACTCCGCCGCGTGGGTGGACGCGATGGAGCATCCGGAGGAACACGAGAATCCCGAAGTGCTGGAATACGGCATCGAGACCTTCGTGTACTACCGCCGCAAGCCGTTCTGCCTCGCCGCTCTCGACGCGCTGTGCGAGGAGTGGTTCCCGGGCGTCATCCGGACAAAGGGCATGGTCTGGTACCGCGAGGATCCGGACATGGCGTACATCCTCGAACAGTCGGGACGGCAGATCTCGGAGCAGCAGGCGGGCCTGTTCATCGCCTCCGCGCCGAAAAAGGAGCAGCGGGAACTCTTAAAGCGCTATCCCGACGCGAAAAAGACGTGGGATCCCGTATACGGCGACCGCATGATCAAGCTGGTGTTCATCGGACGCGGTATGAACCGGGCCGACATCGAGGCGCATCTCGACGCGTGCCTGACGGACTGAGTTTTCACGAAACCGAAAAGGGCTCCTCCCGGGAGCCTTTTTCTCATGCGTCAAAAAAGACCGTTTTTCACGGTCTTTTTCTGTTTACCGATTCAGCGGCACACGACGTTCTCTTCCCCGAGGATCTCGCGCAGCTCCGCGAGGACGAACGGAGAGGGCTGGATGCAGACGGGGGGCTTGAGGTATTCGCTCTTCGCCGCCGAGTAGAAGGTAGCGGGGACGTAGCCCGAGAAGATCGAGCAGAAGGCGCGGGCGCGGCGGTATTCTGCGGATTCCTCCGACGAAACGCGCAGATAGATCTTCGACGGGGCCTGCGCCGCGGACTGCTCCTTCGCGAGCTTCTCATAGGAAGCGTGCATCGGCTGGGGGTCATGCTGCTGCGGTTTCGGCTTAGGCCGGTCGGCATAGGTCCGCGGCTGCGCGTCGAGCTCGTTCTCCGCGGGGATCTCATCTGCGCGGGAATCCGGGAGAAGTTCGACGGCGCGGTCGGCAAGCAGTTTGACCTCCTCGTCCTCGCGCGCGGACAGCGTCCCGGCGACGGCGATGACCGAATCGAACGCCAGGAGATACCCGTACCGTTCGAGCACCTTCGGGAAGAAGAGCACCTCCATCGACGCCGTCGCGTCCTCGATCGTCACGAACGCCATCTGATCGCCGTTCTTCGTGGCCTTGTTGACGCGCTTCGTCACCGACCCGGCGATCGTCACCCGGCTCCGGTCGGCGTATTCCTCCGCTTCGTCCTCCGCGCCGCTCTCCATGCCCTCCTCATCCTCGGTCGGCGCGGCGAAGGAGGTCCGGATGTCGCGGATGTGGGCGGGCTTGATGACTGCAAGATGCCGGCCGTAGTCGTCGAGGATGCTCCCGGAGAGGTAGAGCCCGCAGCTTTCCTTTTCGAGCGCGAGCTTTTCCCGTGCGGTGAACTCAGGCAGCGGCGGATATTCGATCCGCGGGATCTTCGGCTTCGCGCTCTGGTCGGCATCGAACAGCCCGATCTGCGCCTCGTCGATGTTCTGCGCGGACTGATTCCGCCTGTCCAGCACGAGCTCGTACACGGCGAGCAAGCGGCTCCGCGCCACCCCGAGCGAGTCGAGCGCGCCGGACTTGATGAGCGTCTCCAGCTGCTTTTTGTTGAGCTCCCGCCCCCCCATCCGCTCGATGAAGTCGTCGAAATCGCGGAAGAGGCCGTTCTCTTCGCGTTCCTCGACGACCTTCTGGATGAAACTCGCACCGATGTTCTTGAGCGCGGTCAGCCCGTACCGGATCGCGTTCCCTTCGACGTGGAAGTCGCCGCGGCTCCGGTTGATGTCCGGCGGGAGAACGGCGATGCCCTGCTTTGCGCAGTCGGCGGTGTATTCGGCGATCTTGTCGGTGGAGTTTAAGACCGAGGTGAGGAGCGCGCTTTCGTATTCGCGCGGGAAATGCGTCTTGAGATAGGCCGTGCGGAAGGAGAGGACCGCGTAGGCCGCGGCGTGGGACTTGTTGAACGCGTAGTTCGCGAAGCTGACGATGTCCTCGAAGAGCTTCACGGCATCCTCTTCGGAAATCCCCCGCTCCCGCGCGCCGTCGAGGAAGGACTGACGCTCGCTTTCAAGCACGCCCGCCTTCTTTTTCGAGATCGCGCGGCGCACAACGTCGGCGTGACCGAAGGAATAGCCCGCGATCTCGCGGAAGATCTGCATGACCTGCTCCTGATACACGATGCAGCCGTAGGTCACGTCGAGGATCGGGGCGAGCTTCGGCGTGCAGTAGCGGATTTTTGAAGGGTCGTGCCGTGCCTCGATGTACCGCGGGATGGAGTCCATCGGTCCCGGACGGTAGAGCGCAATCGCCGCGATGATGTCGTCGATGCACCGGGGCTTGAGCTGGGTGAGCATCTGGCGCATCCCGGCGGATTCAAGCTGGAACACGCCGTCGCACCGGCCCGCCGAGATCGTGTCGTAGGTCGCGGGATCTCCGATGTCGACCTTCGTGAGATCGAAGTCCGGGATGCGTTCCCGGATCTGCCGCTCGGCGTGGTCGATGATCGTGAGGTAGCGCAGGGCGAGAAAGTCGAATTTCAGGAGGCCGAGCTCCGCGATGGTGTCCATGTCGAACTGCGTGACGATGATCCCGGAGTTGACCGACACGGGGACGTAATCCGTCACGGGCAGGTCGGTGATGACCACCCCGGCGGCGTGCGTCGAGGCGTGGCGGGGCATCCCTTCGAGCGCGGCGGCCGTGTCGATCAAGCGTCTGACCGCCTCGTCGCCGTCGTAAAGGCGCTTCAGTTCCGCATTCGATTCCATCGCCTTCGCGAGCGTCATGCCGAGGGCCTGCGGGATCTGCTTCGCCACGGCGTCCACATCCGCGTAGGACATGCCGAGGGCCCGTCCCACATCCCGCACTGCCGCGCGCGCCGCAAGGGTCCCGAAGGTCACGATCTGCGCCGTGTGATCCTCGCCGTACTTCTCCCGCACATAGGCAATCGCCTCGTCCCGGCGGTCATAGCAGAAATCGATGTCGAAGTCGGGCATACTCACCCGCTCGGGGTTGAGGAACCGCTCGAACAACAAATCGAACCGGAGCGGATCGATGTCCGTGATCCCGCAGAGATAGGCGATAAGCGAGCCTGCGCCCGATCCGCGTCCCGGACCGACGGGGATGCCCCGGTTCTTCGCGGCGTTCACGAAGTCCCAGACGATGAGATAGTATTCGGCGTAGCCCATCTGCTCGATGACCGAGAGCTCATAGTCGACGCGGGCGAGATAGTCCTCGCGCGAGAACTTCTCCCCGGGGACGATGTGGCCGTCCGCGATCTTTTTCTCAAATCCCTCGAGGGCCAGCGCGCGGAGGTATTCGCCGGGTTTGGCGCCGTTCTCGGGCGTGTAGCGCGGGAGCTTGATCTTGCCGAACTCGAAGTCGAAGGAGCACATGTCGGCGATCTTCGCCGTATTCTCGATCGCACCCTCGTAATCCCGGAAGAGGCGCTCCATCTCGACGGTGTTCTTGTAATAGAACTCGTCCGTCTCGAATCCCACGGGATTGCCCTCGGCGACGGTGTTCCCGGTCTGGATACACATCAGGACATTCTGGATATCCGCGTCCGCCTTCCTGATATAGTGGACGTCGTTCGTCGCGGCCATCGGGATCCCCGTCCGCGCGGAAAGCCGCCGGATCCCCTCGCAGACGACCGGATCGTCGCGGAGGCTGTGGTCCTGTACCTCGAGATAGAAATTCCCGTGCCCGAACGCACGCTCCAGCCGAAGGGCGTATTCTTCGGCCTTGTCGTATTCCCCGGCGACGATCGCGCGCGGGATATATCCGGCGAGGCAGGCGGAGAGGCAGATCAGACCTTCCGCATGGGCTTCGAGCAGATCCGTGTCGATCCGCGGGCGCGAATAAAAGCCCTCGGTGTAGCCCTT
>Ga0129306_1004021_pt1 | contig 10065 bp, 10 predicted proteins | sample P827metagenome_FD_94438 | JGI IMG/M metagenome (GOLD analysis project Ga0129306, IMG submission 94438) | Capybara group fecal microbial communities from Wisconsin, USA - P827 metagenome | ecosystem: Host-associated > Mammals > Digestive system > Large intestine > Fecal | place: USA: Wisconsin... | reverse complement strand
CTTGTCAAGCATTTTTCGCAGAAAAATGCAAAAAATCAGAGGGTATTTCACCTCTGATTTCAACAATATATGCAGTTGTAACTGTAGGTTTGGGATGGGAAATCCTTATCTAAATGACATTGGCACGGTCCAGGTTGTCCATATTTTTATCTCTTTTACATAGTTCGAGATATCCCATAAGACCGGTAAGAGGAGTTCTAAGATCATGCGCCATCCCAAGGACGAGCTTCTCTTCTTCTGCCTTTAACTCTTTTTCGTAAGCTTCCTTTTCTATAAGGGATGTACGCATTTGATTTAATGTCCTTGCTAACTCCGTCACTTCATCATTTCCTTGCAAGGAAAAGCCATCAGATAAAGCGCCTTCGTGCATCAATGATACTTCTTTTCGCAGTAAAACAATATATTTTCCTTCCTTTCGGATAAGAATTACAAATATACCCATGCCCATAATAATGCTTAAAGCTACGGAAAATACAATCAAAAGGTAATAGTGACGCTTTGCATAGTCTTTATATATGAAAACATCGGCGTCGCCATCGGAAAATGTAACGGTATGAAAGTATATGAACATCGTGTGAAGCTGTAAAGAGTCGGTTTCGATAAGTGGGATGTTACTCATATAACTGTTATCATACAAAAGAATGCGCTCCCTCGATATTGTAAGGGCTGTGATTTTGTTTTTGTTCTCCCATTTTCGTATAGATAAAGAATCTGTAGCTGAGATATAATTATCTGACACATAAGCTTGAAAACTTTTAATGTCTTTACATTCAGAATCATATATGTAAGTTGATTTTAAAAAATAATCATCTAAAAAGAGCTTTGAAACGTGATATATAGCCCCAAATCCCAACACAGCAACAACCAGTCCAATAATAAAGGCAACCGTAAGCTTGAGCGTAATTGATTTTGTGTAGCTATTGTATTTTTTCTCCAAAGCGATATCCTTTCCCCCAAACAGTCAGTATATATTTGGGGCTGCTCGGGTTTTCCTCTATTTTTGATCTGATATTTCTGATATGTACCATGATCGTATTTGCGCAATCAGGAATATATTTCTCGTGCCAGATGTTTTCGTGTATTTCTTCTGAAGAGAATATTCTGGAGGGCTCAGACATAATCATTCTTAGCATTTCATATTCCGTCTCTGTAAGGCTAATCTTTCTTTCTCCGACATACACATTGTTATGGTCAGTGCTTACGCGTAAGTCTCCGGACCGTATCCATGGGGAGGGCGAATCTGTCTTTTTGACATTATTATACACTTTGCATCTTCTTAGCATGGCATTGATTCGACCAAGCAACTCTGCGTAAGAAAATGGCTTAATTATATAATCGTCTCCGCCAATTTCTAATCCGGTGATGATATCCTGCTCTGAAGATTTGGCGGTAAGGAACAAAATAGGCACATTATAATCTGCCCGTATTTCTCTACATACTTCAAATCCGTCTTTTACCGGCATCATTATATCGAGGATAACCAGATCGATGTCTTTGCCCATTTTTGCAAGACCTTCAAATCCGTCTCCGGCTTCGATACACTCATAATTCTCAACATTTAGGAATAGACGAACGGTATCTCTAATGTCGGAGTCATCTTCAATTATTAAGATTTTGATTTTACTATGATCAATCATGCCACTTTGCTCTCTTTCAAGATAATACAGTTATTATAACATAGATTATTTCCGGAGGGCAGATATTAAGAACTCTTAAGAAATCTTAAGAAATCTTAAGAAAAAAACTGCTATTAACTTGATATAATATGTTTGTAGCTACAAACACATAATAAAATAGTTTTTTGTTAACATCTGCTATTTATTTTAAAGGAAAGAATTAATGTGATATGTTTAAAAGAATATGAGGTACTTTTTTGAAAGATAAGAAGAAATTTTTGACGTTAATAGCAATAACAGTAGTAGTTCTTGCGGTGCTGTCGGCGTTTGCCTATAGGAACAGGAATATAAGAATACATCTGAAGTATGGTTTTTCTGCCAAGGTGGTTGACATTGTGGATTTTGAAGAATACAAAATCAAATTCTATGTCATATCTGCAGGTGATAAGGTGTATCTTGAGGCGATGACAGATAATAAACATCAAATGTATAATGAAAATGGTGCCGGATATTCTTTTGAGAACAGAGCATTTCATTCTGCGGTACATTACTATGTAAACGGATATGCAAAGCTTACATATTTGTCTATGGTGGTAGAAAGACTTGATATGGCTTCGGGACTTAAGGATTTTGAAGTAGATGGATATAAGTTTAATGTCAAGGAAGTTAGTGCTGGAGATTATGTTTATAGAATAACATGGACCGTAGACGAGAAATCAGATGGCTTTAGCAGCCAGTGGATGGAAGCGCAGATTTGGGATCATGCCGGTGAAAGCGGTAGCCATTAATTGATGGTACATACAGTGCAAGACACATTTCGTACTGTGTCTTGCACTGTATTTGTATGACGGGCATACCGTCAGTTTGTAATGAAAGTTAAGCGAGGGGTGTAGTTGCCGACGAACCCTATAGCGACTCACAAAGGGAGATAAAATTATCCATACTTCAAAACAAAAAAAGACTCGCAACGTTTCTACAAATTAGGAGCTCGAGACTTTTTGTTCTTTTCAACTGTCAAAGATGGGATTATAACATAGATTATTGCCGGAGGGCAGATATTAAGAACTCTTAAGAATTCTTAAGAAATCTTAAGATGACAGCATGATTGGATTATGTTTATAATCAAATTGTAGCTACAAACGAATAATTCAAGGAGGAAAAAGAAGGATGAAAAAAGTAATGACAATTTTGGCTTGCTGTGCTTTTGTAGCATTTGCAGCAAAGCCGATTAGGGCTCAAGCATCTGGGGTTGAACAGATAAGTAACAGACGGATAGTTGATGCTTATGAGATGACTGCGTCAGAGGAAACGGGAGCGGCTGTAATCAACGGAATATTTGACAAAAAATATGTGGTTATTGTATCGACGACAATAATGCGCTCCGGTCCCGGAACATCTTATGAAAACGTAGGTATTCTTTATAAGGGCGACATTATATCTGTAAGTAAGATTTCTGACGGTTGGGCCAAGTTTAAGATTAATGGAGAATATAGATATGTAAGGGAGGCGGATATAGAGAGACGTTAAATTTTTAAAGATATTATAATTGATATCTATCGTAAAATGTAAAAATGTTTATAGAAGGAAACCACGTAAGAATACTATTTATTATACGAGTGGGAGAGGATAATGAAAGTATTACAAAAGCTTTATTTTATACTATCTATTGTTATTACACTTTTTTTGCCATTTGTTATTATTGTTTTTGCCATTGGTGAAAAGAAAATGGGATGGTTGTACGGGGATGGGTCAGATATTATTTTGTGCTTACTATTTGTATTTCCGATTGCTGGACTGTTTATGGGACTATTCACAATGTTTGGCAAGAGGATATTTTTAATTGGTGAGCTGATTATGTTTCTCCTCTGTATCATCGCTATAGCAAGCAACCGTTATTTTGGAGCTTGGGTTATTCCTTCTTTTATAGTAGAATGGCTGATAGGAGCTTGTTTTCCCTTTGTAAGATGGTTAAACAAGAAGGAACAGATTGTAGGACATGAAGATCTTAAGAACTAAAAAGCAGTAAAATATGGACGGTAAGGCGAGCAATGACGAAAGGCATTGCTCGTTTGCGTTATAATTTACTTAATCTATCAAAAAAAGTGAGATTAAGAAAATTATAAAGAGGATAATCCTTGATGCAGCTGATTTTCTTGATTGGTGCTATTTGTGTTTTTGACAAAATTAGCGAAAAATCACTTGTGTTTTTGACAAAATCGGTGAAAAATCACTTGTACTTTTGACAGTGACATGCTACCATGTAGATAAATAAGGAAGATATAAAACGTGAGGGATGAAACATGGAGCTTAAAAGAAAGTACGAGAAGAAAATAAAAGAATGGTACAGAAACAGTAAAAATGCGCTTCTTGTTAAAGGCGCGAGGCAGGTGGGAAAAACACATTTGATTCGCAAAACCTTAATGGATGAAGGATGCGATTTATTTGAAATAAACCTAATAGAGCGGCCGGATGCCATAGCAGTATTGGAGCAGGCAAATACTGTTGACGATCTGATTATCGGGCTTTCAACAATAAGTGAGCGTGAAATAACAAAAGGCAAGACGGTAATTTTTATAGATGAAATTCAAAGATATAAAGATATGGTTACTAAGATTAAGTTCTTGGTAGATGAAGGAAGTTTTCGATATGTATTAAGCGGATCGTTACTTGGTGTGGAGCTTACGGATCTTGATTCGGCGCCGGTTGGTTATTTGAGCACAATAGACATGTTTCCGCTGGATTTTGAAGAATTTCTTCAAACTGCAAACGTTAGTGTTGATCTGGTGGAAAGTTTGAAAAGCAGTTTTGTTAACAGAACCCCTGTTATGGAAGCTATAAATAATAAAATGATGGAGCTTTTTACCAGATACTTAATTGTTGGAGGTATGCCTGAGGCTGTCAGTGTATATGCTGAAACAAAAAACATCAATGCCGTCATGAAAATACATAATGACATAATGGCACTATATAAAATGGATTTTACTCAATATGAGAATTCCAATAAAAAATTATTGATTACCAATGTATATGAGATTATTCCGGCCGAGCTTCTGAAGCAAAATAGAAGATTTATTATTTCTGACATAAAAAAAGGTCTTCATTTTGACAGAAATGAAAGCACTTTTTTATGGTTAAAAAGCGCAGGAGTAGCGATTGCTGCTTATAATGTTACAGAACCAAGAATTCCTCTTAAATTAAGCGAGAAGCAAACACTGTTTAAGTTATATCTTTCAGATGTTGGATTATTAACCTCTACGTATGGGCTTAACGCTAAAAACATGTTATTAACAGGCAATAAGAATTTGAATGCCGGCGGAATCTATGAGAATGTTGTAGCAACGGAATTGATATCAAAAGGATTTGACTGCTATTATTATAACTCAAACAGGCTAGGTGAACTTGATTTTGTGATAGAGTACAAAGGGAAAGTGTTGCCGATAGAAGTAAAAAGCGGAAAAGATTATACTGTTCACTCAGCTCTTACCAACTGTTTGAATAATAAAGAGTATGAGATGGACGAAGCCTTTGTTTTTGCTAATTGTAACGTGTCAAAAGTAGGGAAGGTCGTGTATCTTCCAATATATATGATTATGTTTTTAAAAAATGATGATATCAGTCTGATAGTTGATGATATTACATTTTAGCTTGTATCAAGTACTTAAGGACTAAAAAGCAGTAAAATATGGACGTTAAGGCGAGCAATGACGTGGAAGTTATTGCTCGTTTGCGTTATAATTTACTTAATCTATCAAAAATAATGAGATTAAGTAAATTATAAAGAGGATAATCCTTGAAAATCCGATTTTTTGGTGTTATAATTTACTTAATCTATAAAAAATAACGAGATTAAGTAAATTATAAAGAGGGTTTAGCTATGGTAGTAGGAAGGAAAAAAGAGCTGGCTATACTTGAAGAGATTACAAAAGATGACAAGTCTCATTTTGTCGCAGTGTACGGAAGAAGGAGAATCGGAAAGACTTTTCTGATAAGAGAGGCATACGGATATAGATTCACTTTCCAGCATGCCGGGCTTTCTAATGGGAATTTAAAGGAACAGCTTTTTGAATTTCAGGCTTCGATCAAAAACTCCGGTGGAAAGCCAACAAAAAAAGCAAAAAATTGGCTGGAAGCCTTCGAGGATCTTAAAGAACTGATCAGAAACTCAACTGAGAAAAAGAAAATAATATTTATAGATGAATTATCATGGATGGATACGCCAAGAAGCGATCTTATTATGGCACTGGAAAATTTCTGGAATGGATGGGCATCGGCCAGAAAAGATGTTGTTCTCATTGTATGCGCATCTGCTACTTCATGGTTGCTTTCAAAAGTGATCCACGACAAGGGAGGTTTATATAACCGTATAACCGAAACTATTCACCTTAGTATGTTTTCGCTTGGAGAGTGCGAGGAGTATGTGAGCGCAGAAGGGCTGGCACTTAACAGAAGCCAGATCTTGCAATACTATATGATATTTGGCGGAGTTCCTTATTATTGGACATTTTTAAAGAAGGGGTTAAGTATAGCTCAAAATGTAGACGAGATTCTTTTTGCAAAAGATGCGCCGCTTAGGGAAGAGTACAGATATTTATATGCCTCGATTTTTAGGAATCCGGAAGTATATACTAAGATTATAGAAACACTGGCTGAAAAGAAAGTGGGTATGAATCGTGAAGAAATAATAAAGGCTTCGGGAATACAGAATTCGGGTGATCTTACAAAGAAACTTGAAGAACTTGAGAGTTGTGGTTTCATAAGAAAATACAATGCATTCGGAATGAAAAAGAAAAATGCAATGTATCAGCTTGTTGATTATTATACTCTTTTTTATCATCAGTTTATTAAAAATGAGCCAACGGAAGAAAACTTTTGGACTTTACAGATAAACACTCCAAAAATCAATATTTGGCTTGGCTTGGCGTTTGAACGAGTATGTCTTGATCACGTTAAGAAGATAAAGGAAAAACTTGGTATAAGTGGCATATATTCTGAGGAAAACAGCTGGTATTGCAGGACAGATGATGAAAAGGGACTGTATGGCTCTCAGATTGATCTTATGATAGTGAGAAAAGATCAGGTTATCAATATGTGCGAAATGAAATACTCGGTAGCCGAATTTAAGGCTAATGAGGGAGTGGATTTGGACATTCGCAGAAAAATCAGCGATCTTGCGCTAGCTACAGGCACCAAATACGCCATTTTTCCAATACTGGTAACAACTTATGGCTTAGTAGATAATGGATATGCGGGTATCTTTCAAAATGTGATAACTGTTAATGACTTATTTTAGTGCGTTTATTTCCTGTTAGTACTTTAAAATCTTGTTAGACTTTGTTAGAAGTTGTTGCTCGTTTGTTTGGAGGAGGGACATTAATGATCAAGGATTACACGAAGACAGAAAATAGTAATTTGATAGATCGCATAACTTTGATTTTAGCATCTTTGTTGATAGTGGCATGTTTATTTGTGATGCACAGCAATAGTGCATTTGCGGCATCTAAGTCGGAGATTTTGGAGCGTGTTCTTGAAAACTGCGATCTTGACGATGGGTGGAAAACCAATATTGCCATAAATGGATATGTGTATGGTGACTACGTCTATTTTACCAGAAATGAGGAGACAAAATATCAGAACATATACAGAATAAATATAAAAGACTATAAGTTAAAGAAATACGTTAAGAACGTATTTCATAATGCTGTATTCCAAGATAATTACGTATTCTACGAGACTTTTTATACGGATAATCCCAAGCAGGGGGTATATGCGAAAAACCTTGATACAGGTAAAGTAATGAAGCTGCGAAAGGATTCTGATACCTGGATACAATATACCAAGAAATTTAAAGATAAAATATATTGGATCAAAGACGTATATGATAAAAAGTCATTATATAGTATAAATACTGACGGAACAGAAAAGAAAAAAATCTGCAGTAAGATTTATGATGGTAATTATGCTTTTTTCAGTAATGAAAGCACTGAAAAACTCGTTTACATCAGGCTTTATGACCAGTATGCTTCAAAATATTTCAAGATTTATTCGGCCAATCCGGATGGCAGCGATTGGAAGCTGATAAAAAAAGTTAAAAACGGAGGAAGCTGGCCACAGGTTGGCTTAAGGGAGCAAGACGGAGAGGTTATACTAACTGTTACGGATTACAACAGAGAAGAGAGAGAGTATACGCACGAGCTGTTTATATTTGATGGTAAAAAATTTAATAAACTCGGAAGCGCGGACGAATATCCCGAATATGCCGGTTATACTCTTGAAGATGGATACAGGTACAAACAGATTATATCGAATAACCTGGACTACTTTGAAAATGGCAGAGGATTACTGATCACAAGACAAGAAACGGACGGAAAATGGAAGGAGTTTTCGCATCTTTCTTATGTCAATGCTCTGCTTGGTGGAAAATTAGAAATGCATAATGGATATTTAATGGATTTTGGATACGATGGAGACGATCCAAGCTATGTTTCGGTACTTGATAAAAACGGAGATTTATTATGCCACCGCCATATAGCCGGGTTAACTGACTATACCAATATGCATGCAACGGTGATCGGTAATAAGCTTTATATCATCCACGGTGCTGTATATGTAGACGATAACGGAGTCGAACTTGATAAACATGAGATAATCGATCTTGATGAATTAAGAGATTTTTATGCTAAAAATGGCAATATTACACTAAAAGAGATTCAGGATAAGTTTGTTAAAACCATGAAAACGGAGGGATATTCTTATAAGCCGGGTAGCGATGAGTTTAGCAGATATCTTGATGGCAAAATACGTGAGATAGTTAAGAATCCTTCTTCCGGAATAAAGAAAGATGAATATCTCCTTGAATTATATGGAATGGTTTATTATGGCTTCTATAACGAGTATATAAATATATTAACCGACTTTGAAGATGAGAAGATCGATATTGATGCAATTCTTGCAAATAACGACTGTATAGTGTTTGACGAGAAAACCGGAGAATATTCATTTGAAATATCGGAAACATTTCTTAGTATCAAGATATCAGACATTGTAAAAAAGTTAAATAAAACAAAACCTGCCGCTTCAATCTGAAGCGGCAGGTTGAAAATGCATCTCGCTTGCAAAATTCACTATATTTCAACTGATTTTACGTACTCCTCAAATCTTGGTAAGGCCAAGCTGACAGAACCATATTCTGAGCCGTCAATAATACCCTTTTTTATGAGACGATCTCTTTGAACTGAGTAAACTTTAGCATTTGTACCGAGGGCATCGATTAAGTCCTTAGCTTTCATTTTCCCATTCTTAGAATTAGAAAGCATAGAAACGAAACTTTTTTCTGCCTCTGAAAGGTCTTCCCATATCTTATCATAACAATATTCACTCATACGTTCATCAAAAATAGGGATTGCATCGTCTATAGAACAGTCTTTATCCCACATAATATACCCCAAAACCTGGAATGCATAAGAATACCCACGGGTAAAAAGAGCCATTTTTTGAGCTTCTTCTTGAGTGCAGCCAAAAGTCTGCTTATACTGATTAGTCATACCAATCCTATTTAGTGGCTTTAACATTATTCTTTCTGAACGTAAAAGGAATGAGCATCTCTTGTCATTTTGAAGAGAATATACATTTTCGTATAAACCTGTCATTATCAAAAAGATAGGAAAATTTCTTGAAATGAGGTCTTGATACGCGCTTGCAAACGAAACTATGTTGTCGCTTTTGGTAATATCATCAATGGTAATCAGTATCTTCTTCCCTTTTTCAGAGGCAATGGAAACCATTTTACTTATAGCTATCTGTATATCCGAAATAGGAGGTACTTTTTTTAGGTCCAACCCAATTCCGAATTTTGAAAGATTTAGCGAAGCTTCGATAAAAGCCTTTTGAAGACTCTTTTCCTCGTATAGACCGGCGGCTAGCATTTGAAGAAGGTCACGAACAGGATTAAGCGAAATAACAATCCAATCCTTTGTTTCGCGATATTTATTTGCTATCGAGGCCATAAGAACTGTCTTGCCGCTTCCTCTTACACCAACTATAAGGAATGCATTACTTGACGGCGAATCGCTGTCAAACGTATCGGTTATGGTAAGCTGCGCTTCGGTTCGTTCTACAAAACGATCCGGCTCACGACCAAAACTAAGACAAAACGGGTTGTTTTTTGACATTTTTTTCATCTCCTTCTGTAATCTGTTAGTACTTTTATTTTCTGTTAGTACTTTGAAATCTTGTTAGACTTTGTTAGAAGTTGTTAGATTTTGTTAGTACTTTTCTGAACTGATTTTACTATGTATTAATTATAATGTCAATAGACAGCAAGCCATCTGAAATATAATAAAAATGATCCTTTTAAAAACATATTCTGGTATATGATTTCCTGTTTGGGTTCAAATTTCAACAAAAAAGACAAGCTAATGAGAACTATATGTCTCTTTACTTATTGGTGGGG
>Ga0129306_1004020_pt1 | contig 10066 bp, 8 predicted proteins | sample P827metagenome_FD_94438 | JGI IMG/M metagenome (GOLD analysis project Ga0129306, IMG submission 94438) | Capybara group fecal microbial communities from Wisconsin, USA - P827 metagenome | ecosystem: Host-associated > Mammals > Digestive system > Large intestine > Fecal | place: USA: Wisconsin... | reverse complement strand
CGAAAAGTCTCTTGCGATTCTTGAATCCATCAAGTCCCTCACCATCCTCGAACTCGCTGACCTCGTGAAGGCAGTTGAAGAAGAATTCGGCGTTTCCGCTGCTGCTCCCGTTGCCGTTGCCGGCGCTGCCGCTGCTGCTCCCGCCGCAGAAGAGAAGACCGAATTTGACGTCGTTCTGAAGTCCTTCGGCGCGAAGAAGCTCGATGTCATCAAGGTTATCCGTGAAATCACCGGCCTCGGCCTGAAGGAAGCGAAGGATCTCGTTGAGAGCGCTCCGAAGACCATCAAGGAAGGCGTTTCCAAGGAAGACGCGGAAGCCCTCAAGGCGAAGATCGCGGCTACCGGCGCAGAAGTCGAAGTCAAATAAGTTTCCAAGGAAACAAAAACGGATTCCCGAAACGTTCAATAACCGGAAAACAGACGTCCAAGCGATGTCTGTTTTTTCGATGCGGCATTCAATCATGGCTTGAAACGCAAAATATGGCGGTTTCAATCACCGCTTGATGGACAGCGAATCCCGGATGTGCTATCATGAAATCGCGCCGGACAGGAAAGCCGGGCAGAAAGGAAGAAACAGATGTTTGATATGCAGAAGATCGGAAGGAACATTTCCGAAAACCGAAAGAGACGGAACATGACTCAGATGGAGCTGGCGGATCGCATGAACGTGAGTTATCAGGCAGTCTCGAACTGGGAGCGCGGCAATTCGATGCCCGACATTGCAAAGCTCCCGGAGCTCGCGGAGATTTTCGAGGTGACAGTGGACGATCTGCTCGGTGCGCGGAACAACGCTTTGTGCAAAGCCATCGAAGGGGACCTCGTTGAGAGCATCCGGGAAAGGGAAGTAACGGCGGAGGAAGTCGGAGAAATCGCTCCGATTCTCCCGCCGAAACAGGTGGAGGAAGTCATGCAGGAAGGGAGCCAGCCGGACGAGGACGGATTTGCCTATGTGCGATCCCTCCTGCCGTTTGCATCGGAGAGGTTTATCAGGGAACTCGCGGCAGAATACTCTGACCGTCTCATCGACTTTGTCCCGTTCATGGCCGAGGACGACGTCGGAGATATTGTTCTAAAGAAGGTGAAAACAGAGGGCTTCGATGCAGTTACAGCGTTTTTCCCTTTTGTTTCATACTCTGCGCTGCGTGTCCTCGCCGGGCAATATCCTGATCGTCTTGTCGACTTGGCCCCGTTCATGGCGGAGGACGACGTCAGCGAAATCGCATTTGAAAAAACAAAAACGGAAGGCATCGACGCGATAACGAATCTGCTTCCGTTTATGACACAAGAGCGCGTTGCCGACCTCGCCGAACGTTATCCCGACCACATTGCTCAACTTGCGCCCTTTATGTACGAGGACGACGTGAATCGTTTTATTCAGAAGCTCTTGAAAAAGAACGGATAAACAAAAACTCCGGCTGAGACCAAAAGAACTCAGCCGGACTTTAATTACCGAAATGTGACCGGTCCATAACACTTTCGATATCGTGCGAGTGGAGCTGTAATATACTGTCACGAGGGCGTTATTGCATATTGGCAAAGAATTCACTATAATCAAAAGTGAAGGAGGATAAAACCGGTAGGATCGATTCTTTCGGCATATTATATGTTCTCACAAGAACATTATAACCATTTATAGATGCCAAATATGCTTTCAAAAAGCTTGAATCATCATCGTTAATAACATAGAGAGATTGGATATCGGGATATTCATCCATAGAAATCTTACGAGTTTCCTGATCTGCATCATTGTACTGAGTGGAAGACTCAAGATAGTCATTTTTGTCAAAATATATCAGAAAGGTACATCCTCCATCTTCTGGGCATTGATAACTCATGAACAGTGTATTGAAATCAACATCAATGACCATAGATACAAATTCATATGAGGTCGAAGCAGGAACAGGCAGTAGCTCAATTTCGTTAATCCATTTCGTTACATCTTCTTTTGTCTGAATTCCGTTCATATGAAAATTATTCTTTTTAATGTAAAGCTCAAATTCTTTCTTGTCAAGGTATACCGATTCCATAAACTCATGATAACACGCTATGCTGTCAAAATATAATGTTCGAGAAGGTTCTGAGTGATGGGAAGGATCTGTGAAATACTCATTGCTTTCGGTTATGGCTTGGGTTTCCGATGTGTTGGATGATGATAACCCATTCTCATTCTTCATTTCACTTTCTAACATGACATTGTTGGCATTGCATGACGATGCATAAAGTATAAGACATAGAATCAGCAATATCCTAAAATACCTGTTCATTGTATGCGTCCTTGAGTATTCATGATGATCCGATCCATGAGAGCCTGTTATATCTGTACACGTCGAAGAATACAAATCATCAATATCTGTTTTTCAATGTCTTTTTTTCCGTCATGACGCAGGTTGGTCTTGGTTCGTGATTGCAAAGATAACCATATTCATTACGAATCAGCCGCGCGTAACCGCGACCTTTACGCAAAGAGAAGGCTGCACCCGTTTCGTAAAGTTTCTTGCCGGCTTCTTTTCAAAGAAGCAGCGTTTTCCTTCCGTCATCCCCCGATCTTCGCCTGATTCACGCTGCACATGTCGTGATACAGACCGCCGCGGGCGATCAGCTCTTCGTGCGTCCCGCGCTCGACGATCCGGCCGTCCTTCATCACCAGGATCCGGTCCGCCTTCATGATCGTTGTCAGACGGTGCGCGATCACGATCAGCGTCTGCGTGTGATGATCCGCGCCGCTGTGCAGATTCTCGATCGCACGCTGGATCTGCGCTTCCGTCTCGTTGTCCACCGCGGACGTCGCCTCGTCGAGGATCAGGACCGGCGTCTTGCGCAGAATGGCCCGCGCGATCGCCAGCCTCTGCTTCTGCCCGCCCGAGAGCCGCAGGCCGCGCTCGCCGATCATGGTCCCGTACCCGTCCGGCATCGCCTGAATGAAGGAGTCCGCGCACGCGATCCGCGCCGCTTCATGGACCTCCTCTTCCGTGGGCGAATCCGCCCCGTAGGCGATGTTGTCGTACACCGATCCGTTAAAGAGGAACACGTCCTGCAGCACGATCGAGAGATTGGCCCGCAGCGACGCAAGGGTCGCGTGGCGGATGTCGTGCCCGTCGAGGAGGATCTTGCCGAACTGGGGATCATAGAAGCGTTCGAGCAGCGAGACGATGGTCGTCTTGCCCACGCCCGTCGCCCCGACCAGCGCGATCATCTCGCCCGGCTTCGCGCGGAAGGAGACGTCGTCGAGCACCTTCTGTTCGGTCGTGTACCCGAAGGTCACGTCGCGGAATTCGATGTCGCCCTCGCACACGGGCAGTTCTTCGGCATCCGCGTCTTCCTTGACGTCGCTTTCGGTGTCGAGGAGTTCCAGCACCCGCTCGCCGCACGCCTTGGCGATGTGGATATCTTCCGCGAGCCGCGCGACGGTCGCCAAAGGGCTGTAAAACAGGGCGAGGTACATGAAGAAGCCGACGATATCCGCCGTGGACATGCTTCCGCGCATCGCGAAGACGCCGCCCACACCCATGACGATCACCGTGCCGATGGACGTCATGAACTCGACGGACGGGTGATACATCGCGGCGTAGAAGTTCGCGCGGATGTTCACGTAGGCGTAGTGCTTGCAGTAATCCTTGAATTTGAGGGATTCCGATCCCTCCTTACCGAAGGCCTGGATCTCTTTCATGCCGGAGAGATTGTCCTGCGTGTGGCCGTTGAGGTCCGCCAACACCTCCTGATTGATCTTGAAGAGCGGGGCGACTTTCGTCACGAAGATGCGGGACAGCCAGACGATGATCGGGACGGGGATCATCGTGAACAGCGCGAGCTTCCAGTTGATGCGGAAGATCATCACGGCGACGCCGACGATCACGAGCACGTTGGACGAGAGATCCGGCACTGAGTGGGCGATCAGGAGCTCGAGCTGCCGTGTGTCGTTGATCATGCGGGACATGATCTGTCCGGTCTGCTTGTCCGAATAGTAGCGCAGGGACAGGCTCTGGAGCTTGTCATAGCAGCGCTTGGTCAGGCTCGCCACGAAGTTCCACGCCGCGATGTGCGCCTGCCACAGGGAGAGGAAGCGGAAGAGCGCGCGGAGCAGATAGGCGGCGAGCAGGACCCCGACGTAGGACAACAGGAGCCGGCCCGTCAGCGTGTCGGACGAGGACAGCGCGGCGGTGAGGCGACGGACCGCCTCGGGGGTGACGAGATTGAGCAGGGAAGCGGCGATGAGGGCGAGGATGGTGATGCCGATGTTCCCCCACCACGGCTTTGCAAGTTTGAGAAGACGTCTGAACATACGAAAATCCCCCGCATTGCGATTTTTCGATTTCATTTTATCACAAGCGGAGGAGAGAAGCAAGGGATTTTTGAAATTTCGGACGGATTTGGGAAAAATAGTGCCGCCCTTGCCGAAACGCTGACCGGCGGCGCGGAATAGCCGCACAGAAAAACTCCGATCCGCCGTAGAAGCAGATCGGAGCCGTTTTTTACGGGAATCTCACGGTTTTTCCCCCTCATCCCTCCGGGACGTGATAGCCCTCTTTCGCAAGGCGCTCGTAGAGTTCTTTTTTCTTCTTCTTTTTGTGCAGCGACGGGAAGACGATCAGCGCGGCGACGATCGCGAGCGCGGCGAGGAGAAGCAGATAGTCCACCCACCCGGGGACCGAATCGCCGAGGATCACGCTCTTTGCGTGGAATTTCGCCAGTCCCTTGGCCGAGATGCTGTTCTCCCCGTTGTATTCTCCGCCGTCCGTCAGCGCGATGTTCTTGATTTCGAGATTCTTCGCGGAGAGGGCGGGGCGGTTCGCTTGAATGTCGAGCGAGACGCCGTTGACAAGGAGCGCCTGCGTGGCATTCACGGGGGCGTTTGCCTTGAATGTCCCGCCGAGAAGGTTGACGCATCGGCCTTCGATCGCCGGGGAATCGGGATTTGTCATGTTCACCGTCATGCTGTCGCCGACGAAGGAGAAGTCCGCGGCGTCGCTGTAAATGCCCCAGGTTCCGGCGGTGACGGTGTAGGTCCCGCCGATCAGACGGATCTTCTGCGTTTTGTCCTGCGAGATCAGGTAGAAGCCGATTTCCCCAGCCTCGACGGTGAGGGACCCCGTGCCTTTGAAAACCACGGTTCCCGACAGGGAGACGCCGTACTTCGCAGCCTTCACGTAGTTGTCGCCCTCGAGGACGACCGTGCAGTTCTTCGGCAGGCGGAGACCGTAGGGATCGTCGGTCTCGACATGCAGGCCGGAGAGCGTGAGGATGTCGTAGCGGTTGGCCCAGTCGTAGCCGGGACCGCTCTCATTCTTATTGGCCGCCGCGATGTTGACGGTTTTCGTGATCGTTTCTGCGGCGGCACAGACGGGCGTGAGGAGACAGGTGAGCGTCAGAACGGCGATGAGAAAAGCGAAAAGCGACGCGATTTTGACAGAGGTCTTCATGAAGACAGCCTTTCTTGATGGACTGCTCAGGATCGCCGGACGCGGTACTCCGCAAGGAGCGCGAGGCGGAAGAGCAGGGAAATACCGATGCCGGCGAGGAGGATCAGCGGACGGTGCGGGACCGTCTTGTTGTCAGCCAGAGCGGCGTAAAGAGGTGTGACGAGGAGAAGGAGGCACGTCGCCGCCAGATTGGCGAGGACCCGGAGGCGCGGAAAGAGACCGCTTTGCAGCTTCGGGGATCCGTGCGCGCCGAGGGAGGCGAGGAGGAGCAGGAGGGTGACGGCGGCGGCTGCGGGAGCGGCGATTTCAAAGTAGCCGAGAAACATGTCCCGCGCCCATTCTCCGTCGTCGAGACGTCCGATGAGGATCATCCCGACGGCAAACGCAAGGAGCGCGAGGAGGGCTCCCGCGAGGCCTGCCGTGAGATTGAAGCGCGCGCGCTTTTTCGGATCCGCCGTCGGCTTCGCATCGAGGTGCGTACGGACGGCGAGGAAGATCATGAGCGCGGCGGCTGCGGCAGCGTAGAGGATCATTCGACGATGACGTCTTCGAGCGAACGCTTCGGGACGAAATGCAGGTTTGCCTTGTCGCGGAAGTAGGCGGTGCTCCCGTCCGCAGGCAGATCGCAGATCATCACGGTCTCGTCCGGGATGCCGAGGGCGACAAGGAGCATCGGCTCGAGCTTCTTTGGCAGGCGCAGCGAGACGGCGACCGCTTCCCGGTCAAACGCGCCGATCATGCAGCCGCCCATGCCCTGTTCGCACGCCATGAGGAGGAGGGTCTGGGCCGCGATCCCGCAGTCGATGCGCGCCCCGTCGGGGTTCTTTGTGATCGTCGTGTCGCAGCAGATCGCGAGGAACGCCGTGGGATGATGGCCGTCCGGCGGGAGTTTGACGTCGGGGAGAAGGCCGCCCCAATGCGTGTGGGAGAGGACTTCTTCGACCTCCTCGGGCTCGTACACGAGGCGGTATTTCAGCGGCTGGAGGTTGACGGCGGAGGGGCAGAGGCGGACGGTGTCGACGAGATCGACGAGGTCCGCGCGGCCGATGCGCCGAGTTTCGTCGAAGCTGCGGTAGCTCCGGGAGTCGATGACGAGGTCGCGGATCATGGCGTACATCCTCTTTCGGTTTGTTTTCCCCTATTATACGCGATGCGCGCGCGGATTTCAAGGACAAATTTTTAATATTTCCGGATTGCCTCAAAATCCTTGACAAACCCCGCCGTTTGTTTTATACTGAAACGGAACGGATTGCCCGGAAAACGGGAGGCCCGCAGGACGGGCGGAAAGGACGGACAGGATGAAACTGAACGAGAAATTCGGGATTTACGGCATCGACGACGAGCGGCAGCGGAAGGTCGTGTTTCCGACCCGTGTCGTGCTGACGAAGGGGAACGTGAAGGGAGAGGGCCATCTCACGGCATACAAGCCCGCGCAGGTGGCGATCTACGGCTATCACGATCAGTGCGTGCTCGACAACCGCGAGGGCGGGGAAAACGCGGCGGTGCTCGTCGATTTCGGCCGCGAGCTGCACGGGACGGTCACGGTCTCCGTATGGTCGATGAACGGCGCATACGCAAACTTTATCCTGCGCCTCGGCGAGAGTGTTTCGGAAGCGCTGACGCCCGTCGGCGAGAAGAACGCGACGAACGACCACGCCAACCGCGACATGAAGACCGGATCGGGCCCGTGGGCGTCGAACGAATCGAACGAATCCGGGTTCCGCTTCGCGTACGTGGAGCTGACCTCGCCCGGCATGTTCATGGAGATCCGGTGCATCACGGCGACGCTCGTCTACCGCGACATCGAATACCGCGGCTCCTTCGACTGCAGCGATCCCCTGATCGGGAAGATCTACGACACCGCCGCCTATACCGTGCACCTCAACATGCAGCGCTATCTCTGGGACGGCATCAAGCGCGACCGTCTCGTCTGGGCGGGCGACATGAATACCGAGCTTGCCACGATCCTCGCGGTCTTCGGCGAGAACGACGTGGTCCCGAAGTCCCTCGATCTCGTGCGCGACGTCACCCCGACCGACGCGTCGATGAACGGCCTGTCCTCCTACAATCTCTGGTGGATGATGTGCCACTGGGAGTGGTACCGCGGCACGGGGAATTACGCCTACCTCGCCGAGCAGAAGGACTACATCCGCGAAATGCTCGAACGCTATGTCGGGTATGTGGACGAAAACGGCTCCGAGATCCTGCCCGGCGGACGCTTCTTCGACTGGCCGACCGCGAGTTACCCGGATGCGATGCACGCGGGACTCCAGGGTCTGTTCCGCATGGCGCTCCTCGCGGGCGGCGAGATGATGAAGACCCTCGGCGAGAGCGACACGGCGGAGAAGTGCTTCCTCGCGGCGGACAAGCTCCTCGCGCACGTCCCGGCCTATGACGGTTGGAAACAGCCCGCGGCGCTTCTTGCCCTCGGCGGACTGGTCGATCCGAAGGAAGCCTTCCGCACCTGCATCGCGAAGGACGGTCCGCGCGGCCTCTCCACCTTCCTCGGGTATTACACTCTCACGGCAGTCGGCGCGGCGGGCGAATACGAAGCAGCCCTCGACATCATGCGCGGTTACTGGGGCAAGATGCTCGAACTCGGCGCGACGACATTCTGGGAAGATTTCAGCGTCGATTGGGCGGAAGGCGCCACGGGCATCGACAAGGTGGTCCCGGCGGGCGGCATCGACATCCACGGCGACTTCGGCGCACACTGCTACGTCAAGCTCCGCCACAGCCTCTGCCACGGATGGGCGTCCGGTCCCGCGCCGTATCTCGCGGCAAACGTGCTCGGTCTGAAGGTCCTCACGCCCGGCTGCCGCGACATGCTTTTCGATCCGCATCTTTCCGGCCTCGACTGGGCGCACGGCACCTATCCGACTCCCTTAGGAGACATCGAGGTCGAGATTACGAAATCCGGCGCGTCCTGCAAGGCGCCCGCCGGCGTCACGATCGTGCGAAAATAACGGAAATATAAGGATATAGAAATATGACGCTTCTCGAACGTTTTCTCAGCTATGTGAACATCCCCACCGCCTCCGATGAGCATTCCTCCACTGTCCCGACGGCGGAGCACGAATTCGTCCTCGCGCATCGGCTCGCCGCGGACATGCAGGCGATCGGCATCGCGGACGCGCACGTCGACGAACACTGCTACGTCTACGGCCACATCCCGGCGACGCCCGGTCATGAGAACTGTCCCCGGATCGGCTTCATCGCGCACCTCGACACCTCCCCGGATTTCGCGGACGGCCCGATGAACGTACAGATCCATGAACACTACGACGGCGGCGACGTGGTCCTCGGCGAAAGCGGCCGCACGATCACGGAGAAGAACTTCCCGCACCTGAAAACCCTCGCCGGACGCACCCTTCTCACGACGGACGGGACGACCCTGCTCGGCGCGGACGACAAGGCGGGTGTGACGGAGATCCTCTGCGCGATGGAGGCGATTTTACGGGAGAACCTCCCGCACGGGCCGATCTCGATCGCGTTCACGCCGGACGAGGAGGTCGGGACCTCCGCCGATACCTTTGATCTCGCGCGGTTCGCGGCGGATTATGCCTACACGGTCGACGGATCGCGGGAGGGCGAGGTGGTCTACGAGAACTTCAACGCCTGCTCCGCCGCCTTCGAGATCCGCGGCTACAACATCCACCCGGGCGAGGCGAAGAACCGCATGATCAACGCCTCCCTCGTGGCGATGGAGATCAACGCGATGCTGCCCGCCGGGGATACGCCGCGGCATACGGAGGGCTACGAAGGCTTCTTCCATCTCACCGACATGCGCGGCGACTGCGAATCCGCCGAGCTGCACTATATCGTCCGCGACCACGCCGCCCCGATGTTCGACGCGCGGAAGGCGACGCTCTGTCACATCGAAAAGCTCATCAACGAGAAATACGGGCCCGGCACGGTCAAGCTGACGATCCGCGATTCCTACCGGAACATGGAGGAGATGATCCGCCCGGTGTTCCGCATCGTGGAGATAGCGGACGAGGCGACGCGGCAGGCGGGTCTCGAACCGATCCACGATCCGATCCGCGGCGGAACGGACGGCGCAAGGCTCTCGTTCATGGGACTGCCGTGCCCGAACCTCGGAACGGGCGGATATGCCTTCCACGGACCGTACGAGCACTGCACCGTCGAGGGCATGGAAAAGGTCGTCGCGATCTTATGCGGGATCGTGAAGCTCTGGGCGGCAAGCGGAAGATAGAAACAAAAAGCCGCTGCGCTTGATTCTGCCTTCACGAAACAAACGAAGCGAGAGTAAGCGAGACACCGAACAAAACTTCCACGGCCTCGGCTCCCTCGTCAAGAGAGGGGGACCGCGGAGCGGTGGAGGTGGTGTGAAAAGAACAGCCGAGTGGTGAAAGAAGGGCAAGACACAATAAAGGAGCCGCCGCATCGTTTATGCGACGGCTCCGATTTTCTATTTGGTTTTTCGGGCTTATTCCAGACCCTCGAACGCCGTGACGAGTTTGTCCATGGACTTGTTCCAGATCTTCGCGTTCTTCGCGATGGTGGAAGCGATGGCTTCATCCTTCGCATCCGCGCGTCCGCGGAAGAAGTGGTTGATGTCGCCGAGCTTGTTGGACCACTGCGCCGCGAAGTCGATCGTGACGTTCTCGTGGCAGAGCTCGATCATG
>Ga0129306_1004019_pt1 | contig 10066 bp, 10 predicted proteins | sample P827metagenome_FD_94438 | JGI IMG/M metagenome (GOLD analysis project Ga0129306, IMG submission 94438) | Capybara group fecal microbial communities from Wisconsin, USA - P827 metagenome | ecosystem: Host-associated > Mammals > Digestive system > Large intestine > Fecal | place: USA: Wisconsin... | reverse complement strand
GCCGCGCCGGCGTGGGCGCTTTTGCCCGTGATCGTCACGTCGAACTTGGTGGTGGCGTACAGCCCCATCTGCGAGCCGGCCAGCCCGAGCTTTCCTTCGGGAGCGGCATACACATGCGCGGCCAGGACCACGCCGGCGTCGTCCAAAATGCCGCTGCCGACGACGGCCGCGGCGCCGCGGTCGCCCTCTTCACCGGGCTGGAAGATCAGCTTGATCGTTCCGCACAGCTCGTCCTTGTGCCGCACAAGCTCTTTCGCCACGGCCATGCCGATGGTCGTATGTCCGTCATGCCCGCAGGCGTGCATTTGGTTTGTGTTGACCGAGGCAAAGCCCTCAGCCGTCGGCCGATGATCAGGCAAATCGCACTCGTTCACGTCGTTGCAGTCGATGTCGAACCGCAGCGCGATGACCGGCCCGGGCCGGCCCGTCTCGATCACGGCCGCCGCGCCCGTGTAACCGCCAAGCGAGTTCACGATCGCGCGGTCGGCCCCCTGCGCCACGGCACGGTCGATCTGGCGCGCGATCTCCGCCTCGCCCGGCCACGCCCACGCGCGCTCGGGATCGACGATCGCGCGTCCGGCTTTCACTTCAAGCCCCAGGCCGCGCAAAAACTGCACCACTTTTGATGTGGTGCGAAACTCCGTCCACGCGCTTTCGGCGTATTTATGGAGATCGCGCCGCGTCCGGATCAGCTCCGGCTCCATGGCGTCGAGCTCTTCATATATTTTTTTCAGATCCATGCACATCGCCGCCCTTTCAGGTAAAAATTTATCTTCAATCGGTTTAATTATTCTTCTTCGTTCGTAAAAAATTTTATCTGCTTTGGTTCAACAAGTCAAGAATAAATTCTTCGTTTGTAAAAAATTCATTAAATGACTTCGGTGCAATGGCTGTCTCCGCCGGACACGCCGCAAAAAAATCGAGCTGCTTCAGGGACACCCTGAAAGACAGCTCGATTTTTTTCAAAATGTGTCGACTCCAGCTCTACTTCAGCACCCCGGATTGGCGCAGGAACGGTTCAATGAAGCCGATCGCCTGGTCGAACTTCGGGCCCTGGAAGCCGTGCACGCCGTCCTTGATCACATGGAGCACAGCGTCCTTGTAGGTTGCGGCGGCGCGTTCGGAATCGCTCATCGGCACGATGGTGTCCTTATCGCCGTGCAGGATCAGCACAGGGCGATCGTACTTTTTCATATCGGCGAAGAGGTCGTAGTCCCACATGTCAGTCACGTAGATGGGGCTGACATCGAGCCAGCCGTTGTACTTGTACACGGGCGGACAGGCGTCTTTGGCGGCGAACTTGGCGTGAAGGTCGTCCTGAATGAGCAGCGCCGGATACATCAGCACAAGCGCCTTGAACTCGTCAGCATGACGTGCGGCAGCGATCACGGAGACGGCGCCGCCCTGCGAGCCGCCGATCAGCGCAATGCGTTCAGCGTCGGCAAACGGCCACGATTTAGCCCCTTCGAGCACGGCTTCAAGGTCGCGTACCTCCGTCAGAACGGACATCTCCGTCGTCTCGCCGTCGCTGTGGCTGCCGGGTGTGCCGTCGGTGCGCATCTTCGGGCCGCCGCCGGCGAAATCGAACGTGTACACGGCCGCGCCGCGGGCTGCCAGATATTCGCCGTAGGCGGGCCAGCGGCGAGCGTAGTTGCTGCCCAGCTCGTGCGCGCACAGCACAACAGGGACCTTTTCGTCAGTCACGGGGCGGTAGAGCAGCCCGCGCAGCGTTTTGCCGCTTTCGGGATTGACCACGTTCGTCGGCGTGACCGTGACGCTGTACAGCTTTTCGGCCCACGCGGCCGAGGCCAGCGTCAGCAGCGCGCCCATGACAAGGGCTACCCAATTCATTCTTTTTTTCATTTTCAAACGCCTCCTCATGATAGAATAGAAAAGCTATTTTTCTTTGAGGCGAATGAGGACGTGGCCCTCATAATTTTTGAAAAGGCCGGCGCCTGCGGGGATCTTTCCAAGTGTGACGACCGGCACGACCGTCTCTTCCCGTTCATGCGTGTGAAAAATGGCGACCGACGGCCCCTCGTACCAGTAGGCCAGGCCGCCTTCTTCAAAGTCGCGCGTGCGCGGTTCGTCGGCGATACGGCGCGGCAGGTCGAACGCGCGGGCAAAGTCAGCCGGCGTCCACAGCTCGACCTGCAGCGGCAGCATCGCGGCAAAAGCCCGTGACGTGGCGCTGTCGTAAAGCACCGCGTCGATCACCGTACTGCCGGCGACGAGCTCGATCGGCGTGAATGGTTTTACAGCAGGCGGCACAGCGAAGGCGCTCACGCAAAGGGCGAGCGCGAGCACAGCAAAGAGCAGCAAACGCGCGCCGTTTTTCTTCAGATCGTTCATCGAAAACGCCCTATTCCATTATCCCAGTTTTGCAGAAAGCGCGGCCGCTTCCGAGTCGTTCGTCGCCATGCCGAGGTAGTCCAGGCCGTAGAGCGAGGCGAAGCGCTTCATCGTGAACTCCCCCGCGTCCATCATCCACTTTTGCGGAGCGGCGCCCTGATAAACGAAGATCAGCTTGCGGCCGTTCAGGTCGCTTTTGCTCACCGCGCCATAAAAGCGGTCGAGCAGCGTGCGCACGCTGTCGCAGATGTTATGCCAGTACAGCGGAGAGCCGATCACGATCACGTCGGCTCCCTTCATGCGGTCGATCACTTCGGCAAACTGGTCGCCCGCCAGCGTTTGTCCAAAGACGTTGATGCGATAATCGACCAGATCCAGCGTCTCACAGGCGCGGCCGCCCAGGACCTTCGCCGCCAGTTTGGCGGTGTTGCCGTCTTTGTTGGGACTGCCGTTGATAAACAGGATGTTCATAAGCTCACTTCCTTTTTCTGGCATTCGCCATGCCGAGCGCAGACAGCCACTTGTTCACTTCGCGCACGGCCGTCTGTTCCACATCGTCACGGTCGAGGCAGAGCGCGTTTTTCACGACGCGGGCGCCGGGCAGGGCGCGGGCGATGGCATCGGGCGTGCCGGCAAGGCGGCTGCCGCCGTGGGTCACGAACGGGATCACCGTTTTGCCGGCAAAGTCGTTCGTTTCCAGGAACGTGTACACGGCCATGGGCAGGTCGGCCCACCAGATCGGATAGCCCAGAAAGACCGTGTCATATTTTGACAGATCGACGGTGCCTTTCAGCGCGGGACGGACATTGCGGCGCAGTTCTTCCCGGGCCTGGGCTACGAGCGCGGCGTGAGCGGTGGTGTAAGGCACGGCCGGCTCGATGCGGAACGTGTCGGCTCCTGTGCGCTGCGCGATGAGGCGGGCCACGTACTGCGTGTTGCCGAGCACTTCGCCCTTGATCGTGACGACGCTGTTTTCCTCTTCACGGGTGACGGGGGCGCGGTCAGTCTCCGGCACGGAGAAATAGGCCACGAGCGTTTTGGCACAGGCCGCCTGAACGGTCAGAGCGGCAAGACAGAGCGCAAGCGCAACGATCTTTTTCATATTTAATTCCTCCTTTGTATTTAGCGGCATTCCATAAGGATGTCATAAATTTCGTCGGCCGTCAGCTGCTTGCAGCAGCCCTTGCTGATGTTTGTGCTGTCGGCGACGGCGCGAAAGCACGACGTGTCGGCAATGCCCATCTCAGAGAACGACGAGGGCAGGCCGATCTCCCTGATGAACGCAGCCAGCGCGTCGATGCCGGCCTCTGCGGCGGCTTGATCGTCGGCATCGTTCACGTCCCACACATTGCGCGCGAAGCGGGCGAACCGCGCCGGCGCGGCTTTGCACAGACGGCGGTAGAGCACGGGATGAATGACAGCCAGGCCCATGCCATGATTGCAGTTTGTGTAGGCGCCAAGCTGATGCTCGATCTGATGCGCCTGAAAATCGGTCACCTTGCCGATCTTGAGCACGCCGTTTTCGCCCATCGCCGCGGCCCACAGCAGTTCGCCGCGGGCGCGCAGATCGTCGGGATCTTGGACTACGGCCCGCGCCGCGCGGATGGTGGCGCGCATGACGGCCTCGGCGATCTCGTCGGACAGGTTGTCGTCGTGCGGAGTTCCGAAATACGTCTCCATGCAGTGGCTGAGCGTGTCAAACGCGCCGCTGACGACCTGGCGCAGCGGCGCCGACATCGTATAGGCCGGGTCGAGCACGGCAAAATCGGCGATCGCGCCCCAGACGCCGCTTTTGAGCTTCTTTGCCTCGTGCGTGATGACCGCGCCGTTGTTCTGCTCCGAGCCGGTGCCGCCAACGGTGACGATCACGCCCAGGGGGATGAACTTCTGCGGCAGCTGATGTTTGGTGTACTCCAGCTCCCAGACGTCCTCATCGCAGCACGCCTGTGCCGAGACGATCTTGCAGCAGTCGCTCACGCTGCCGCCGCCCACGGCGAGGATCAGATCGGCGTTTTCCGCCCGAGCGAGCGCCGCGCCTTCCTGCACTTTGGCGTAGGTAGGATTTGGCATGATGCCGGAAAACTCGACGACGCGCTTGCCGGCTTCTGCCAGCAGGGCTTTCACTTCGTCATAGACGCCGTTGCGTTTGATCGAGCCGCCGCCGTAGGCCAGCATCACCGTTTTGCCATAGCGCCCCAGTTCGGCGCGCAGAGCCTTCGCCGCCGCACCGGCGCCGAAATACGTCTTGACCGGATAGGAAAAGACAAAGTCATTCATCTTTCAAAAACCTCCTTGAGGATCGGGAAATTTTTTGTACAATGGGAGCATACTCTGCGGGAGTAACTACCGGTCAAGAGGCAATTTTTCAGGAGGCGAAAAAATGGTTGTCGGGATGAAAGAAGCCTGCGAGCAGACAGGCCTGGCTTATGAAACGCTGAAATATTACTGCAACGAGGGACTGGTCCCCAACGTGAAGCGCGACGCGAACAACCGCCGCGTCTTCGACGAGCGCACGATCGCCTGGATCAAGGACCTGCACTGCCTGAAACGTTGCGGCATGTCGATCGAGGAGATGAAGCGCTATCTCGACCTGTGCCTGAAAGGCCCGTCGAGCATCGACGAACGCATGGTGATGATCCACCAAAAACGCGCTCAGCTGCTCGCGCAGATGGAGGAGCTGAAAGACAGCCTCGGCTACCTGGACTGGAAGGAAAACTTCTACAACGACGTGCAGTCGGGCAAGATCCCCTACCGCAGCAACCTGATCCGCATCGAAGAATAAAGAAAACGCCGCGTTTCTCTTTATCTTAATATAAAGGAAAGAGAAACGCGGCGTTTTTTGTGAGCGAAAAAAATTTTGCGAATCGTACGAAAAAGGGCTTGACCGGTAGTTACTCCCGTACCGTAGAATGATTTTCAGCGCGATGAAATTACGATAGTTATCAGACTGATCTTTCTGGAGGCGGAATCAAATGAAATCAACCCAAACGCGGCGTGCCGTTCTGTCAGTCATCTGCAAAGGGAGTTTGCGGCAATGAGCGCCTTCACGTTTCGCTGCGCGGCGGCGTTGGTTCTGGTATTGGCACTCAGCCGCGCGGGACACGCACAGGGCCCGGCGCCGATCACCGAGAACACGAAGATCGCCGACGTGATCGCCGATCCAGCGTTCGGCGATTTCGGCCGCCTGCTCTTTCCTGCCGATACGAACTACTACGGCGGCGATACGCTGGGAACGCTGAGCCTGACGTGGTACAGCGGCATCCGGCCGGCCCGCACGGTCGAGATCGTCCGCACGCTGCGCGAACGCGCGGCCGCGGGACAGCGGATCTTCTTCCCCATCTGGAGCGCCGCAGAGGTCGCGCGCGGTCCGCGCAAGGCCGACACGGGGCTGTTCTTCTTCGCCGGAAAGCCGGGCGCGAAGACGGCCATCTGCTGTGCGGGAGGCGGCTTTGCCTACGTCGGCGCGATGCACGACAGCTTCCCGCACGCGCTGGAGCTGTCAAAACGCGGCTACAACGCCTTCGCGCTGATCTACCGTCCCGGTGCGCGCCGGGCGTGCGCTGATCTGGCACGGGCGATCGACTTTCTCTTTAAGCACGCGGAAGAGCTGAAGATCGACATGAGCGGCTATTCGCTGTGGGGCGGTTCGGCCGGCGCGCGCATGGCCGCGTGGCTGGGCGCGCACGGGACGGCTGCGTTCGGACTGCCGGATCGTCCCAAACCGGCCGCAGTGATCATGCAGTACACCGGCCTGTCGGAAGTGACAGGGACCGAGCCGCCCACGTACAGCTGCGTCGGCATGGCAGACTGGATCGCTCACTTCGGCATCATGGAAGAGCGTACGCGAGTCCTCCGCGAACACGGCATCGACGCGGAGGTCGAAGTGTTCCCCGGGCTGCCGCACGGCTTCGGCCTCGGCGAAGGGACGATCGCGTTCGGCTGGCTCGACCGCGCCGTCGCGTTCTGGCAGAAGCACGCCGGCATTCGCTGATGCTTTTGCTCAATTCGCGCAATTTTTGATTATTTGATGAGGAGGAGTTTACGAATGAACAACGTTATTCCCGCGTTTGTTTTTGGCGGCGCTGTGCTTTTCGCCGCAGGGGCGTTTGCGGCCGAGCCGCTTTCGATCGCGAGGCAGGGCTTTTTCTCCGCCGGCGGCGTCACGCTGTCCACACCGGGCACGTTCGATCCTGTCCACGGCCAGTTCAAGCCGGAGGGGCAGACGCACCACGCCGATCACGCGCACGTGTTTTATCAGGTCCCCGCGAACGGTTCCGCGCGGCCCATCGTGTTCCTGCACGGTTTCGGCCAGTCGTTTGCCGGCTGGCAGTCAACGCCCGACGGCCGCGAAGGCTGGAGCGACCTGTTTTTGCGCAAGGGCTACAGCGTCTATCTCGTCGATCAGCCGCGCCGCGGCCATGCCGGACAGACCAGCGTGACCTCGCCCGTCCCCACGGGGACGCAGGATCAGGGCTGGTACACGCAGTTCCGCATCGGGTTGTGGCCCAACGCCTACGAGGGCAGCCAGTTCCCGCACGACGAGCAGTCGCTCGATCAGTTCTTCCGCCAGATGACGCCCAACACGGGCGACTTCGACATGAAGGTCATCACCGCCGCGATGGCCGCCGTGTTTGAAAAAACCGGCCCCGGCGTGCTCGTCGCCCATTCGCAGGGCGGCCGCCCCGCATGGGACATCGCGCTGGCTTCCGACAACGTCAAAGCGATCGTCGCCGTCGAGCCGGGCGGCGGCTTCCCGTTCCCCGAGGGCGAAGTGCCCGAAGCTATTTCCACCAACTTCGCGCCGGTCAAAAACACGCCCGTGCCGCTTGAGACGTTCAAAAAGCTCGTCTCTCGTCCGATCATCTTCTACTTCGGCGATTACATCCCCGACGAGCCCGTCGAGATCCCCTCGCGCGATTACTGGCGCGGCGTCATGCAGATGGCGTATAAGTTCGCGGAATGCGCCAATAAACACGGCGGCGACTGCACCGTCGTCCATCTGCCGAAGATCGGCATCACCGGCAACGACCATTTCATCTTCCAGGATAAAAACAACGCCGAGGTCGCCGACCATCTGGCGGCGTGGCTGAAGTCGAAGGGGCTGGATTAAGGACACGATTTTGAAGGAGGCATAACGATGAAAAAACGTTTTATGGCTGCGGTCATGCTCATAGCTCTGTGCGCTGCGCCGGCGTCCGCCGCGCCGAAGGTCCTCACGCTTGCTGAGCGCACGGCGCAGGACCGCGCGGCCATGCAGGGCAATTTCTTCTCGCGCACTGGCGAGGCGTTCAAAAACGACATCCTCACGCATCACCGCGGCGGCGTGTACGGCCCGTGGGCCGAGCTGCGCGAAGCCGTCAGCGTGACCGATACCGAGTTTGACGGACACGCCGTGTACCTGATGAACGGCAAAAACGGCGCTGTGCCCGGCGCGACCAAGAAGATCCTCTACGTCCACGGCGGCGCGTGGGTGCTTGAATCGCCCATGCACCAGCTCGATTTTGCCGCCTGGCTGGCGAACAACAGCGGCGCTGAAGTGTGGTTCCCCGAATACCCGCTGGCGCCTGAGCATCACGCGGCCGAGTCGCACGAATGGCTCGTGAAGCTCTATCAAGAAATGCTGAAAAACGCCCCCGCTGCCGAGATCGCCGTGATGGGCGACTCCGCCGGCGGCGCGATCGCCGCGGGGCTGGCGATGCAGCTGCGCGACCGCGGCCTGCCGCAGCCGAACAACCTGATCCTCTTCTCGCCCGGCGTCGATATCATGCTTTACCGCACCGATGCCGAGAACGACTACAACAACAAGCTTGCCGCCGCCGGCCTGAACGCCGTCGTCTCTTCCCGCCAGCGCGACATCATGGACATGTGGCGCGGCGACCTGCCCGAAACGGATTATCGCGTCAACCCCGTCTACGGCGATCTGCGCGGTCTGGCGCCGCTGACGGTGTTCGCCGGCAGCGCCGAGAGCATCTCCATCCACCGCTTCATTGCCCGCGCCGCTGTTCAGCGCGTGCCGGTCAAATACTGGGAAAAGCTGAACGCGCCTCACGTCTGGGTTACGGACGCCAACCAGGACTGCGCCGAAGAGCGCGCCTTCGTCCTCGATCTGTTGCGCACGCCCGACGACGCGGCCGCGCAGAAAAAATAAGCGCCAAAAATCTCGCGCCCGAAAGGAACGTCCTCCCCGGGCGCGAGATTTTTTTGACGTCCGCCTCTTGACCGGGAGTTACTACCGTATGATATATCTTTGATGACGGGCGTTTCTGCCCGATCTCTATTTCAGCGGAGGAGAAGACATGAACAAAGTCTGGATGGTAACGGGAGCAGGCCGGGGCTTGGGACGAGCCTTCGTGCAGGAAGCCGTCAGCCGCGGAGACAGCGTTATCGCAGCCGTGCGCCGGCTGAATGAGAACGACGCGCTGTTTCAGAACGAAAACGTCCTTCCCGTGCTGATGGACGTGACCGACGCGGCGGCCGTAAAAGAAGGCGTCGCGCAGGGCATAAAGCAGTTCGGCCGGATCGACGTGCTTGTCAACAACGCTGGTTTCGGCATGACAGGCGCGTTTGAGGAGGTTTCGGACGAAGAGCTGCGCACCTTGTTCGAGACAGATTATTTCGGCGTCGTCGCCGTAACAAAGGCCGTGCTGCCCGTGATGCGCAGGCAAAAAAGCGGCATGATCCTGAACGTGTCTTCGCAGGCAGGGGCGATGGGATTTCTCGGCAGTTCGGCATACTGCTCCGCCAAGTTCGCCGTCGTCGGCCTGTCCGAAGCGCTCGCCATGGAGCTTGCGCCGTTTGGAATCCAGACTGCGGCCGTGCTACCGGGGTCGTTCCGTACCGACTTCCGCGACCAGAGTTCGATGAAACTGCCCAAAGCAAGCCTTGCGGAATACGAGGGGTCCGCCGTCCATCAGGCCAGAAATTTCCTGATGACGCACAATCATATGCAGGAAGGCGATCCGGCTAAGGCGGCGCGCTTTTTGTACAGTATCGTCGCAGCGGGGACGCTACCACGCCGCATCTTGATCGGCAAGAAATGCTGCAACGACGTGAGAGCCGATCTCGCGCGTCAGCTTGCGGATATCGACGCCTATTACGAAGCCTCGTCGCAAACTGCTTTTGACGTATAGAGCTCTTTCACAGTCAAACACGAATCACGAGACTGCGCCCTGAAAATCATTCAAAGCATGATTATTTAAAAGCCTCTTGACCGGGAGTAACTCCCGTATGATAGAGTTAATCTTGTGATTGAAAATCACTCATATATTCAAGCCAAAAGGAAGATGCTCAATGAACTCCAAACTGTTTGCGGCTCTGGCTCTAAGCGCCGCACTCATCGCCACGCCCGCCGTCGCCGCCGAGGTGATCGCGCCCAACGCGTTCGGCCTGGTCTACGAAAACGCCATTTCCGAAAACGTGCCCGGCAAGGTCAACATCCGCCCCGTCAGCTACGTGGTGCATGGCGTCAAGATCGCGGCCAACGTCTATGTGCCCGCGGGCTTTGACGAGACGAAGAAGTATCCCGCCGTGGTCGTCGCACATCCCAATGGAGGCGTGAAGGAGCAGGTGTCCGGCATGTACGCGCAGAAGCTGGCCGAGCTGGGCTACGTGGCTCTGGCCGCCGACGCTGCCTATCAGGGCGCTAGCGGCGGCGAACCGCGCGGCACCGACATCCCCTACTTCCGCACGGAAGATGTGCACGGCATGGCCGACT
>Ga0129306_1004018_pt1 | contig 10068 bp, 2 predicted proteins | sample P827metagenome_FD_94438 | JGI IMG/M metagenome (GOLD analysis project Ga0129306, IMG submission 94438) | Capybara group fecal microbial communities from Wisconsin, USA - P827 metagenome | ecosystem: Host-associated > Mammals > Digestive system > Large intestine > Fecal | place: USA: Wisconsin... | reverse complement strand
GATCTCTGCCTTGAACTGCTGAGTCTTCTTTTCCATAACAGTGGCGTATTATACCACAGTTTAGCGAAAACGGCGAACTTTGAGCGGGAATTTAAATGGTCGGAGCGGAGGGATTTGAACCCTTCATTTTCGCAAGGCAAACCCTCCACCCTTGACTTTCACATCACCATTGTAGTACAATGCTTTGCGCGTGGTGGTGCAGATTTTCGCCTTGCGAACAAATCAGCATCTTTCGCAAAAATTCGCAATGCAAAAAAGGAACAAACATCATGAGCTACCTCCCGAAAAAGGTCGTTAGTGACAATGTAAAAACCAGAAACGTTCGTCATGGCGAGGAATATTATACCATATTTGAAGCCTACTTTGGCACAGACCCGTATTCAAAAAAACCTATCCGAAAGTCGGACAAGACAAGCGAGGGACTCAAAAAGAAGATTGACGCCTTCTACAAGCAGCTCGGCGCCGGAGGAGACGCGGCCGTCCTTCTGAACGCATACCAGTCTATGGACGCGAGGAACGCAATCGACCTCCTCGTCAAGAACGGACTGAACATCTCCCTGACGGAATGCGCACGGCGCATCGTCGAAAAGGCCGACGACTTCAAACCGTGCACCACCACGCTTGCCGACGCCTATGCGAAGTATTATGCCGAACAGTCTGCCAAGAGCCAGCACCAGCGCAAGTCCGTCCGAACCCGCGTCGGGAAATGGATCGAGGTATTCGGCGGCGACCGCCTCGTGTCGGACGTCACTGCCCAGGAGCTCTCAAAAGACCTCGACAGCCGCGTCTACGACGAAAAGGACCCGAAGACGAAGACCACCTACAACAACCACCTGAGCTACATAAAGACGTTCATGAGGTGGTGCACGTTCCCCGAGCAGTCCTACATCCGCACCAGCCCGATAGCCACCATGAAGCTCAAGACGAAGGAGTGGAAGGATCCGGAATACCTCTCCGCGAAGGACGCGCGGCTCCTCTTCTCTGTCCTTGAAGCGCACAAGGACGAATCCCCGGCGGACCTTGCCGACGCGATCCTCTCGTTCTTCTGCGCCATGCGCCAGGACGAGATTCGCCGCGTGCGCCTCGGCGAGAGCGCCGTCCGCATATCGCTTGAGAACCGCAACATCCGCGTCGTGAAGTGCAAGGGCGCGTCAAAGGGCGTGAAGCCGAGGTCGTTCACCATACCAAACACGGCGCTCGCGTGGATGCAGAGCTTCGATTTCATGTCTGCGGTGATGCTGAAGAACAACAAGTTCCGCGACCACCTCGTAAAGCGAGCTAAGGAGGCCGGCATAAAGTCCCTACCAGAGAACGCCGGACGCCACACCTTCATAACGATGCACGCAGCCGCCTACCACGACCAGAACCTCCTAACGAACATCGCAGGGAACACCGACGACGTGCGCAGCGAACACTACGACGGCCTCACGTTCGAAAACGAAGGCAAGGCGTACTTCTCCATCCTTCCCGGGCTTGCCGACGCACAGCCCAACAAAAACGGCGAGGCTACCGCTTCGAGCGAATCAGACTGACAACCTTCTCCTTCTGTTCGGCCAGCTTGCGCAGTGCGTTCTCCACGTTCTTCTGGTCGGCAGAAACGTCTTCGCCCCTCGCGCGCTTGATCTCGATGTTCTTGATGTCTCTGTCGATTCTGCTTTCCAGCGAATCTGTCGCAGACACACTTGCGTAGATTTCACCCGCCACGCCATCGGCCATGAGCTTGTTGGTTGAGCGGATGTTCTCTACAAGCGCGTTCTTCTCGTTTTGATCGAGAAGAGGATCCTTCAGGATGTCCGTCAGTTCCTTGTAGTCCTGACGGAAGCGCCCGGACAGAATCTTGTAGTCGTCCTTGCGGTATGTGCCCTTCCCGAAGCCAGTCATCGCACCTACCGCACCGATAGCCGCGCGCATCCACTCACCGTCCTCGACGCCGTTCTCCCATACGGACTTCCCAGCGTCACGGAGAGAGATTGGAGCAAACGACAACACGACCTCAAGAGGCCCGTAGTTCTGCCCGGCGTAGTCCTTCCCAGCGAACGCGGCAAGCACATTGCTGATGAGCGGAGTTGTGCGCCCGCGCGCGAAGTGAGCTATCTCGCCGAAGTAGTCGCGTATCGGCGTCGTGCGCCCTCCGCTTGTTTCCTTAACGCCGGAAAACAGCTTGTTGCCAAGCCGCATGAACGACGCCTCGCCACCAGTGAAGTCGAGCTGCGTATGGCCGATTCGCGGCGCAAGAAGCATTATCGCCTTCTGCGGAAGCGACGAGCGTTTGAATTTGTCCTTGTCGTCGTCTCTTCCGAACAAGGCAAGCAGAAGCCCGCCAAGGAGCATTGCGCCGATGTGCGAACGCAGGAACTCCTTGGTCCCGAGCCACGACATTCGAGCCCTTTCCTCTGTGGTGCCTGAACCGTCTTCCTCCGCGGACGCAAGCCACGGATGCCACACGGTGTAGGCAAGATGCCTCTTGAGCTGCGAATCGACAAGACCAGGAGCCCAGAACACCTTACCCCAATGACGCCTTGCGTCCTTTGAGAGCGTGCCGGAGCCGTTCATGACGTTTATCATGTCGCAGACCATCTTCTTCTCGAATGTGGACGCGCCCTTCGGGAAGAGCCCGGGATCCCTGATGATAATGGAATATAGGTTGGCAGACACCGTATTGATGTAGGTTGCGTACAGGCGGTCGCTGTTCGCTATCGCCGTTCCGTACACGGGAATGTCGGTAAAGCGGACAACCTTCCCGCCGATCTTGAATCCCTTGTCGATTGCGTCGAAGAATTCCACACGGTCGCCGCGGTTGTCAGCGAAGTCGCCTGCCTTCTTCCAGTGCAGCCATTTGTTGTCAACGGCTTCTTTCACCGTTGGATCCGAGAGGAGGTCAAGCTCGATGTTCTCCGCGTTCGCATCGCTCGTAAACGACGGAAGCGACTGCGCAATGCTCTTTGCCGTCACGGACGGATGGGCAATCGCGATTGAGCCGGTCTGGTTGCCGATCTGCGTGAGGTCGAGCGAAGCCGTCGCCATCTTCCACATTCCATCAACAAAGCGATAGGCGTCACCGGCCTTCCGCACCCATGCCGGGCGCAGGGAGTCGCGCGCCTCTTTTCTCAGCTCGCGCATCTTCTGGTTCGCCCGCTTCAGCTCGGCCCCCATGTCGTCGTATGCCTTCTGCATTTCGGGTGGCATGAGCGGCGCCTTGCGGACGTTTGGCCGGATGTCGCCGTTCAGAATCCTGTCCTGTATGCGGAGAATCGCCTTTTCCCGCGCCTGCATGCGCCTCGCGTTCCGCTTTGCAATCTCCTCCGGAGTGCCTTCGGGAAAAGCCGCTTTCTTCAATTCACGAATCGCATTGTTCGTGTCGCGAATCTGCGAGCGCAGCTCGTCTGCACGTTCCGACGAGACGGAGTTCGGCATAGTCCGCGAGAAATCGCCAGACATGGCGCGTCCAAGGCGTTCAAGGGCGCGCTCGAGGTCTTTCTCGAGCATCTTCTCAAGACGGGCTCTGCGCTGTTCGTCCGAAAGTCCGGGCTTTTCGCCGAACATCTCGTCGTATATCTTCCGCTTCTCGGCACGCTCGGCCTTGAGGTTCTTCAACTCGACGTCTTCCACGAGCGTACGCCGGGAACGCTCGATCCTCTCACCGTTCAATATCGCCCGCTCAAGGTCGGCTATCTGGTTTCTGACGCGCGTCTTCGCAGACGCAAGCGCCCCCTTCAGCGCGCGCTCTCCGCCCTCCTGCTGGTCGATGTCCTTCTTCAGCTCCTGGACTTCCTTGCGCAGCGCACGCGTCTCGTCGGACGGTTCGTCGCGGACCATTCCCGTCTGCGGCGGAAGTTTGCCGTTTTCCATCATGTAGTCGCGCTGGCGCTTTGCGAGCGACTGCGCCTTCAAGTCGTTCATCCGGCGCTGCGAGTCGTACCTGCTCTGGCGGAAGTTCTGTCCGAAGCCAGTCAGTATGTCGCGAACCGTCGCCTCGTCGATGCCGTCTTCGAGGTATCTGGAGATGTCGGCGCGTATTGCGTCGATTACCCCCTGCTCGCTTATGTCGGGTGTCATGTAGCAGTGGTACTCGCCAATCGCTTTCAACCACTTGCCCCACGACGGATAGAGCTGGTCGGCGAGGCCGATGAGCGTGCCGCCAGCCTCGTCCGCGTGAACCTCTATCTGGTTGAGCGCGTCGTTGTAGTTCTTCGTCACGCGCTTCAGCTCGTTTCCGATGCCGCGCGCAGACATTGATCCAGTCTTGTTCCCGCGCTTCAAGTCGTCAACGACCTTCTGTGAAAACAGTTTCAGGCGCTCGACGGCAAGCCGGCGCTGCTCGTTGTCAATCCCCTTGAAGAACTCGGCAAGCCGTCCGATCTCCTCGTCCATTTCGGGGGAGATGTCCCTCCCGCCGAGCTCCGTCTGAACCATGCCGCGAAGTCCCGCGTAGGAATAGTCCAGCGTGTCAACGACGATTCGGTTGGAGCGGAGCGCCCGTCCCTGCTCGGAAGCGCCCTGCATCTTCGCTATCGACACCTCGCGGAAATCTCGCTGCGCCTTTGCCAGCTCCAGCTTCATATCGCGCAGGCTCTTCTTCAGTTCGTCCACCGTCTCCGCGTCGGTGTCGCCCGGAAGGTCCGCTATGGCCTCCGCCAGTTCGTCGTGCGACTTCTTCGCGTCGTTTAAGACATTCGCCGTCTGGTCGGCGTATATACCGAGCGCGACGTTTTCGTAGTCCCTCGTGGCGCGGCCCTTCTGGTAGACTGCATGCGCAAGCTTCCGCATGTATTCGCGGTTCGAGAGAAGCGCGTCCGCCTGCTTCATCAGCACTTCGTCGTCCTTTGCGACGTGCTTCTGCGGCTCCATGCCGGCGGCCTTCATCGCGTGTGCGATTTCGTCGTTCGTGAAACCGTAGAGCTTTTCGTCGTTGTCCGGCGTAGACTGAGATTCAGGATCCGGATTCGCCTCCGGCTCGTTGAATCGCTGGTCGTCGAATTCGACTTCGCCCATCTCCTTCTCGAGATCGGCTATCTGGCGCTCGACTGGCTGTGGCTGCGATATTTTCGCAAACGCGACCGCAGCCGCCAGGTCTGCCCTGTCGGAAGCGATGCGCTCGTCGAGGATCCGCGCGGCTGCCGACTTCGCGGCTTCGTCCTTTATGCCGAGAATGTTGTTTACTTCGGCAAGGCGCACCGTCATGTCCTCGATCCTGCGCGGCAGGGTTTCGTCTACCGTCATCTTCGCGAGCGCATCGGCAGACGACTGAAACCTCCTTCTTGCCGCTTCTACGTTTTGCTCAAGTTCCGCAACAACGCCCTCGCCGGTAGCCTTCGTGATGGCCGACTTCAACAAGGCCACGGTTCCCTTTGTTATGACGGCGACGCGGTTCACGATCGGAACGTTCGATACGCCCGGTCCAACTCTCCCGTCGCCTTGCTTCAGCGCAGGTATCTCAATCGTTCCAAAAGGCTCCATGCCAGAGCTTCCCCGGAACTCGTGCCACCAGACCGGGAAGCCGTAGAGACGGCCGATGATTCCATCCTCCGCGCCCTTGCGGACAAAGAAGTTAACGCGGTCCGCGAGATAATGCGCCAGCTCGTCGCTGTCCGTAATCGTCTGGCCGAACTTGGGATCGTCCTTTTCGGAAACTTCAAGTCCAAAAGGTTTGTCGCCCTTTGCGTTGTTGAATTCAGAAATCCTCTTCTTGGCTTCATCAACAAGCTGTATCGACCTGTCGAGACGAGACTTGTCGCTCTCAAGACCAAGCTGCGCGTTGCGCATGTCGGAACGTTGGTTACTGAGAGTCAGGTCTGCCTTCCGCAAGGCTTCCGTCAACTTGACGCGTTCGAGCATGAACTTCCCGAGCGGGCCAGCGGCAGCGGCTTTTGCCTCCTCCGCGGAAAGCACGGCGTCGTCCACATCCTCCACCTCGTCGAGCGTGAGGTCGTGGTTCATCGCCTGGTTGATGAACTGCTGCTTTGTGGAAACCTTGTCGTAAGAATAGACATCGAACGTTCCCTCCGTGACGTAGCGGTGGATGCCGATTTCCGCGTTCAGGTTCCCCGCGCGGATGCCGCGCCCGTCGCGCTGGATGAGCCACGCCGGCTTCCACGGCACGTCGAGATGGTGGATTGCGACAAGGCGCTTCTGGACGTTCGCGCCCTCGCCCATCTTCGGTGTGTTGCCGATGAGTATGCGCTTGCCACCTCGGAAGCCCGTGTTCACGCCGTTGAAGTCGGCAAACAACGCCCTCTTTGCGTCTGCATTCTCGGCGTCGTGGATAAAGGCAATGTCGCTTTCTGGAATGCCGCGCCTCACGAGAAGCTGCTTGAGGTGCGCGTAGATGTTGAATCTTCCGCGGAGCATGTTCTCAACGGCAACGTCGCCGTTCACCTTCTCGTCCTGGTCGGCATTCTCGTCCTCATCCTCGGAGATTTCCTCCTCGGCTCCAGTGTCTTCATCCTCGTCGATATCCTCTGACGTCTCGGAGCGCTCGCCAGCAAACGGGTTCTCGAACCTTATGTCGTAGCCGAGATTGATGGCGTTCTCGTCGAGCCAGCGGTTGATGTCGAATGGCGTCCCCTCCGGCTCCGTCGCGTGTGCCATGCGCTTCGTGTCGGCATCTTGCTTCTTTCCAGTCACAGCCTCCTGGTATTCCTTAAGCCCAAGGCCCTTTTCCTTGCTCTTGCCGTAGTCCGCCGCCGCCTGCGCCATTTCGTCGAACGCCGCGTAGACGTCCGCGATGTTCTCCACGCCGCCCTGAGAGTGGTCGATGAACGGCTTGAACGAAATCTCCGCGCCGTCACTTCTTGTGGCCCTGCCGTGCCGGAAGCCCTTTGCGTCCACAGCGGAGATGTACAGCCTCCAGTAGTTACCGCTCTTCGTCGCAAAGCCACCGTCGGCAGTCTGTACGACTCTGGAAAACTTCTTTGGCTTCGGCACACCCGAATCGCAGAAGACAAGCTGCGTTCCATCGAGGGTCGTCTTGCCGTCCTTCGCCGTCTTCCCGGACGACTTCTGCCAGATGCGGTAGATTTCGTCTGCCGCCGCCTCAAGCCGCCTATGCTCGCTCTTCAAACCGAGAAGCGAGGGGTCTATTGCGACAAGCCGCCCCTCCGTCACGACCTTGAGCGGATTGTCGATCTTCGGATCGTACTTGCCCTTGAACGAGTCGAGGCGCTTGTCGAGCTCCTCCACCTTCGCAACCTGTGTCGGATCGGCGGCGATCTTGTGCACAATCGGCTTTCCGCCGAGCATGAACGGACGCGGAATGTTCAAGTCCTCGTCGAGAACCACGTCGGCAAACGAATGGAAGAACTTCTTCATTTCCACGAGGTTCTGGAACTTCGCGAAACGCGTCTTCTCCTGGTAGCCCTTCCCAGACGCCCTCGGCATCGGTTTCGTCTCGACAATGCCAAACGCGCGTGCCCAGTCGTCAAAACGCCTTACGCCCATGTCCTGCATCTTGATCGGCGAGAGGAAGCGCATTGTCGTGTACATCTCGCTTATCGAGTTGGAGATTATCGTCCCGGACGCGAAGATGACGCCTTTGTCGCCGCCGTGGAGCTTGGACAGGTAGCGGCACTTCATTTCCATGTCCTGCGCCCTCTGCGAGACGCTACCCGTCACGCCGGAGACGTTCTGCATCCTCGTCGTGATGTCGAGGCCCTTGAAGTTGTGGGCTTCGTCAACGAGGAGATAGTCCACGCCGATGTTCTCGAACGGAACGGTCGAGTCCTTCTTCGACGCGTCGAGAAGCTTTTTCATCTTCTCCGTCTTGCTGGCGATCTTCTTCTCGATGCGCTTGACTGCGTTGCCCTTCTTGCCGCCCTCTCGCGCCTCCGCCTCCATCATCTCGCGAAGATCCTGAATCTCCCGCTCGATGTACTCCGCCTGGACCTTTGGATCCATGCCGATGAGCGAAAACGACGAATGCGGCACAACGATACAGTCCCAGTCGCCGTTTGCGGCCTTTGCCAGGAACTTGCGCCTGTTGGCCGTCGCGAGGTCGCGCGAAGTCGCGACAAGCACCCTCGCGCCGGGATACGCCTCCATGAACTCCTTGTAGACCTGCCCAGACTCGACCATATGGTTCGGCACGGTAAGCATCGGCTTCCTCGCAAGTCCGAGACGGCGGAGCTGCATGCAGATCGAGAACATCTCGAAGCTCTTGCCGGCACCGACGCAGTGCGCGATGCAGAGATTGCCGCCAAGGACGCCGCGAGCGATCGTGCGCTTCTGGTGCTCGTAGCCCGGCGTATTCGCGCGTTCCCTCCAAGTGTCGCTGATTCCGTCGAGGGTGATGAGGTCCGGGTCCCACTTGCGGGGAACGTCGTCGTTCATCATGTCGTTGTAGGAGCGCATGACACGCTCGGCACGCTCTGGCGTCGCGACAAGCCACTTCGACATGGCCGCCGTGATGTCATCGCGCAGCGTCTCAGCCTGCTGCGTCTTTTCGGGATTCAGGACATAGTGGTACTTCCCGCCGCCATCGTCTATCCTGTCCTTGATCGTAAGCGGCGAGCCGTTGAAAATGCGCTTCAGGAGCTCGTCAAGCGAAATAGGCGAGCGACGGGCATATTCCGCATTCACGACGTCGCCAGTCACGCGCCAGCTGTCCGCCTTTTCGTCGTAGCCGACCGCGACGCGCTTCGGGTTGCAGCCGAACACGACCTCCGCAAGAAAGTCTCGATATAGGTCGTTCGGAATGAACCGCTGGCCCATCTGGTACTTGATCTTCGTCGCGGGCTTGTCCTCTGGCTGAACCTTCTCAAGCTCCTCGACATTCTTGTTAAACATCGGGTCAACTTCAGCCGCGGCCCTCGCCTCTCGTAGCTTGCGCCTAACAGAACCTGAAAGATACTCGTCGCGCGTCTCGAATTCGCCCGTTGACGGATTCTGGAATACATGTCCGCTTTCTACAAGCTGCTTCTGCACCTCGTCCACAGACAGCCCGGTAAGTTCGGCGACGCGCGGAATATTGACCCGTCCGCACTCGTTGAGCGAAATCCTCAAGCCATCCATTGGCGTGTCGGCTTTCGTCGCTCTCGTCGCGCCGAATATCGTCCGCTTCCTGAGCGCGTCGGACTTGCGGAAGTTCGCCTTCTTCATCTTCGGCTTTCCATTCGCGCCGACGCCATCCTCGACGAGATCGTACGCCTCAAGCTGCTGTAGGACTATTCCGTCTGCGTCGTCAAGGTCGAACAGTTCGCGCATTGCCTTTTCGTTGTTGAACGACTTGTAGCGCGCGATCATCACGTCGTAGGCCGCGTTCAGCGAGAAGCGCTTCATCCGAACGTCGTCTTCCGTTCCGTTCTTCTGCGCCTCTATGTACGCCTGGTATGCGTCTCGAAGCGCGATGAACTGCTTGACGGCTCCATCCAGCGAATAGCCCTTGTCGCTGAACTTCTTTGGCCATTTTATCTTAGACGTGTCAACGGGAACAAGCATGTCGCCCTCGCGCTTCACGATCCTTCCATCGACTATGCCGATGTTGCCGCGGCGCAGTCCCGACTTGTCCGCGTCAAGCGAAATCGGGTCAGCCTGCGCCACTTCGTTTGCAGCTACGTACTTCAATCCTTCGGCGGCCTTCTTGACGAGCGCAGGAAGCTCGGAAAGGTCCTTCGTCGCGACAAACTGGAGAGCGGGCTGGCCGCCGTACATCTTGTTGACGCCGCGCTTGACCGTCGCGAATATCATCTCTGGATGCTCGGCGAAGTAGCCGTTTATCCTGATGCCGAACATATCGCCGTTCTTCGCGAACACGGAATTGTCCGCAGTACCCTTAACCTTCTGTATAAAGATGATGTCCGACGCAACGTCCGTCCCGGCGTTCTTCGACTGGTAGCTGTTCGGAAGCCTCACGGCGCCGACGATCTTACCGCCGTTTTGCTCAAGATAGCGTATGAGCGACTTGTCGAGCTTGTCGAGCGTGCCCGTGGATGTAATGAACGCCGCCACGCCGCCGACGCGCAGACGGTCAACGCCTCGCGCGATGAAGTAGTCGTGTATCGGGAAGTTCTGCTTGTTGTACTCAGGGTCGTGCAGATGAATCTGCCCGAACGGAACATTCTAAACCGCCGCGTC
>Ga0129306_1004017_pt1 | contig 10070 bp, 4 predicted proteins | sample P827metagenome_FD_94438 | JGI IMG/M metagenome (GOLD analysis project Ga0129306, IMG submission 94438) | Capybara group fecal microbial communities from Wisconsin, USA - P827 metagenome | ecosystem: Host-associated > Mammals > Digestive system > Large intestine > Fecal | place: USA: Wisconsin... | reverse complement strand
GATATCCAGCCGGTGGCGCTGTATCACCCGGAACCGGACCGGTCGGTCACGCTGCGGAGTTTCCTGGCGGAACATACTGCCATTGCCAAGGCCCGGACGCTGGAGAAGCTGTTCGACCTGGTTGATGCCGTGTATATTGCCGCCCCTCACGAGACCCATTACGAATATGCCAGAGCAGCCCTTCTGGCGGGAAAGCATGTGCTGTGTGAAAAACCGCTGACCCTGTCCGGCTCGCAGGCGCAGGAACTGTTCCGGCTTGCGGAAAAGGCGGGCCTTGTTTTGATGGAAGGCGTTAAAACCGCATACTGTCCAGGCTTTCTGAATCTGTTGTCCCTGGTCAGGAGCGGCATCATCGGGGAAGTCCATGACGTGGAAAGCTGTTTTACCCGACTGACAGCCCCGCCCTGCAGGGAATGGAACGACCCGGTCTGCGCTGGCAGTTTTACGGAATTCGGCAGCTATACCCTTCTGCCCATTGTGAAGCTGTTGGGAACGAAAGACCTGACATGGCATTTTCAGTCTGTGCTAACTAAAAACCGGGTGGACAGTTATACAAAAGTATTGGTTTCCTACGGGGATAAGATGGCTTCCGCCAAAACCGGCCTGGGTATCAAGTCTGCCGGGGAACTGACTGTAAGCGGCACAAAGGGCTATATCCGTGTATTGGCGCCCTGGTGGAGGACAAAAGTGTTTGAAGTTCATCGGGAAGAACCGCATGATATTCAGGTGTTCTCCAATGATTTCCTGGGAGACGGCCTGCGCTATGAGCTGGGGGATTTCCTGTACCGGGTCAGGGGACATGCAGGCAGGGATTACAAGCTGCAGCCCGAAGAATCTGTGCTGATGGCTGAAATTATGGAGGATTTTCTGAGGTGGCGCCGTGGCAGCTGAACTGAAGCAGTTTCCGCTGGAGGCAAATCGCGGCGTCGATACGCAAACCGGTCTTCTCTGTGACATGCGGGATGTTGCTGTCAATTTTGAGCCAATGCGGGTACAGGCAGGGGAACAGCTGATCCCGCTGCAACCGGGTTTGGAGTTTCAGGTCGCGGTATATTCTCCGGAGCCGGATCCGCAATATATTTATACGTATTCTTATCCGCCGGAAGCCAATCTGACGAAGTTTTGTCCGGACAAATCGGTTTTTCAATGGAAAGCCGGTTCCTGTCTGTTCTCAGAGGCGGCTTATGTCCGTTTGATGCTGCGGACAGAATCCAGGCAGGACGGAACTGCTTTGGCAGATTTTTTCCGGTGGGAAGAGGATGAAGGATATGAAAGACCGTTGTCTCACCTGATTAAGGAGCAAAGAGAGTCATTGTCCCGTTTGTCGGATGAATCAGAAGAAGAGTTGCCTGGCTGGATTGCAGAAGAAGCAGAACGGGTCGCCAAACGTGTGCAGCAATGCAGACGCCGGGATGACCTGGTGTTTTTTCTCCTGTCGGATATCCATTATACGATAGGCTGTAATTGGCCCTGTACAGCGGCAAGTCTTGCTGTGGCAAAGCAGCGGATAAAACCTGACGGCATCATCGAGTTGGGAGATATTACCGATGGGCTCCTGCCTGCGGAATGGACGCAGCGCTATGCCGGCAGGGTGCTTTCGGATATAAAAACATTGGGACTCACTGTGTTTTGCTGTCTGGGGAATCACGACCGGAATTTTTTCCGCGGCAACACCCAGGGGCTCTCCCTGAAAGCCTGTTCGCAATTGTGTCTTGGCAGGGATGATCCGGATTATTGTATAGAGTATCCTGACCAGCGGTTAAGGATGATTTTTTTAGACTCCTTTGACCCAGAGCGACAGGAGCGGTACGGGTTTTCCGTAAAAACCCTGCGGCATCTTCTGGAGATGCTGGATGAGACTCCTTATGGCTGGCGCGTGCTGGTATTTTCCCATGTACCGCCTCTGGCAAGGCTGCACGTCTGGAGCAATACGATCCTGGGATCGGAAGACGCCATGGGCCTGATAAACAAGTTCCGCAGGAAACGGGGCATTGCGGTGTCCTGGATCCATGGGCATAACCACGCCGACCAGGTTTTTAACGGTCAGGGCTTTCCCATAATATCTCTTGGATGCAGTAAATTGGAAGCGTTTCCGGAATATAAACCGGAAGGTTCTGTGACCCGGATGCGGAGGTGGGGCGAACCGATCCAGGAGTTATGGGATGTATTGGTCTTCCATACCCACGGATCGGATTTTGACCTGATCCGGTACGGAGCAGGTCCAGACCGCTATGTACGTATGAGATAGTATGCGAAGCAAGGCTTCATAATACAGGCAGATAAGCCTGCCAATGTTTTCCGGGTAATTGACGGTGATGGAATGATTTATCTGGATCCCCGGAGCCTCCGGCAACTTCAACTTACGGAACTGGAGTTGCTGCAGGAAGCGGACAGGGTTGCAAAAAAATATAATATTACCTATTGCATCATTGCCGGCACCATGCTGGGAGCAGTCCGCCACGGCGGTTTCATCCCCTGGGATGACGATGTGGATATTGCCATGCTACGCAGCGAATATGAGCGGTTCCGGGAAGCCTGTAAAAAGGAATTGGATCCCGGGAAGTTCTATTTTCAGGATTACACAGTCACAGAGGGCTTCCGCTGGGGCTATGGAAAATTACGGCGCAAGGGTTCCCTGTTCCTGCGGGAGCATCAGGAACACATGCCCTATGAACAGGGCGTTTTTATGGATGTGTTCCCCCTGGACCCTGTTCCGGAAAGCCGGTTTGGACGAAGCCTGAAAAACCTGGAATGCTTTCTGGTACGGAAGTTGCTTTGGGCAAGGGTCGGGAAGAAGGCAGACCGTAACCCCCTGCAGCGATTGTTGTATGCTGTAATGGACAAGATCCCGGAAAAGCGCATCCTGCAATATTACGATGGCATGATTGAGCGGTCCAAAAGCTGCCGTTCTTCCTGGGTGCGGATCCTGATGTTTCCCACGCCTAATAATGCTTATGGGTATCTTGCCAAGTGGTATCAGGGAGGGGAGGATGTCCTTTTCGAAGGGAAACCGTTCCCGGGCGTAAAGGATGCGGATGAATATCTGCGCTTCAAGTTTGGAGACTATATGAAACTGCCGCCGCCGGAGAAGCGTAAGGTGCATCCGGTATCGGCGTTTGCTTTGCCGGAGCAGGAATAAGGGGGGGTGCGGACGAAATCCTGTACCAAATCAGGTCTATAACAGGAGGAGGCGCACACATGTATTCCTACGATGAACGGATAAAAGCTGTTAAGCTTTATATTCAGTATGGTAAGTACAGTGTTTATTAGTTTGTGTAGCAAAAAGTGCCCGGAATGTGGAAAAAGTCTGCATTCCGGGCGCTTTTTCAAGTTTGTTAGGATTTTGAAAAGTCAGTGTGCAACATATGAGTGAGCCGGAGAAACTTCACGTCTCATCTTCAGTCATTGGTGCCGATAAAGAACCGCAGCGTTGTCTCTGGAATATTTGCAAGCAGCGTCTCTCTGTCGCCCTCGGCTGCGGCGTTGCGGGCAAGGGAGGCGGAGATGGAGCGCCCTCCCGCCTGGGCGCGCGGGAGCTCGATTACCTCGATACCGTAGCGCGGAAGAACCTCCTTCATCAGCTCGTTGAAAAACTGCATCTTCGGATTATGCCGCTCGTCGCCCAGAAAGCGTTTGGTGATCCCCAGCCTTTTGGCGATGACCTCCGTGAAAATCAGCGTGTCCACCATGGCGCTCTCCCGCATATCCGTCGGCTTCACTTTTACGAAGTACTCCCGGAACACGTTTCGGGTTGCCTGAAACGGTCCGCCGGCAACAATCTTAACGTTCGGCAAATCCCGGGTCCCCTCTACCGCCATGGCAAAACGTTCGGCGTAGCTGAATATCCCGAGATCGTCTTCAATGAGCAATACAAAGAGCCGGTCCACCTGCTTTGACGCAGTTTCGATCAGGTACCGGTGCCCGAGTGTAAACGGGTTCCCGTGCATGCCTATTGATCCGACAACCATGCCTTTCTCCGGACGGAAATCGTTAAAATGCAGATCCAGATACAGGCTGTTCACGGCAAGTGCCCGCGAAAGCATGGTTCGCTGCCCTTTCTTCACCTCTCCGGTGAGAACGTTACCCCTCACCATGCGCTCAAACAGGTCATCCGCATAGATTTTGTTTACCTTGTGGTTGCAGTGTACCGGAAGATTCAAAAGCCACTCTGCCGGAACGTTGTTCCGGTCTAAAAGCTCCATCATGTCAATGGATTCCGTTCCCTCAAACGGCCGGTTTTCCACGTGAATGACCATAATATCGCCAGGTTTCATCGGCGTTGATGTGATATGCACCATTCTCTGATACGGGGATTCTAAGCATCCGCAGTTAACAACTCTGCAGGAATAGTTCTCCCGGTTAAGCCGTTCCTGAAGAATACTTTCGATGGTGTGTTTGTCCTCTACATATACGCCCATCACAAAGCATGGGCCGAAAAACCAGATGGTTCGCTCCGCCGCCTCCGGTTGGCCGACAGTCACGCGCTCCCCGTTTACTACATTTAAGTACCGGCTTTTCGTATCTTTCAAACGGGTGTAAATGTTGTTGGTCTCAAGGTTGAAATGCAGCCTGCCGACTTCGGCGGCATAGCTGCCGGTGTTGAGTTCGCCGTAGAACCCCTGTGCGCAGAATGGCGCAACATAGGGATTTACCTCGCTTACCTCTGGGTTTTCCAGCCATTTCCGCATTCCGGCCCACAGCCGCCTGCGCCCTTCCGTGCTTTTATCCACAGTGTAATACATGTTGTAGATTTTGATTCCGGAATTTGCAAGCTTTCCAATCAGTTCGTCATAGGCATGCTCCGACATACTACGTTCAAACTCTCTGAAAGTCTGGACAACGCCCAGACGATACAGGCCGCCGTCCAGCGCATCAATCACGGCGCCTGCGCCAAGGCGGGTCTCCTCATCCACCACAAGGATTGGTGTTTTCTCCTTCTGTTTCTCCGGGATCTCGGAAAAATCTATCTGCTCGCATACAACACCGCACTTCATAAACTCTTCGATCCATCGATTGATTACTTCCCTCCGCCGGGTATCGGCCTCTGGGGCACGGACAATGCGCACAGCCTTCAGCCTGCTCAGGAAAGGACGGACATACCGGTTTTCTTTCCATTGGTTGCGGTATTCCAGGTACAGCAGATCATCGCTCCGGGCACACATACCCAGCAAGAGGCCATCTTCATCGATCACAGGGATCTCCAGGATTTTTTCTTTCTCCCGAAAGATATCCCTGGCAAGCATAAACTGTTTCCCTTTCAGGAACGTAAAACTCCGGTTGATGGGGACTTTGTCCTTTCCGGCTTTATTTGCCCGTAAAATATCTCCCCAGCTGACAATTCCAAACAGCCGGTTTTTAACTTCAACGAGAACAATATTGCACGGTTTTTCGCACAGGGCTTCCCGGATCAGGCCACGATCTAGCTCCGCCGTTTCCTCCTCAAAGGACAGGACCGGCAGTTGGCTGCGCTTATAATAATCCATAGTATCTCTCCTTACGTGTAGTACAGTCTTTTTATATTGTACCACAATAATACGTTGTAGACCACAGATAAACGGAACCGAGAAGATGTGTTGAAAGGGAACTGAGTTGAAATATCGCTGTACTGAATGGCGACAATAAAAAAGCAGTTTTATATTGAAACCGGCTGTATTGCGTCAGGACGGGGAATTGTTTAGGAGAGGCGCAGTACAGCCGATTTTTTCTTTATTATTATCATTTAATCTGATATAATAATACATTAGAATTATATTAGGATAAGCTTTATAAGCAAAGGACAGACGGTATGGATACGAAAACCTTACTGGAAACAATACAGGCCCGGGGTGTTGTGCTGTTCGGCACAGGCTTCGTGGCGGAAAAAATAGTACATACGCTGGCTGAAAAGGGCCTTGAAAACTGTGTCTGCGGCTTTGTTGTCAGCAAGGGAATTACAACGACTTTCAAAGGAAAACCTGTCTGGTCGGTTGATCAGTATTCGGAGATGGTCAGGTCCCGGAAAAATAAAAAGCAGGCGCCGGAGCTGCCTCTGTTATGTATTGCCGTCCATGAATCCCTGCGGGCAACGGTGGAACAGTCCTTATCCGATGCGGGACTGGATTTTGAGTGGATCTATCCCAACTACCTGGAACTGGCCTGGGGGGTCTGTACGCCGTTTATGGTGGATATTCCGGTACAGACAATTCTTCAGAGGCAGAAGCTTGACCAGGCCTGGATATCAGTCCGGTATGCCGCATTACAGGAATTTTTTTCCGGGAAGCAGGACGGACCTGCTTCCGCATTGTATGTAAAGGCTGCGAGCCTGTTCAGCAAGCCGGAAACGGCCCGGCAGCGCCTTGCCTATGCCGCTGAAATTACAAAGTCTATACTGAATAAAGGCTATGACCGGAACCGGCCGATTCTGATTGATAACAGCTACCGGATCATTGACGGGCTGCACCGTTTGGCGGGTTCCGTACTGGCAGGCTGTAAGTCAGTGCCTTGCCTGGTTGTGGAAGCCAGTGACCGTTTTACAGAGTATTTTCCCGAAGAAAACCGTCTGACAGAGGCTGCACAGGAAAAAGCAGGCCTGACAGCGGAAGAAAAGGAGCTGCTGAAAAAAGCGCGGCAGGAACTTTTGTCTGTTCATACCTGCACTGAATCGGAGATTACGGTAATCCTTCCTGTCTATAATGTGGCGGACTATATGGATCAGTGCTTGGCAGACGTTACCGGACAGACCTTGCGGCAAATTGAAATTCTGCTGATTGACGACGGTTCCACGGATGCATCCCTGGATAAATGTTGGGAATGGGCACGGAAAGATTCCCGTGTCACTGTATTCCACCGGGAAAACGACGGCGTGGCTTCTGCCAGGAATTTCGGCATACTGATGGCCCGGGGCAAATACATTGCGTTTGTGGATCCGGATGATTGGCTGGAAAAAGACTATCTGGAAAAATTGTGGAAAGCTGCGGAAGCTGCTGACGCAGATTTTGCCGAATGCGACCTGTGGCGTTACGACAACCGTAGCGGGAAGAAGATTTACCGCTCCTGTTACGGGCACATGGGTCAGTCTTACACTCTTCCCGAACACATGAAATACGGTCCTACGGCAACTTATAAATCGATTTCCCGTAAATCTCTGTGGACAAAGTACCGACTGGCCATGCCCAAGTGTTCTTTTGAATCGCCTGCTGTGTATTCTTTAATCCTTGCTTTGAGCAACCGGATCGTCAATGTAAGGGAAGCCTTGTATTACTATCGCCGCTTCCGTGAGAATTCGCTGGTAGAGAACGGGTATGCACACAAGGACGGGAAACCCAACAACCGGCTTGCCATCAGGGCGATGGACTTTCTGGTGGAGGAGTTCCGGCGGACTGGCCGGTATGAGGAGTATGCCGGTATTCTGGAAGGCGTGGTCAAATTCCGCCTGAACGATATCCTGGCCATGCAGTTCCACCGCAAAAGCCGTGAGGATTTCCGGGAGCTAACGCAAAATTACCGGAACTTTCTTACAGAGCGTTTTCCAAAAGGCAGGAATGAGTCGTATATCACCTGGGGCGGATATAACCTGAACCGCATCCTGACCCACATGGACTGGCTCCATGACCCCTACGCCCGGTTTAACTTTTCCAGCCTGATCAGCCTTCTGAATCAGGAAGAACCTGCTTACGGGCAAAGTCATAAAAACCGCTACCGGCAGATTATGCTGGAGCGGGAGCGGAGACGCAGTTATTGGGAGATTTTGGGGGAGTTGAAACCGGAATTCCTGTTTATAGACTTAATCGAGGAACGGTTTGATATACTGCAGCTGGGCGAAAGCTTCGTGACCCTGAGTGATGCCTTTGAGGGTGCAAAATTTATCGGGGATCTTAGCGCGATCCATCCCCCGGCTCAAACGGAAGCAGGCAAATCGACAGTAGAAGAGGAGCTGACGGCAGAAGAGCTGATAAGATTTGGTCAGGTAATTGCCAGGGGCTCTGCCTGCTGCACGGATCTTTGGCAGCAGGCCTGCCAAAAGATGGTGAAGGAGACACAACGCATCTGCCCGGATATACGTTTTGTGATTATAGAGAACTACCTTTGCGAGACTGTGGGCAATTTGAAGAGCAGAAAGCCATTTGAGAATACAGAATATATCAGAAAAACAAATTCTATATTAGAGCATTATTACAGTTATCTGAAGGGGCTCCTGCCGGACGCAGCCGTGGTTTCTCCGGCGGAAGACGATCTGTATTTTACCGATGAGAAATATGAGTACGGGGCGATACCTTCGCACCTGAATGAAATAGAAAACCAGAAAATCGCGGCAAAGATTGAAGAGGCCTTATGACTGAAGAAAAGCGGCTTGATCCGGAGATTGCTTCCATTATTGAGAACTATCGTCCGGATCAGTATGACGATGTAATAGCTGAAAAAGAAGACCGGGAATTTGTGTATCACCTGAGCTCCCTGCGAAGATCTCTGTTGTGCTGGTTCCCTTTTGCTCCTGTCTGGCAGGTACTGGAACCGGGGGCCGGTTTTGGCGCGTTGACGGGAAGTGTTGCCGCAAGTTGCGCCGGGGTGACTGCGCTGGAAGCAGATCCGTTGCGGTTTGCATCCTGTAAAAAACGGTATGAGGGAGCTGAACGGACTGAATTCCTGCAGACAGACATTTTTTCGTTGCCTGAAGGAAAGCTGTATGACTGCATCGTGCTGGCTGATCAGTTGGGACGTTGCAAGGGACGGGAAAAGGAATTACTGGAAGCCTGCAACGCGCACCTGAAACCGGGCGGAGTTCTATTGCTGGTTTTTCAAAACCGTTTCGGGCTGAAGTATTTTTGCGGCGGCACGGACGGTGCGCAGCAAGTTCCCTTTGCCAGCCTGTCTTCCGATAAACCGCGGTTACTGAGCCGGAATGAAGCGGATGCTCTTGTGCGTGACGCAGGCTTTACGTCTTTGCAATGGTACTATCCCATGCCGGACAGCCTGTGGACCCAGGCAGTCTACACTGATTCCGTAAAGAATATAGAGAGCATACGGGACAGGGTCTTTGCCTTTGATCCTTTTTACTCTCCCTGCATTGCCAGCGAGCAGGATCTGTATAATGACATCATCCATGAAGGCATGCTGCCCCATATGGCTGACAGCTACCTGGCGGTGTACCAAAAGGGAAGCGGACCGGCAATTCCTGCAGTGGAATTTGCCTCGCTATCTACAGACAGGGGACCGGAGCATGCCTTTGCTACTATCTGCTATGATGATAACCGGGTAGAAAAAAAGGCAATCTGGGCGGAAGGCGTTCCTGTACTTCGGCAGGCGCACGACAATCTGGAAAAACTGTCCCGGCAGGGTGTTTTGACGGTTCCCCAACGTTGGACCGGCACGGCGATTGAAATGCCGGAGATGAAAGAAGAATCCCTTTTGTCCTATATCCGCCGCCAGATGGCACAGGGACAGGAAGCAGTTCTTTCTGTATTTAAGATGTTGCGGGAGGATATTCTGCGGTCTTCTTCTGTTGTAGAACCAGAGGATTATCCCTGCCGTCGTGACTGGTATATTGGGAAGGATAAAATCGGAATGGTTCTTGCCGAAGGTCTGATTGACATGATCCCCTATAATGCTTTTTGGACAGGCAAGGGGATACGGTATTATGATCAGGAATTCTGCGTGAAGAGCTGTCCGGTGGGCTACATTTTGTTCCGGGCGCTGTTCTATACCTGGATCCACATTCCGGAACTGGAGCAGGTGCTGCCGCTGGAGCAGGCAAAAAAGGAATTTGAACTGACGGCAAACTGGGAAGCGTTCCGGAAACGGGAAAACGCTTTTGTGACGAATAACCGGAAATATGACCGGTTCCGGCAAGTATACCAATGGGCAGGAAATGCATGTGACAACCGGCGTATTAATCGAAACAGATTACAGCTGTTTTCTTCAGATCCATTAGCGCAACGGCTGAAAATACTGGAAGCAGTGCATGGCGTACAGAAAGAACTGCTGAAAAAACTGAATCAGGTATGCAGGGAGCAGGGACTACGGTATGCCGCAATCCATGGGACACTGCTGGGGGCCGTCCGGCATCAGGGTTTTATTCCCTGGGATGACGATGT
>Ga0129306_1004015_pt1 | contig 10078 bp, 6 predicted proteins | sample P827metagenome_FD_94438 | JGI IMG/M metagenome (GOLD analysis project Ga0129306, IMG submission 94438) | Capybara group fecal microbial communities from Wisconsin, USA - P827 metagenome | ecosystem: Host-associated > Mammals > Digestive system > Large intestine > Fecal | place: USA: Wisconsin... | reverse complement strand
GCCGCCGTCGATTCTTCTGTCCTGTTTATATATCCAACCGCCGAAAACGGGTGGGATGGAGCAACCACCGATCTGTATCGTGAGATCATAGCGCAGACCCGTATGTATCCCGAATACGAGGACGGCATCGCCAAGGTGACCGATTTCTTTTCCCATGAGTTTAAAGGGTATTTCATCCGCGGCGCCATCTTCAGGGCCGATATCTACAGCTTCGGAAAATCCGCAGACTTCGTCGCAAAGAATCTCTTAAAGACCATAGAAGGCGAATATCTCTGGGGTCCCGGAGAGATCACCCCCGCTGTTTGCTCCATGGAAAGACTCAGTGTGACCCCCGATGTACAAAGAGAAGACATCGCAATCTTAAGTGTCGGAAATTCGCCCGAGATCAATGCTGCTTTCGGGGATTGCAAGAATCTTCTCATAAAGAATGAGCCGGATTACAAAAAAGACTTTAAATCCTTCGTAAAAACGTTTAAAATGTGGTGCGGTAACATTGAATTTGAGCCTGACTTCGAGGCTCTCGACATGACCGAAGAACCGGGCATCACCGTGGTCCACACAAGTCCCGACAACAAGAGTAGATTTAAGAATCTTCCCACACACAAGGTCGGGTATTTTGCTTATTACAACAATTCCCTCAGAAACGCGGGCCCCCTGCCCTTAGTCATGGGTTTTCACGGCGGCGGAGACACATCCATGTATCTGACCTTTGTAGCGGGCTGGTGGGAAATCTGCCACAGATACGGTTTTCTTTATGTATCTGTCGACGACCATTTAAGCGTCACTGCCACGGAAGTCATGGAAGTCATCGAAGACTTAAAGAAACGCTACAACATTGACGAAAAGCGGATTTACGCCACCGGCTTTTCCATGGGAAGCGGCAAGACCTGGGATCTGTTTCAGGAATATCCCGAGAGTTTTGCGGGATTCATGCCCTGCAGCGCTCTCTTTCCCATAAAGGAAAACCCCTTCGGGCTTTCTCTCGGTGACCCCCGCCTCAACATGACCGTGTGCAAACCCGTCTTCTATTCGGGCGGTGAGGAATCTCCCCTTCCGGAGCTTCCGAATCAGAACGAGACCTGCCTTGACAGGGTAAAATACGTTGCGGGCGTCAATAAACTTAAGAAGAAATTTGATGTTGCTTTTTCGGACAAAGAAAACTGGGCGGACAAATACTACGGAGAGGCTCCCGAGCGGGTTGAAAAGATCCCCGACGGAAGTCGCGGAAGTATCCTTACTGTGCGCTTTTACGAAAGCGAAGACGGTGTCTGCCGCACCGCTTTTGCAAGTGTCAGCGGGCAGATCCATGAATGCCGTCACCACAGCATAGAGAACGCCTGGAAATTCGTGTCCCGGTTTACAAACGATTAAGCGTGCCGTCACAAAGGCATTGACTTATATACAGGGTAGAAAATCTTTAAATGCAGAAATGCAAAGGAGAGAAAATGAAGAGAATCAGATCATGGGCAGTAATGCTCACAATTGTTGCCGTGCTCGCTGCGGGCTGCGGTAACGCAAGCAATCCGGGATCGTCCGAAGACAATCACAATGACGAGCCTGCAACAGGCAGTGACTGGAGAACTTACCAGAGTTATCCCATAGTTACATGGAATACCCCCGACGGACCTTCAAACTTCTATGTAGACATTTTTGAAGACAGCGGCAAGATCAATTTTTACGTAGATGCCGAAGTTCAGGCCGCATTCGTTGAACTGGTACCCTCTATAGGCGTACACGACGAAAAACTTATAACCGAAACCCTCAAGATGCAGGACATTAACGGCGACGGATACGATGACATCACCTTCACCGACACATATGACGGTACGGATTATAATCAGGTTTACATTTATTATATCGATAAGAATCAGTTCTACTATTCGGATGAATACTCCCTCTGCATGCCTGCAGACGGTCCGAAGAGTGCTTACTCAAGCACCAAAATATATGACCTTTATTCCGGAGTTTTAAGTGACGAAGTAATCTTAAATTCCGATTCGACTTACGCACTTGCAGATATCAACGAAGACATGATCTACGAGCTTTTCATCGTTCGTCCCGAAGCGGGTATCTTCGTTTGGAGCGCAAGGCTTGAGCCCGACGGAGCGACCTACACACTCATCGATGCAAACGGAATTCCCGGTTCCGAAAACGGAGTTCTGGTAGTCGGCGACGAAGGTATCAGAATGGACGCGTACTATGAAGGAATTCACGGAATCTACTCCCTCGGATTTGACGACAACTTCGAAGTAACTTCGGCGCTTGTTGAGTCCTATGCAGAGGATTCCTACGATTTTGAAGGGAAGCTGGATACCTGCCCTTGTACCGATGAATCGCTGCTTGCTGCGTACTACGCATACTAAATACATTTGAATGGTTTGTTTTTGAAGGGCGCCTTAGCGGCGCCCTTTTTGATTCATAGATGATTCCCTACCGGCGGTGTCGTGCACGACTTCTTTTCACTATTATCACAAACTCCCATTAGAACCGATTTCGGTCTCTATTCATAGCACAGGCGGGGAGCGTGGTAGACTTCTTCAACGGACAATCCACAGCGCCGGCGCTTAGCGAGGTTTTTTCGAGCTTAGCGTCCGTTGCTGCGAGAATGGTCGTCAGTCAGCGACTGACGACGTAGCCTCGGTCCATCGGCGAAGCCGATTATAATGACCGAGGTCTCCAGAAACATTAGCGAGAGCGTGTCCGGAAAAGAAGTCGTGCACGCCGCCCCGCCGTCACTCTATACATTAAAATAGTTCTTTATGTTTCCAAATCTTATATGTTTCCAATGGAATTTCTCCCTTTATTGTGATAGACTTTAGTAAGATAAAGCAATGAAAGGATAACGCGTTATGAAAAAAGCCTACGAAAGATTCATAGATTACGTGAAAATACATACGACCTCGGACGAAGAAAGCGGCACCCACCCCAGTTTCGAAGGGGAATTCGATCTGGCGAAGCTTCTGGTCCGGAGTCTTAATAAGATCGGCATGAAGGATGCCCGCGTAGACGATAAGTGCTACGTTTATGCATATCTTCCCGCTACCCCGGGATATGAAAATGCCACAAAGATCGGTTTTATCGCCCACATGGACACCAGCCCCGAAGCCTCCGGCAAGGATGTTAAGCCCATTATCCGCGAAAACTACGACGGTTCAGACATAGTACTCGAAGGTTCCGGCGATGTTTTAAGCGTCAGCCGTTTCCCCGAACTTAAAAGTTTCATAGGCGATACCATCATCACCGGTGACGGTACCACCCTTCTTGGTGCGGATGACAAAGCAGGAATAGCGGAGATCATCACCGCCATGGAAACCGTCATTACCGAAAACATTCCCCACGGCGAGCTCTGGGTTGCTTTTACGCCTGACGAAGAAATCGGCGAGGGCGCAGACTTCTTCGACCTTAAGAATTTCGGCGCAAAGTATGCTTATACCGTTGACGGTGGCGACGTAAATGCCCTTGAGTACGAAAACTTCAACGCTGCAAGCGCAGAGATTGCCATTAAAGGCGTTTCGGTACATCCCGGTTCCGCAAAGGACATCATGGTTAACGCTTCTTTAGTGGGCATGGAATTAAACAGCCTGCTTCCCAGCTACATGCGTCCCGAACATACCGAGAACCGCGAAGGTTTCTTCCACCTGATATACTTTACGGGTCAGGTTTCTTCGGCAAAGATGTCCTATATCATCAGAGACCACGACATGAACCTTTTCAACAAGAAAAAGGAAATCCTCACCGCAGCCGTAAAGAGCATTAACGAGCGCTACGGCGAAGGCACCGCGACCCTCACCATTAAAGATTCCTACTTTAACATGCTTGAAAAGATCCGCCCTCACATGCACCTTATCGAGAACGCAAGGACCGCTTTAAAAGAAGCAGGCCTTAGTCCTGTAGACGTTCCCGTCAGAGGCGGCACGGACGGCGCCAGACTTTCCTACGACGGCCTTCCCTGCCCCAACCTTGGTACCGGCGGTATCAATTACCACGGCAACTACGAGTGCTGCAGCATCGAAAAAATGGATAAGGCCGTTGAGATCATCCTTAATCTGATCAAGATCTATTCAAAGGCGGAATACTAAAACATAAGCCCGAACCTCCACGGTTTGGGCTTTACTTTTACACTTAAGCGGCAAAATCTTACTTCTTGGTGCCGGATTCTTACCTCTTGGTCCAAAACTATTTATTTCCCCATCGGAACATGTATAATACAATCATGAACAGTTTAAAGGTGAAAATCGAAATCGATGAAAGCGTACGCGAATGCGAAGTCACCATCAAATGCGCGCAGGTTGATGAAAACGTTTTGAAGATTCAAAAACTGCTTTCTGCGGAATCGTCTGTAGCGGAACCGATAATCTTCTACAAGAACGATACCGAGTTTTTCCTCCCCCTCAAAGATATCCTTTTCTTTGAGACCGACGACGGTACAATATGGGCCCATACCGTCACGGATGAATTCGAAGTCAGATATAAGCTCTACGAGCTTGAAGAAAGACTTCCCTCGCAGTTTTTGAGAATTTCAAAATCCACCATCCTCAACTCGCATTTGGTCTATTCGATTACCAAAAACCTGACGGGAGCCAGCAAAATAGAATTTCAGGGGACGAAGAAAATCGTTTACTGCTCCCGAAACTACTACAAAGATCTGAAAAACAGACTTACACCGTAAAGGAGAAAGATATGGCTAAAAACATCAGAAACCTGATAATAGGTTTATTACTTATAGCATTTGCTGCAGTTTTGATACTTTGGGGAATGAAGGTAATACGCTTCCCTTTCGTCATAACCGGAGTGGGGCCCTTCGGACTGACGATAGCTGTGATAATGGCCCTCATCGCGTTACGCAGTTTAACGGAGTTAAATTACGGAGGTATATTCTTCCCGGCAGCGGTGATATGCATAATCTTCGACGATGCGTGGGGGATCACCGCGATTACACCCTGGACCGTGCTTGTAGTGGCATTACTCCTGACGGTAGCATGTGAGAAGATCTTTCCCGGAAAGAATCCCTTTCTTTTTGCGGAAAAGACGGACTCCATTAGTTCCGGTGAAAAGATCTACCACTCAATGAACTTCGGTTCTGCGACAAAGTACATCCGTACTCAGACCCTTGCTTCTGCCGGACTCAACTGCTCCTTCGGTGAGCTCACCGCATATTTTGATCAGGCAGAGGTTCCCTCGGGCATCGTAGTGATCAACACAAAGACCCGCTTCGGTGAGACCGATGTATTCATTCCGAAGTCCTGGAACCTTGTAAATCACGCCACCGTAACCTTCGGAGAAATCGATGATAAATCCGCTTTGACTCCCGGTGAGGAAGGCGGAGTACAGTGCATTATCGAAGGCTCCGTAGCCTTCGGAGAGCTTAAGATCGTAAAGATCTGATAACACACAATAACTAATGGCAAAAAGAAAAGCAGGTGATCAGCCGATCGCCTGCTTTGTTTTTCTTTGTTCGATTAGCCTTGAAGACCGTTTGACTGACGGATCATGTCTTCCACCACGATGTCGTAGATCTCTCCGATACTGCTGCAGTACTCAAGAAGCTTCCAGGGTTCGTTTGTGTGGAAGTGGATCTTGATAAGATCCTCATCTCCTGCCGCAATAAGGGAATTACCCTCGAAATGCGATGTGATGTAGTCTGAAATCTCATCCTCATCAAGGTCTTCGTCTCTTCTGTCGATCAGAAGCTGGGTGTCATAGCGGTAAGCGAACTGATCGTCTTCCGCATCAATGCTGTGAATGGGTTCCATGCCTGAATCCTCCGTTTGCTTTGAACTTCGACATATTCTAACACAACAGATCAAGTTCTGACAAGTGCGAAGGTTCATACAGCGATCTTGCTCCGCAAGGCCCTAAATTCGCGGCTATCTTGCGGCTCTGAAGCAGTAATCCATATATTCGGTATCTTCAAAGCATAAGTAGGGCCCGTACATGGGTATGATACAGCAAAGGGTCTTAACACCCCCGGGCACCAGGATCTGATAGCCCCGGTTTGACATGATCACTGCGCTTCTGTCCGATTCCCTTCCGAAGGATACGTACTTTGCGGCACCCGTCAGGTCGGTCCACTCGGAATCGTCATTTCCGCGCGCCGTCAGAACTTCTTTCTTTGACCAGTCAAAATAGTCCCACCAGACGTCCCTGCCGCCGTGATACTGCCTGCAGACATCCGTCTTTTCGGAAAGCAATAAGCCTGCCTTTGATATAAACGTGAGGGCTCCCACACGCTTTTCGATCTTTACCGTAAGTTTTTCAAGGACTATCTCAAGGGTATCCTTGGATTCTCTTACGACCCACTTAAGCCCTTCTTTTCGCCTGATCTCTTCCGGCAGGGCTCTTATCTTGTCAAAACCGCCCTTTGCAAAAAGAATCCGTACCGTTTCATCGGAAACGGGCACGATCCTTAATATTCCGTAGGCTCCCGTTACTTCCACATAGCCCTTTTCTTTGGCGATCCATCTGACAGAATTGTCTATCTTTCCGTGTCCAACGGGTGTAAGGCTTCCTTCGGGCATCGAATTAAACTCGCTTGTTTTCCTGACCGAGGGCTCTCTTTTGATGGGTGCGGGTTCAGGCTTCTTAATAAGCGATTCACCCACGAAGGCTCCGTTTTTGACGTGACTTTCGACCTTTGCCGCAGGTCGTCCCGATCCTGCCTTCACCGAATGCGCCGCAGGTTTTTTACTCTCGTGCCCCGCTCCGTAACCCTTGTCCACGGTTCCGTCCGCTCTGACTATGATCTTGGTGGGTCCGTACATATCCCGAAGCGCCCGCTCTCTGTCGCCTTCCCTCGCCTGTTCCTTGGCAATCTCGTCCTTTGTCTTAAATTCTTCCTCAAATTCAAAGGGCTTTTCATGGAAATCGTCTTCCACAAAGGAAATGTTCTTTCGTTCCTCCGGGATCGGATCCTTTATAAGTCCCGTAAGTTCGCCCTTGGCGAATACGGAAAGATCGTGAAGAGCACGGGTCGCCGCCACATAAAGAAGCTTTACGTACCCATCCTCCGAAGGATAGGCCTCTCGCGTTGCATCAAAGACGATAACTGCGTCAAATTCAAGACCCTTTGAGTATTCGATGGGGAGCGCGTAGACACCCTTTGAAAACTCTCCGTCGCCTTCTGTGAAAAGTCCCACCTCGACGCGCCCTGCAAGCTTTTCTTTTACCTTCGCGGCTTCAGAAGAATCCCTGCAGATGATTGCTATGGTTTCATGGCCTTTTTCTTTGTACTCGGAAATCTTTGAAAGCACGGCGTTTATATGCTCTTCTTCCGTCTTACACTCTTTTATGAAGACATCTTCTCCGTGCCTGATTATGGGTTCTACCGGGTAGATTGGGAAGGTTCCGTGGCGCAATATGTCCGTCGCAAAGGAAGAAATCTCCACGGTGTTTCGGTAGCTTTTCCTTAAAAGCCCGAAGAAATCGTACTTTTCCGGGAGCATTACCTGCTTAAGTTCCTCCCAGTCAGAAAGGCCGAGACCGAAGTTTATGTTCTGGGAAACATCCCCCATTATTGTGAAGGTACACTTACTCATGCAGTATTTAAGGGATCTGTAGACCGCAATACCAAAGTCCTGGGCTTCATCGATGACCACGTGGCTTGCTTCCTGAATGACCTCTTTTTCCTTAATTCGCTTGTAAATATAAGCAAGGCTTGCCAGGTCGTATAGATCCGGCTCATTCTTCACATACACGATTCCCGGGATCTCGGCCCGCATTTCATCAAGAAAGGCCTCATAGAGCTCAAATACCGACTTTTGCCAGTAAAATCTGTCAAACCAGTTCTTAAAGTGCTGCGTAAGCTTCTTTTGCTCTTCAACGTTATAGGAGTAATATCTGCCGTAGATCTCATTTTCAAGGCCCACCGTCAGAAGATCGTTTAAGCGTTCAAATTTCCTGATGAGCGGAAAATCCTCAAAGTCTTCAATGGCTTTTTTTATCTTGGCACCGGAAAGGATCGTTCTTCCGGTCCGCTCAATCTTTATGTCTTCCTGCGGGATCAGTTCTTTTTCGGTCTTACGGCAAAAATCCCGGAGCTTCTCAAACCATTCCGTAGAAGCCTTTACAGCCGAAGACCTGTCCTTTTTGTCAAGCTTTCTGATCCTGTGTTTTGCTTTGTCCCAATCCTCATAGAGGAGCCGCACGAACAGATCCTCCATGGTCATCTGTCTGACGCCGTAAACGTCAAGATCCGGCAGGACTCCGGTTATATAATTCAAAAGAACCTTGTTGCTGCCCACGATATAGAAGCTTTCGGGCTTAAACTCCAGCTCGTAATTGTACAGGATATAGGAGATCCTGTGCATTGCCACCGTGGTCTTTCCCGAGCCTGCGCTACCCTGCACCAGTACGTTGTGCCTGGGATTTTTGCGGATTACTTCATTCTGTTCTTTCTGGATCGTAGCGATGATTTCGCTTAATACGTTTCGCTTGCTTTTTGAAAGATATTTGGTAAGAAGATCGTCGTTGGCGACCACGTCGGAATCATAGAAATCCTTGATTTTGTCATCCTCGATTTCGTAGGTGCGCTTACGCTTCAGATCAACAAGAAAATAACCTTCTTTTGGAACCTTGTAACGACATTTGCCAAGTCCGTGATCGTAGTAGACCGAAGAAACCGGTGCGCGCCAGTCGATGACAAGCGGCTCCGAAGGATTTTCCGCTACCACCGTTTTGCCGATGTAGAACGTTTCCTTCTTTTTCCCTTCTTCGTCAATGATGTCGATTCTTCCGAAAAACGGCTTGTGTCTTGCCCGCTCCGCGCGATTTAGGTCTTTTCTTACCTCCGCGAACCTCGCGTCGGTGTTGAACCACTGGGCCAGACCTTCTTTGTCATCCGCGTCATAGACCTCTCGCAGGGACTTTAAATCCTCTTGCAGGTCAGACGCCGTTTTCTTAATGGCCTTTACTTTCTCCTCCGTGATTTTGCGGATTTCCTCGAATTTCTTCTCCTCATCCTCACGGGTGGTGCCGTAAAAGCCGCCCTTCACAGCTTCCGCCGATTGTACCATGCTGCCTCCTTTTAATAACATATATTGTCAGAAACAGTATTTGCGGGCTCTCCTCCCACCCCGCGAAAAGAATCTTACCAAAAAAGCGAAAAAAGGTATAGACTTGAATTTAAAAAAGTGATACCATGTAAAATGAAGTGTACCCCAAGACTCGGATGAGTTTTGGGGTACTTTTTTGTTGACAGGTTCCGCAGAGCAGCCGCTATTTAAGGAATTGCTTCAACACGCTCATTTCACGAAAACACCCCGTTATGAACCCCTAACCCCGTCCCTAGGGTTCGTGGTTGGTTAGTGCTTTTTTACGGTGCCGCCGTACATGCCGTAGAGATAGAGGGGGCCGTAGATGGGAATTTCGGGGTCGAATTTGGCGAGCCTGCCCGGAATGGTTACCGTATAATCAAATCCTTCATATGTGTAAGAAAAAGCAAGGGTGATGCTCGGGCTTTCAGCTAAGAGTTTCATTATATCGTAATTAAGTACGCAGTCTCTGTTCCAGGAAACCGTTTGATTCCCGCCCAAAGCCGCGGCGTAATTAATCGCGCTCTTAAGTTCTGCGAAATAGTCCTCCGAGTCGCCTCCGGATGTTGAGGGAGTCGACGGGGTGGACCCCGAAGAGGCAGCTTCCACAGTAACGTTTATGGTACTGAAGGCAGACACCAGATCCGTCTTATTGTCACCGTTATACTGCTCTGCGAACACCTTTAACTTATAGTCTCCGCCTGCAAGACCCGACGGAATCGTAATATCCGTTCCGGTGCTCGAAGCACTGTTATTGGCTATCCGTCCGTAGTAAAGGGGCGTGTTTTCATTCGCAGCGCTTACAAGTATCGCTGAAACATACTCATTTAAACCTGTCTTTGCTCCACTATAGCTTACGGTAATGGCATTTCCCGCCGTCACTGTTCCCAAGTCTGTACGAGTAGCATTAAAGCCCGCATGACCGTTTCCGGCTGCATTTGCACTTCCATCATCAAGAAGCGTCAGCTTCCATTCATTGCCCGAATAAGCGGCCACCTCTCTAAGTGCGTCGGTGCCTGCGGCGCCGGATGATTTGCCGCCTGCGGCGG
>Ga0129306_1004012_pt1 | contig 10081 bp, 9 predicted proteins | sample P827metagenome_FD_94438 | JGI IMG/M metagenome (GOLD analysis project Ga0129306, IMG submission 94438) | Capybara group fecal microbial communities from Wisconsin, USA - P827 metagenome | ecosystem: Host-associated > Mammals > Digestive system > Large intestine > Fecal | place: USA: Wisconsin... | reverse complement strand
GGAACGGTCCAGATGCCGCGGAAGCCCTCGTGATACTCGGCGTTGGGCCGGGCCTCCACATACTCGCGGATCCGGCCCCGGCGGACCTCCTTGATCTCCCGGACGATAGAGATGTCCACACCCTGGCTGTCGTAAATATAGCCATTGGAGTCACACATGGCCACCACAACGGCGCCCATCTGGCTGGCCTTCAGGGCGGCGTAGATGGCCACGTTGCCCGAGCCGGAGACAACCAGACGCTTGCCGGCCATATCCCTGCCGTGGTGGCGGAGGACCTCGTTGGCCAGGTAGATGACACCGTAGCCGGTGGCCTCCGTGCGGGTCAGGGAGCCGCCGAAGTTCAGACCCTTACCCGTGAGCACGCCGGAATACTCGCCGGTAATGCGCTTGTACTGACCGTACAGGTAGCCTACTTCCCGGCCGCCCACGCCGATGTCGCCGGCGGGCACATCGGTATTGGGACCGATATGGCGGTAGAGCTCGGTCATAAAGCTCTGACAGAAGCGCATGACCTCGTTGTCGCTCTTGCCCTTGGGGTCAAAGTCGCTGCCGCCCTTGCCGCCGCCGATGGGCAGGCCGGTGAGGGAGTTTTTGAAGATCTGCTCAAAGGCCAGGAATTTCATGATGCTCTGGTTTACGCTGGGGTGAAAGCGCAGGCCGCCCTTGTAGGGGCCGATGGAGCTGCTGAACTGGACGCGGTAGCCGCGGTTGATCTGATAGTCGCCCTTATCATCGATCCAGGGCACCCGGAAGCTGACGATGCGTTCGGGCTCCACCAGCCGCTCCAGGATGCGGGCTTTCTGATATTCGGGATGACGGGCCAGCACAGGGCGCAGGGACTCCAGGACCTCGGTGGCGGTCTGAAGAAATTCGGGCTCGTTTGCGTTCTTCGCCTTTACGGCGGCCAGGACCTGATCTACATATTCCATTGCGGATACCTCCAAGTGTCAATATAGCGTCCGGCGGGAGTGGAGCAGGAGCCGGCACGCAGTCGTGTTCCAAGCAATTTGCAAGTTGAACTTAAAATATTGCACTTAATGGTTTAGAATCGGACAAGGGACAAGAGGCAGTTTCCTCACAATTGCTTGAAATGATATGGCCTTATTATAACCACATACCACTGGAATGTGTCAACACTTTTTTTCGATAAAGCGATAAAAATGAATGAAATGAAATGCTGCCTTGCAAAATGGACGGCGGAGAACGCCACAATGCAGGAGATTGGTCGCGGGAGACAGTGTGGCTGGAAGAGCCAATATTATGTTATGAAAAAGGACGGAAAAATGGGAAGAATGGAGTGTAAACACATGCCCGCAAAAAACGGTTTCGACAGGCCGCGTTTTTCTGACAGTTTGCCTGAAAGTCCCTGACATAAAAAAGAAAAGCCGCGGTGCCGGGGCGCTGGGCAGACTTTCCAATCCAAAGGTGTGTTTCATTGGCAGCGCCGTAAAAGAGTTGCTTTGCCGGAACGGGCCATATTAAAAACGGCGTCCGGACAGGATGCCAGAGGCAGATGACTTTTGGAGGGAAAGGTGATCATATGCAGGAGGAGCAAAAGCAAAGACCATGGCTCCAGGCCCTCCCGCGGCTGTTTTTGCTGGCTTTGGCGCTGGCAGTGCTGACCATGGCGCTGCCGGCGCAGGCGGCATCAAAAGCGGGGACGGCCCGGGAAGCGGAGAGCGAAAAGGCGTCCGGCGGGACGCGGAAGGTGATCCCCATGGGGAGAGCCGTGGGCATCAAATTGTTTTCCGACGGTGTGATGGTGGTGGGGCTGGCCGACGTGGATACCGGCGGCGGAAGTGAAAACCCGGCCAGGCAGTGCGGCCTGCGGGAGGGCGATATCATCACCCACATCAACAGTGAGGAAGTGGACTCCATTGAAGAGGTGCAGTCCATCCTGCAGGATCTGAGCGGGGAGCGGATGAGCATCCGGGCCATGCGGGGCGACCGGGAGGTGCAGATGACGGCACAGGCTGTCAAGTGCAGCGCTGACGGCTGCTACAAGCTGGGGGCCTGGATCCGGGACTCCATGGCGGGCATCGGTACAATGACTTTCTATGATCCGGCCACTCATGTGTTCGGCGCTCTGGGGCACGGGGTCAGCGACGTGGATACCGCCCGTCTGATGCCGCTTCAGTCAGGCTCCATCATGTATGCTGAAGTCAGCGATGTTAAGCGGGGCGTGGTGGGGGCGCCCGGCGAGCTCCACGGCGTGTTCCGGGTGGAGCAGGACCTGGGCGAGCTCTATGCCAATACGGCCAGCGGCGTTTTTGGGACACTGACCGACGAAAAGCTCACCGGCGGCGCGGCGGCAGTGGAGGTGGCAGAGCGGAGCCAGATCAAAACAGGCAAAGCCGTTATCCTCTCCAATATTGCCGGAGACCGGGTGGAGGAATATGAGGTGGAGATCACCCGTGTCTATCCCGACGGCGGCGGAGAGAACCGGGATATGACCCTGAAGGTCACCGATCGCCGCCTGCTGGAGGCTACCGGAGGCATCGTGCAGGGCATGAGCGGCAGTCCCATCCTCCAGAACGGACGGCTGGTGGGCGCCGTGACCCACGTGCTGGTGAACGACCCTACCACGGGATACGGTATCGCCATCGGGACCATGCTGGATGCAGCGTCCTAAAGCAAAGCGGCAGGGGCAGGCAGCTCCTGCCGCTTTTGCTGCGCTGATGTGGAAAATATTGCGCCATCGTGGAGGAGAGATATCTGTTATCAAAAAATATGTGTGAAAATATAAGCTTTCCGCTATACAGATTATGCCCGATTTGATACAATAAAATAAACCGTTAAGCGGCCCGCGGGGGAGGTGGCGCCGCGGCCGGCTGACGGGCGGCTGTTGGGTCTGCGCTGCAGATGTCGAAAAGAAGGACGAATCATGTCGAAAACTATTTTACCATAAAATTCCATAAATAGCTTGCGTTTGCTGTCTGATTATGGTAAATTGTTAAGCAACCGGTAATACTTTTCTTTGATAAAAACAGTTGAAACTGTTTTATCACGGCATAAAACGCCGTGCCGCCAAAGGCGGCAAAAGAAAAGCATTGATGACGTTTTCAGCGGCTTCGCCGCTGGGCCGCATCCTGCGGCCCGATAAAACGATTGAATCGTTTTATCGAAAACCAGTATAAGATGCCCTGGCCAGGCAGAAATCATGCACGGACATTGCTGGAAGAAGGAGTCGACATGGAGAATAAGAAACGGATTTTGATCGCGGATACCAGCGAGGGTTACCGCAGAATGCTGGCGGATGCCATCGCGGGCGAAACGGATATGGAAGTAGCCGGCGCCACCGGGGACGGACAGGAGGCGGTCCGCATGGTGCGGGAGCTGGAGCCCGATCTGGTGGTCATGGATATGGTGCTCTCCAGCATGGACGGGCTGGAAGTTCTGCGGGAGCTGCAGAGCGTGGAACGCAGACCCAGAGTGCTCATCGTATCCGGGTTCGTGCGCAGCAACATGGCCGAGCTGGCCGCCGCCGAAGGGGCCGACTACTACCTGATGAAGCCCTGCAAGATGACCACAGTGCTGGAGCGGCTGCGCCAGATGGCGGCGCTGTACATGCTGGGCGGAGAGGACAATGACCTCATGGAGCGGGGCGGACAGAGCCTGGAGAGCGTGATCACCGCCATCATCCATGAGATCGGCGTGCCCGCCCACATCAAGGGCTATCAGTATCTGCGGGAGGCCATCATGATCGCGGTGGAGGACATGGACGTCATCAACGCCGTGACCAAGATATTGTACCCGGAGGTGGCCAAGCGCTTCGGCACTACGGCCAGCCGGGTGGAGCGCGCCATCCGCCACGCCATTGAGGTGGCCTGGGACCGGGGCGACCTGGAGACGCTGCAGAAATACTTCGGCTACACCGTCTCCAATGCCAAGGGCAAGCCCACCAACAGCGAGTTCATCGCCATGATCGCCGACCGCCTCCAGCTCCAGCGGAAGGAGCGGTGAGGCGGGAAAAAGGCCGGGAGAGATCCCGGCCTTTTTATGTGTGAGCCGGGGAGCTCCCACGGAACATTTGACATCGGTCCCGGTCTGATTTACAATCAGGACAATGTCAAATTTCGACGGGAGGCGCAATCTCTGTGAAAATCATGTACCAGATCGCCATCATCTTCTCCGTCTGCTGGATCAGTCAGGTGATCGAGGCCCTGCTGCCCTTTGCCTTTCCGGCCAGCGTCATCGGGATGGTGCTCCTCTTCCTGCTGCTGTGCACCGGCGCGCTGCGCATGGAGCACATCCGGGAGAAGTCCGACTTCCTGCTCTCCAATATGGCCTTTTTCTTCGTGCCGGCCGGGGTGAGCATCATCAACTATGCCGACGTGCTGCGCAGCAGTGCGGTACAGCTGGTGATCATCTGCCTGGTGACCACCGTACTTACCTTTGGGGCAACGGCCTGGAGCATCCGGCTGACCCTGCATCTGATGGAGAGGAGGGGACGGAAATGAGCGAGCTGTTCGCCTCACCTTTTTTCGGCATTTCCCTGAGCATCATCGCCTTCTGGCTGGGGACCCGTATCCAGAAAAAGACCGGGCTGGTGGCCTGCAATCCCCTGATCATCGCCATCGTGCTGGTCATCGGCGTGCTGCTGGTGTTCCGCATCCCCTATGAGGACTATAATCAGGGCGGCTCCCTCATCAACCTGTTCCTGGCCCCTGCCACGGCCTGCCTGGCGGTGTCCATCTACACCCGGGTGGAGCTGCTGAAAAAGAACTGGCTGCCCATCCTGGTGGGCTGTACTGTGGGCTCCCTGACCTCCATGGGCAGCGTATACGTTCTGTGCCGCCTGTTCCGGCTGGACGAGGCGGTGACGGCCTCTCTGATCCCCAAGTCGGTGACCACCCCCATCGCCGTGAGCATCTCGGGAAGCCACGGCGGGATCCAGGCCATCACGGTGGTGGCCGTGATCTTCACCGGAATTCTGGGCAGCATCCTGGCCCCGCTTCTCATCCGGCTCTTCCGGGTGAAGGACCAGGTGGCGGCGGGGCTGTCCATCGGCGCCTGTTCCCACGCCATCGGCACCTCCCGGGCCCTGCAGCTGGGCGAGACCGAGGGAGCCATGAGCGGCCTGGCCATCGGCGTGTGCGGTATCCTGACCGTTCTTTTCTCCATGGTATTGCTGTAAGCGGCGGGGCGTGGGCCGGCGGGATTTCGGAGATGTGCCCATTGTCTTTTTCTGCCGCCCGTGATATGATACCGGCCAGAATACCGGTTGGAGGAAAACGGATATGGTGATTGACTATCGGCCCCAGGGCGTCTGCTCCCGGCGGATGATCGTGGACGTGGAGGACGGCGTGATCCGGTCGGTCCAGGTACTGGGCGGCTGCGACGGCAACCTGCAGGCTGTCTCCCGCCTGGTGGAGGGCAGAAGGGCGGAGGATGTGATCGGACAGCTCTCCGGCATCCGCTGCTGCGGAAAGCCCACTTCCTGCCCGGACCAGCTGGCCCGGGCCCTGCGCCAGATGCTGGAGCAGGAAAAACAGGGGTAAGAATAAAACTCCCGCGGCCTTATGGCCGCGGGAGTTTTATGTATCGGAAGAGGGGGGCTCAGCGGCGGCGGCGTCCGGAATAGCGGCGGCCGCGGGAGCCGGAATAGCGGCGGCGGCACCGGCCGGAGAAGAGCGCGAAGAGGATGAGGACCACGATAAGCACCAGCACGGCGGCCAGAACCAGCTTGACCCAGAGCTGATCGAAGAACTTCTGGATGCGGTCCAGACGGTAGAGCAGCTCGGAGCGCTCCACGCTGCTGGTGGCCACCAGGTCCAGGGTGCCGTACTCCTGGCCGGCGTAGGTCAGGGTAACGGTGCCCAGTTTATCTCCGGCCTGGACAGGGGCCTCGATGCTCTCGGGCAGGTCCACCTGGCGCTGGAAGGCGCCCGGGTCAATATCGTTGGGAAGGGTGGCCTCCAGGCTGCCGCTGGGCTGGACGGTGACATAGTTTGTCCCGGAGGAGAGGGTGACGCCTACCTCGGGGAAATCCATGGCGCTCTGGTCCAGAATGGTCTGGCGGGAGAAATTGTCAAAGCCCCACTTGAGCAGGCGGCTGCTCTCGGAGAACTGGAGGCGGTTGGTGGAGCCGTCGGCATTTTTGGGATTTTCGGCCCCCAGCACCACGGCGATGAGGTTCTTCCCGTTTTTGGTGGCGGAGGAGGCCAGACAGTAGCCCGCCTCGGGGGTGGAGCCGGTCTTGATGCCGGTGGCATACTCATACCAGTAGCCGGTGATCCGCCAGGTGGACACCAGAGCGTTGGTCTCGTGGAGATTGCGCTCGGCGTGGAGGTTGGTGGCAGGCACCGTGTGGGACTTGGAGGAGACAATGGTGCGGAAGGTGGGGTGCTTCATGGCCTCGTGACACATGAGATAGATGTCATAGGCGGTGGTGTAGTGGCCGTCGTCATGATAGCCGTGGGTGTTGGCGAAGTGGGTGTTCTTCATGCCCAACTCGGCGGCACGCTGGTTCATCAGGTCCACAAAGGAGGCCACGTCCCCCGAGATGAACTGGGCCAGGGCGTTGCAGGCCTCGTTGGCCGAAGCGGTAAGGGCGCAGTAGAGCAGGTCCTCCAGACGGAGCTGCTCGCCGGCCTTGAGCCCCACGCCGGAGCCGCCGGAGCCGATGCCCAGCTCCACCTGGTCCCCTACGGTGACCACCTCGTCCAGGCTGTGCTCTCCCCGGTCCACCGACTCGATGACCAGCATGGTGGTCATCACCTTGGTGATAGAGGCGGGATAGTTCTTCTCATGGGCGTTCTGCTCGTAGAGGATCTCCTGGTAGTCGTCGTCCACCAGAATGGCGGCCTTGGCCTGGATGCTCATGGAGCTGAGGATGGCGCTGCCGGAAGCGGCGGGAGCGCTGCCGTCCCCCACGGCGGAGGCGGGCAGGGCCAGCAGGGACGCCAGCAGGACCGAAAGCAGGAGGGCGGAAAGAAGACGATTTTTTTTCATAGGAAACTCCCCGTATGTGTGATATAATCATTTTGTATACGGCGCGGGCACCGCGTCGAATTATGTAACTTCCATTATAGCAAACAAACCGGACGGACGCAACGGGAAGGGAAGGAAAGGGACATGAAGATTTCAGCAGCGGAGTGGGCGGCCCTGGGGCTCACCGCCGTGTTTCTGGCCTTTTCCGCGGGCTGGCTGGCCCGGGGCGGAGGGAATGCGGCTCCTGTCCGCATCGAGACCGAACAGACCCTGACGGCGGAGGAGCAGGCGGCGGACCTGCCGCCGGTGACCGCCACTGAGGAGCCCGGTGCCTTGAAGCCGGGGGAGAAGATCAATATCAACACCGCCGGGGCGGACGAGCTTCAGCGCCTGCCCGGCATCGGCGAGAAGCGCGCGGCCGATATCGTGGCCGACCGGGCGGAAAACGGTCCTTTCCGCATTCCCGAGGACCTGACCCGGGTCAGCGGCATTGGCGAGGGGACACTGGAGCGGATCCTGGAATATATTACGGTGGAAGGAGCGGGGGCCCCATGAAGATCCTGGTGGTGGACGACGAGAAGGTGCTGGTGAAGGGCATCAAATTCAATCTGGAGAGCGAGGGCTACCAGGTGGAGACCGCCTATGACGGCGAGGCCGCCGTGGAGCTGGCCCGGAGCGGGGCCTTTGACCTCATCATCCTGGACCTGATGATGCCCAAGATCGACGGGCTCCAGGCCTGTATGCGCATCCGGGAGTTTTCCAATGTGCCGGTCATCATGCTCACCGCCCGCAGCGAGGACGCGGATAAGATCGTGGGCTTTGAGTGCGGGGCTGACGATTATATTACCAAGCCCTTCAATATCCTGGAGCTGAAGGCCAGGGTGCGGGCCCTCCTCCGCCGGGCGGGCATGGCGGCCCAGAAGGAAAAGGGCGGACGGCTCACCGTGGGACATATCACCCTGGACCCGGACGAGCGCTCGGCCAGCAAGGACGGGCAGCCGGTGGAGCTCACCGCCAAGGAATTCGACCTGATGGAGCTGCTGATGCGCAACCCCGGCCGGGTGTACAGCCGGGAGAATCTGCTCAACGTGGTCTGGGGCTATGAATACGCCGGCGACTACCGCACGGTGGACGTCCATGTCCGCCGCCTGCGGGAGAAGCTGGAGCTGGACCCGGCCCACCCGGTCTACATCCTGACCAAGTGGGGCGTGGGTTACTATCTGAAAAACAGCTGAGATGGCGGGAGGTGAGGGCGCATGGCATGGGACAGGCAGGGGAGAAGCGTGCCGGTGTGGCGCTCCCTCCAGAGCAAATTCATCCTGAGCTACGGGGCCATCATCATCGCGCTGATCCTGTTCCTCAACACCTACCCCATTCTGATCTCACAGAACCTGGTCTTCCGCTCCAAGCAGGACTCCCTGTGGCGGCAGGCCGACCTCATCACCTCCACCCTGGCGGGGAGTGAGGGCCTTACTGCCGAGGGAGTGGAGGCCAACCTGACCCAGCTGGGCGTCATCGACGCCACCCGCCGGGTGATGGCCGCCGGCGTGGACCGGGTGATGGTCACTGATCCGGCGGGGCTGGTCCTCTTTGATACCAGCGAGGTGGACAACGCCAAGGACAAGTACGGTCTGCTGTGGGAGGTGGTCAGCGCCCTGCGGGGAGAGGATGTGTTCCGCTGCGAGTACCGGGAGGACGCCTTCCGCAGCCGGGCGGCGGTGCCCATCCGCTACCGGGGCATGACCCAGGGCGCGGTCTATCTCTATGAGTATGACGAAGAGCAGGCCGGGATGCTGGTGGATTTTCAGAAAAACCTGCGCAACATCTCCATCGTCATCTGCGTCGTGACGCTGCTGTTCAGCCTGCTCTTCTCCACGGCGGTGACACGGCGCATCGCCGTGCTGCTGCGGGGCATCCGCACGGTGCGGGAGGGCGAATACAGCCACCGGGTGTCCATGTCCGGCGGGGACGAGCTCACCCAGCTGGCCGACGAGTTCAACGCCCTCACCGGCCGGCTCCAGACCACCGAAGAGGTACGCCGGCGCTTCGTGTCCGACGCGTCCCACGAGCTCAAGACCCCCCTGGCCTCCATCCGCCTGCTCACCGACTCCATCCTCCAGGCCGAGCACATGGACGGCAGCACCGCCCGGGAATTCGTGGCTGACATCGGAGAGGAGGCTGAGCGGCTCACCCGCATCACCGAGAAGCTTCTCACCCTCACCCGGATGGACACCATGCCCCCTGTGGTGCGGGAACCGGTGGACCTGAAGCAGGTGGTGCTGCGGGTGGAGCACATGCTTACCCCCCTGGCCGGGACCCGGCAGGTAAGCTTCCGTATGGACCTGGCCGGGTACTGCACTGTGCTGGCAAACGAGGATGACCTGTACCAGGTGACCTTCAACCTGGTGGAGAATGCCATTAAATACAATGTGCCCGGGGGTACGGTGATGGTGAGCCTCTTCCTGCGCCGGGGCCGGAACCGGGGGGACGGGGACCTGGTGGTCCTCCGCGTGGAGGACACCGGCGTGGGCATCCCGGAGGAGGATATGCCCAAGATCTTCGACCGGTTCTACCGTGTGGACAAGGCCCGCTCCCGGGAGGCGGGCGGCACCGGCCTAGGCCTGTCCATCGTGCGGGATATGGTGCGCCAGCACGGCGGCACGGTGGAGGTCCGCCGCCGTATGCCGGAGGGGACCTGCTTTGAGGTGGTCTTTCCCCGCTGGCAGCCGGAGCAGAAGGAGGAAAAGCCATGAAAAAGCGGAGGCTGTTTCTGATGGGGATCCTCCCACTGCTGCTGGCCGGGTGTGTGCTGCGCTCAGTCGGCGAGAATGCCCGGCCGGAGGGCTCTTATCAGCTCTATTTTCTGGAGACCGCCGACGGGAGCGGTGCGGCCATCGCGGGAGAGACCTGGCTGCCGGAGGAGGGGGAGGACGATGTGATCCAGGCCCTGCTCTCCGCGCTGCTGGCCGGCCCCACCCAGCCGGGGCTCACCTCCCCTTTTCCCGCCGGCGTGCGCCTGCTGGGCTGGGAACAGGAGGATACCCGGCTCCACCTGGACCTGTCCGAGCAGTACGAGGGTTTGTCCGGCGTGGACCAGACCCTGGCCAACTACTGCCTGGCACTGACGCTGTGCCAGGTGGAGGGGGTG
>Ga0129306_1004011_pt1 | contig 10083 bp, 7 predicted proteins | sample P827metagenome_FD_94438 | JGI IMG/M metagenome (GOLD analysis project Ga0129306, IMG submission 94438) | Capybara group fecal microbial communities from Wisconsin, USA - P827 metagenome | ecosystem: Host-associated > Mammals > Digestive system > Large intestine > Fecal | place: USA: Wisconsin... | reverse complement strand
CGTCTTCTTGATGAAGTCATCAACCGACAGCGGCGAGAAGAATCTGGCCGTGCCGTTCGTAGGCAGGATGTGGTTAGGGCCTGCGAAATAATCGCCGAGAGGCTCGGATGAATAGTGACCGAGGAATATGGCTCCCGCATTCTTTATGTGTGTCATCGTCTCATACGGGTCGGCCGTGATGATCTCCAGATGTTCGCTTGCTATGGCATTGACCGCATCATAAGCATCCTGCATATCATCGGCCACGAATATATATCCGTAGTTCTCCAGGCTCTTCTCTATGATCTCGTGTCTGGTCAGGACCTTCAGGAATCCGTCCACTTCCTTATTCACTTCATGTGCGAGTTTCTCCGATGTGGTGATCAGTATCGCACTGGCCAGTTCGTCATGCTCGGCCTGACTGAGCAGATCTGCGGCCACGAATCTCGGATTGGCGGTATCATCAGCCAGCACCAGTATCTCGCTGGGACCGGCTATCGAATCGATCGATACGTATCCGAAGCAGGCTTTTTTAGCCAGAGCCACGAATATATTGCCGGGGCCTGTGATCTTATCTACCTTCGGTATGGTCTGTGTACCGTGAGCCATGGCTGCGATAGCCTGTGCTCCGCCGACCTTGTATATCTCATCCACACCTGCTATGTCAGCAGCCACAAGCGTGCCGGGAGTGACCTTACCGTCAGCACCCGCGGGAGTGCACATGATGATTCGTCCTACTCCGGCCACTTTAGCAGGGATGATATTCATAAGGACCGAACTGGGATATGCGGCCTTTCCGCCCGGTACATATACACCCGATACGGCGATCGGCATGATACGCTGTCCGAGTATGGTACCGTCGTCCTTCATGTCGATCCATGTGTTGCGGACCTGCTTCTCATGGAATTCACGGATGTTGTCCGCAGCGCGCCTGATAACTCTGATGAAAGATTCATCCACGGCCTTATAAGCCTCATCTATCTCGTTATCGGTCACACGGAGCTTATCTGCGCTGCAATCCCACTTGTCGAATTTGCGGTTAAGTTCGATCACTGCGAGATCGCCGCGGTCACGCACATCTTCTATGATATCGTTGACTGTCGCCTCATATTCCCTGTAATTATTTGGGCTTCTCTTGAGCAGGCTTTCTATGAGCTCTCCTCTTGATTCGTCATTTAACCTGATGATTCTCATAATCTCTCCTTAATGGCGGATATCAGTTCGCGAATGCGCTCCGTCTGCATCTGCATGGATACCTGATTCACGATCATTCTGGCGCTCAGGGGGCATATCTCCTCAAGTACCGTAAGTCCGTTCTCCTTAAGCGTTCCGCCTGTCTCAACTATATCCACGATCACATCCGACAGTTCAACTATCGGTCCCAGCTCTACGGAACCGTTCAGCTTGATGATGTCTACGGTCTGATGCTTATGGTTATAGAAATAGTCCTTGGCGATATTGGGATACTTTGTCGCCACTCTGATCATCTCATGGTGCTCGAGCAGCTCTCTCGACGATTCGGGACCGCATACGCACATCCTGCACTTTCCGAATCCGAGATCCAGTACCTCGTATACTCTGCGGTTCTCCTCGAGTATCGTATCCTTACCGACCACACCGATATCCGCAGCGCCGTACTCAACATAGGTAGGTACATCGGGTCCCTTTGCAAGGAAGAATCTGGTCTTACTCTTCTCGTCAACAAAGATAAGCCTACGTGTATCCTTGTCTTTCATCTCCTCGCAATGGATTCCGATATCCTCCAGGAGTTCCATCGTCTTATTAGCCAATCTGCCCTTTCCGAGGGCAAATGTCAGGTATCTGTCTTCCATAATCCTCTTTATCTCCGGATCAGCCGTCAGCTGATCAGTCCTTTTTCTTAATAAGCTTAACGCGGCTTCCGCCCACATGTCTCATCTTAAGTGCTTCCTTAAGAACGCTCTCATATGTCTCATCCGTATACTCAAGCGTCACTACGTCATCCCTGATCGTAACCGGTACGCCCTGTCTCTGCATTGCATTTAACAGATCGTCGACCAGTATCACAAAACCAACGGCAGGTGCATCCTTACCGAACTGCTTGAGAAGTCTGTCATAACGTCCGCCTTTGACTATCGCATCTCCCACACCGTAAGTGAAGCCCTTGAATATTACGCCTGTATAGTAGTTGTACTTGGACAGCATCCCCAGGTCAAAGGAGATATATTTATCTACACCGTACAGCTTAAGTACATCTACCAGAGCACGAAGACGATCCACAGCTTCACGTGACTGTGCGTTATCGGCTATTTCGGAAGCCTTATCAAGAATATCCACCTGTCCAAACAGTTCCGATACGGACAGAAGCCTCTCTGCGGCATCCTTATCTATTGACTTCGCCTCAAGAAGATCCTGGGCTGCAAAGTAATTCTTGCCTGATATGTAATCGCGAAGTTCAAGCTCGGTCTCTTCATCCAGCCCGCATGCCGCACACAGTCCCTTAAAGAAAGCAACATTACCGACACTTATCTGGAAAACCGAGAGTCCCGCATGGAACAGGGATTCACATGTAAGAGCGATGATCTCGGCATCCGCCTGAACGGAAGCATCTCCTATGAGTTCCGCTCCCATCTGCATGGATTCCTTGAGACGACCCTGAAGAAGCGAATTATTCGTGAATGTACTGCCGGCATAGGATAACCTGATGGCATCTGATGATTCCATAAAGTACTTGGCCGCACACCTCGCTATAGAAGGTGTGAAATCGGGACGAAGTACCAGAGTATCCCCCTCCTTATCAAAGAACTTATACAGTTCCCTGCTGGGAGTCGTACCTATCTCATTCGAGAACACATCGAAGAACTCAAAAGTAGGCGTCTCTATCTCGTCATAGCCGAACTCTCCGGTCTTCTCGCGGATGAGTGCTTCGACCTTGAGCTTGCGCTTGTACTCATCACCGTATATGTCTCTGACTCCCTCGGGAGTATGTAACAGTCTCTTACTCATATCTTCCTCACTTTTCGTACCGGTGCTGTATGCCGGTCCGTAGCCGCGTTTATTCCCTGTCGTAGAGATCCTGCTGCATCATATCCAGATACGGAACCAGGATCCCGGGATGCTTCGGCAGTATGTAGGCGGGGTTCAGTTCTTCTCTCCGGAAACTCTTCCGTCCCCCCTCCTGAGCCCTGTTCCAGAAGAACAGAAGCATCTCCAGCGGCAGATAATAGAATTCGTCGCGATGTGTATAGTATATCAGAAAAAAGGCTATACCGTCCTGTTTTTCAAAATTGACCATAAAGTTAACCTGATGCTCATGTATGTTCTGCAGGCTGAATGTATCCTGAGCACATTCCTTGGCATCAAAGCATACGGGGATACCCTGCACGGCACCGATGTAATCGACCGTGGATTTCTGGTCGAAATACGCCAGTGTTATGTGCTTTGTCTTTTTGTCCATCTCAATAGGGGTAATGGGAGTAGGGATCTTCTGAACGCAGGCAAGCCCCTTTTCCAGATATATCTCGTTGGTCTGATTGATCATGTCCTCGAGGATCGATCCCCGCAGGCCTCTTGATTTATGAGTGCTCATAGACTGTCAGTACGTATCATCAACATTATGAAAGGTATTTCTTAAGTGTCTCCGTCAGATCCTTGATCGTCATCGGCTTACTTAAGTAATCCGTAAATCCGTTCTCCAGATACAGCTCTTTTGCTCCGCTTATCGCATTTGCCGTAAGTGCAATGACCGGAGTCTCCTTATTCAGATTATCCGGCATTTCCATCGCTTTATGAAGTGTCTCTATACCGTCCATCTCCGGCATCATATGATCGAGAAGGATGAGATCATATTTCTCTTTGGTTATGCTTTCGAGCATCTCAAAGCCGTCGGTACATGATATTGGGGTTGCCTCAAGTACGTTCAGGTATTTGACAGCCACCTTGAGATTAAGGGCATTATCATCAACAACGAGTATCCGCGCACCATGGCAGGAGAACTTATCCTCGGTCTTCTCCTCAGGCTCATGAACGGGAACCGGAGACTTCATATACTCACTGAAATCGCCTATGGGAGTCGGGTCGGTAACCGTCTGCGGTATGCATACTCTGAATGTCGTGCCCGAACCGTATGTGCTGTTACACTCTATGGTTCCGCCCATTATCTTCGCAAGGTTGGCAGTGATGGCAAGCCCCAGGCCTGTTCCTTCTATGCTTCTGTTACGCTTATGATCAAGTCTCTCAAACTGTCTGAACAGCTTGTCCATATCGGATTCCTTGATACCTATTCCCGTATCGGAAACACGTATCTCTAGCATAATATTGCCCTCACCGTCACTCTCGTGAGAAACATTCAGAGCGATACTGCCCTTTTCGGTATATTTAACGGCATTATTGAGAAGATTGAGCATGATCTCGCGTATGCGCTTCACATCACCCTGGAGTCCGACAGGAAGATAGGGCGATATATGGGAAATGAGCTTAAGCTGCTTCTCTTCAGCTTTAACGCCGGTCATGACAAGTACGGAATTGATCAGTCTCCTGATGTCATACTCTTCTTCCTGAAGTTCCATTCTGCCCTGTTCTATCTTGGAGAAGTCCAGGATATCGTTTATAAGATCGAGCAATGTCATGCTCGCGTCTTTAATGTTCATCGCATATCCGCGGGTCTCCTCATTGATATCCTCTCTGAGGATAAGCTCATCCATACCCATGATGGCATTTATCGGGGTACGTATCTCATGAGACATATTGGCAAGGAATGTCGTCTTCGCCCTGCTGGCCTCCTGCATCTTGGCGGTTCTCACGTTCATGGCATTGATCATCATGATCTCGTGTATGATGGCACAGCCTAGTAATATGATCATGCCGATAACGACAAATACACCGTCATTACTGTGGTTAGGCATGTTCAGATGAAAGATCTCCACCATCCCGAGTATGACAAGAGCGGCAAAACCCGGAGTGACCACGGAGTGTATCAGACTCCTGTGATGGATAAGATCCATGATGATCGTACCGACACATACTGCTCCCGCAATACCGGTTACTATAACACTGAAGCCCTTGGATATATCAAAGTCCATGATTCCGCCAAAATGCAGAACTGTAAAAAGACAGAAATTGATGATGATCAGGATTCCGGTGGTATTGTATAAAGCCTGGTACCGGCGCTCCTGAAGCAGATTAAGATAAGCAATATAGGGAAACGGCAGAAGAAGGACAACCAGATACTCACATATGCCGTCAACGAAGTAGTTTCCAAAGAGCATGGGATACATGAAGTTATCCAGAATGATCCATATCGCTCCGGCCAATACGCCTATGCTGATATACCACAGCGGAAAGGTCTTATGAGATACGATACGCTGAACCACACATATCAGAAAAACTATCGTTCCGATAATGATCAGGGCAAATGAAGTAAAGAGGATAACCTTGTTGTCACTGAATGCGACATGTAGAAATCCCATACGGTCACCGATGTAACTCTCGGAGATGATACAGTAATCCAGCGGATAGTCTTCCTTGACAATGGACATGGTCTTACCCGAATCCGCAGGGTTTAAGTCGATCTTAGTCCAGAGAGCCTTGACATTCCGGCCGGACTCGGTATGAGTAAGTGAATACTCCTCACGGAGTTCACCGTCTATATATGCCTTGTAAGACTTGCCGGTTCTGTAGAAGAAGCAGCTGCCTACACCTAGATCGTCGGGCAGTCTGGTTTCAACGGTCAGAGTACCGGTATTAACAATATCAAATGATGAGGGAGCATAGTATTCATGCATAGCCCCCGTCTCATCCGTGTAGTACCAGGGATTCGTATACTCCTCACAGTGGTCGTCAAACAATGGTTCGTGAGGAACAAAAAACTGGCCATAAACATAGACGGCGATAATGCCAGCCACTAACACCGTCATTATGATACCTATGATCCTGTTTACCTTGTCGGAGCCTATCATATCGAAATAATCCTCACGGATACAGTATAACAGATTGACGGTTCCGTGTCAGAACCTTCTGAGGTCGCCTATGAACTCCAGAACATCGGTTTTCTCATCGGATCCGCGTCCCTCGGCGGTATTAATGAACCTCATCAGAGAGAAAACACATAACTCGGTAGGAGAAACCGTGATATCAATGTTAACCTGATGAAGAAGCTTAACATGTACCTGTCTGTCTACACGGGTAATTACGGATCTTACACCCTTTGACCAGGCATACATACTGATGACAAGATTGGTCTCATCGTTATCGGTCAGTGAGATTATGGCATCCGCCTTATCAACACGTTCCTCTTCGAGAACTTCAGTGATATCACCTGACACATACGCCACTCTCGCATTGGGATAACGCTCCATCAGTTCTCTGCATCTGTTCAGATCGTCATCCAGGATAGTCAGCTTCCTGTGCTCTGCGGTAAGCATATCTGCAAGACACGCTCCCGTGATACCTCCGCCCACTATGGCAATGTTCCCGGTCTTGCATCGACGGATATCGAGTGCCTTAAGGACATCCTCCAGATGTTCTCTGTATACGACGATATAGAGACTGTCATTCTCTGCTATAACGTCTGTATCCTTCGGAACAATGCTCTTTTTGCCTCTGACTATCACGCCTATGAACATATCCGCGCTTATTTCGTTACGGATATCGGCGATACTCCTGCCTATCAGCGGAGACTTGCCCACTGCATTCAGATCGAGCACATAAACCTCTTCATTCAGGCAGTTCTCTATCTTCACATATCCGGGCAGACCTATGTTTCTGTAAATCTCCTTAGCCAGAGCTTCTTTCGGGCTGATCAGATAATCAATGTTGTATTCCTCTTTCAGCTTATCCTTTTCGTCGGCAAGATCGGGCATCAGGATCCTGGCACAGCACCGACCGGTGCCGACTGTCTTGGCCTGCATGCAGGCGAGCAGATTGATCTCATCGATATGCGTCAATGCGATAAGCACATCCGCAGTATCTGCTCCGGCCTTCATCAGAGTATCCAACGAAGCTCCGCTGCCTGTCACTCCGTTAACCGTATATCTGTCAGTGATCGTTTCGACACACTCACGGTCCTTATCGATGACCGTTATGTCATGACCGGATCCGTCCAGAAGCTTGATCAATGACCGGCCGGCCTCTCCAAGCCCAACTACTATGATCTTCATTTGCTCTCCTCCGTCTGTGTAATAACGTTCAGAGTCTGTTTATTCTTCATTATCCTGTCCGCCTTATGCGCTTCGAGCGCGAAATATACTCTTTTGATCGTAAGTCCCTGTACCAGTACCGTAAAGAATATGGTCACGTAGGTCACGTTGATGAACAGATCATATATATCCGGTGCCAGGTATTCTGCTGTGCCCATGGCCAGTGCAAGCGACAGTCCGCCCTTTAAGGCAGACCAGGTCATCAGTATCGAAAACTCCTTCAGGTCATAATTGCCCGGTATGCTGCGGCCCGTCAGAGCGCTGCTCAGGAACACTCCCATTGCGCGTGACAGGATCAGCAGAACTATGGCTGCAGGTATCACGATATAAGCATATGTACAGAATCTGACATCCAGAACCATGAGCCCTATCATGATGAACAGGACGGCATTCAGTATGCTCTCAAGGATCTCCCAGAAATCCTTATAGTATTCATTCGGATCGATAACACATACTCTGCGTTCCATGCGGTCCATCATGTATGAAAAATACATGCCGCATATAACGGATGCGATAACTCCCGAGCACCCGAAATGCTCGCATATCAGATATGACAGGGATACATCGAGAAGTGATATGAGGATATATCTGACCGGTTCCTTGGTCAGTTCCATGAGTTTGAAAAGAAGAAACGATACCGTGAGTGCTATGGCCATCGCACCCAGTATCTCACGGCACATCAGAGTTACGAAATTACCGTCTCCGCTGCCTATGATTATGGAACGTACAAATACAAAAAGCGTTACGCCGGTACCGTCGTTAAACAGTGATTCGTTCTCGATGACAGAGCACACATTCTTGGACAGTCCGATCTTATTCAGGATACCCGTTGCGGCGATCGGATCGGTCGGCGAAACTACGCAACCCAGAAGGATACACATCCATATGTCCATGGGGATCTTAAACAGAAGTGCTATCAGATAGAACAGCAACCCGTATATAAATGACGAAACCGCGGTTGTCAGAAGCGCAAGCAGCGATATCGGCCTGATATTCTGCCTGAACTTACCCATGTTGACCTTGCTGGCTCCCGCAAAAAGCATGAAGCACAAAACACCGTCCAGCAGATATTCCTCAAATCCGAATTCACCTATATCAGCGACAAATCTGTCTATTGCCGGGATCGAATACAGTTTGCTGGCGATCGCGAGAACTATCGATATGATCAACGAGAACAGTATCAATGCTATATCACTCTGGATATGAAAGATCTTCTCATTGAGTATCCCGATACAGACGATGAATATGAGTATTATCACAAGAAAAAGCAGTACGTTCATCTGTAATCTCTTATCTATCTGTTGACCATCAGTTTGGAGACCGCAGTCTTAAGGCCCGCCACGGTGAGCTTATACATCGGAAATATCGTCTTGATTGCTGTCTCAGCCTCTCTCCATGGTGCATCACCGGGCGCCATCTTGGGATTGAGCCATACGATATGTTTATAGTGACTCTTCATCAGGTGGAGCCAGTCCCAGCCTGACAGCCCGTTATTCGGACCGCGGTAATTGCCTGTCGTTGAATACAGTTCCTCGGGTGCCATGGCTGCATCACCGACTATGATCACCTTATAATCCGAATCCAGGTTCTTGAACAGCCAGTCTGTATCCACCCAGTCACCGTTCTCACACTCCGGAGTGTTATATACCTTTGCATAGATACAGTTGTGGAAATAATAGGTCTTCACATCCTTGAAGTGATCCATTTTATCCACGGCCTGGAACAGCTCATTAAGAAGCGTGCTGTAGGGTATCATCGTACCGCCCGAGTCCATCAGCAGAAGGAGTTTCACAGAGTTCTTACGCGGTTTCTCCATGACTATCTGCAGATAACCGCCGTTGTTACAGGTCTTATGAACCGTGCCGTCTATATCCAGTTCGGTCTTGGGCACATCGAGCTTGGTGGAGAACTGTCTGAGGCTCTTAAGTGCCGCCATAAACTGTCTGGACGTGAGTACCTTATCATCTCTGAAGTCCTGGAACTTATGGGCTCCTATGACTTCAAATGCAGACTGGTATCCTGTCGATCCGCCGACTCTGATACCACCCATATGACCGCCCATGTTACCGAATGAGGTCTTACCCTGAGTACCTATCCAGTATGATCCGCCGTTATGCTCGGAATCCTGCTCCTTAAGACGGTCCCTGAACTTCTTCTCAACATCATCCCGGTCTATCTGTGCGTTATCCCCGGGATCCTGATTCATCTCGAACTTCTTCTCTTCCAGCCACTGTTCATATGCTTCGGGCTTATCCAGCCAGGCAAGCATGGTCTTTGTGATATCGGGCTCATATTTGGCCGACTTGAAAGTATTCTCAAAGGCCATGTCGAACTTGTCGTATTCGGTCTCTGACTTGACCAGTATCATACGCGACAGATAATAGAATCTCGTAAGCGAAGAGCCTGCGAGATCCTTATCAAGCGCATCCTGCAACGTGAGCCACTCCTTGAGTGTCACATCCAGTCCGAATTCTCTGAGATTGTTGTAGAAGTTCGTAAACATTTATCCTGTATTATATACAATGTCGTGTCAGCTCAGTTCATTGGTCCTGCTCTTAACGACTGCCATATCCTCGTCCTTCTTAATGACTACACCGAGGTTGGGAAGATTCTTCTTGATAAGTAAAGGATCCATGCCGCCTATCTGAAGAGCGTTCACCCAGTCTATGAGTTCCGAGGTGGACGGTTTCTTGCGTACGTCCTTAAGGCCTCTGATCCAGTAGAACACATCCATCGCATTCTTAAGCAGATTGGCTTCGACATCGGGATAATGCGTCCTGACGATCTCCTCCATAAGAGGTGCATCCGGGAAGTCGATATAGTGGAATATGCAGCGTCTTAAGAAAGCATCGGGAAGCTCCTTCTCGGCGTTCGATGTGATTATGACTACCGGTCTCGTCTTAGCCTTGATCGTCTCTCTGGTCTCATG
>Ga0129306_1004010_pt1 | contig 10084 bp, 10 predicted proteins | sample P827metagenome_FD_94438 | JGI IMG/M metagenome (GOLD analysis project Ga0129306, IMG submission 94438) | Capybara group fecal microbial communities from Wisconsin, USA - P827 metagenome | ecosystem: Host-associated > Mammals > Digestive system > Large intestine > Fecal | place: USA: Wisconsin... | reverse complement strand
GGGAGCGGCGGCGCGACTTACTTGAAAAAGACAGCGTTCGGAGCGGCAATTTGCCGGATCTCATCTTCCGTCAGATCGAAGTTGTCCATGGCCTCTTCTTCGGTGATGATGCCCTTTTTCAACATTTTTGCGGCAGTTTCCATTCTGTCGTATTTGATAGCTTCTTCCATGATCTCACACATGCTGCTCACTCCTTTAGTGGTTTCTTTAAGATAGCGCATGGTCTGCGCCAGCAGGGGGTAGTGGATGTCGCTTGCGGCGCGGCGCTGCAGGTCGTCAAGCAGCTGCCCGGCCGGCGTGAAGTCGGCATTGTCCATGCACGCGTAAACGATGTGGGCCTCGTCGCGGAAGGGGAGGCCTGTCTCGGCCACGACGCGGTCGATGTGGTACATCATGTGGCCGCTGCCGATCACGTCGTGCTGCGTGATGAAAACCACCCAGCTCTCGGGCAGTCGGGCAAAGTCCTCGCCCTTGGGCAAAAACGCGTTGTCGATGGCCGATGAGTGAAAGCGCGCCCGCTTGGGGATGGCGCCGGCGCTGGCCTGCTGCACTTCGATGTTGTAGATCCGGCCGTCGTCGCCTGTGGCCAGCACGTCAAGGCGAAGCGACCTGCCCAGCAGCGCGCCGATGTTTCGCTGCGGCGTGACGCGCAGCACTTTGAGCGATGGCTTGTCGAACAAAATGCGCAAGATGAACTCGGCGACTTCGGGAAATTGTTCGCACGCGACGGTGAAGAACGTGTCATCCTTAAACGCGAACTGCTGCAGTTTTTCCAGCAAACGGGGCGAGTAAGTCAAAGGGGGCACTCCTGTCGGAACGCCGTGCCGGTGTGCGGCGCGCGGCATCTTTTTTACGCTTCGATTATAGCACATCCGCGGAAAAAAGTTAAAAAAGCTCCCGGGACCGCCAAAGTCCCGGGAGAAGGTGTGTGCAGCTATTTTATTTGAGCGCGTCGATGACCTTCTGGATGGCCTCCACGGCGTCGGCGGGCAGCTTGTCCACGCCGCCGTTGAACGTGTCACGTGAGGTGACGAACTCCAGGCGGTCGGCCATGCGCTTGGCCAGCGCGTCGGCGTAGGCTGGATCGGTGGTGTCCACGGTGAAGCCCTCGACCGGCAGGTACTCGATGCCGGGGATGTTCCCGAAGGGCTTGAACTGCGCCGTGCCGTCGACCACGGCTTCGAGCGCGGCAAACGTGTTCTCCTTGGTGACCTTTTTGCCCATGAACTCGCCGGTGTTGAGGATGTAGCAGTCGACGCCGTCGGCGATCAGCTTCTTGAAGCGTTCGTAGTCCATCGACAGCGGGTAGGTGCGGAACGGGTTGGCGTAGCTCTCGATGACCAGCGCGTTGGGATCGACGCCCTTGGCCAGCTGTTCGGCGGTGGTGCGCTTGGTGGCCAGCGTAGCGCCCATCACGGAGGCCAGCGCCGGGCCGGTCAGCTTCAGCATGGGCGGCAGCGTGGGATCCTTCATCAGCCAGCAGATGGCGTTGAGCGGCTCGTCGATGCGGTCGACGCGGTTGGCCGTCCACAGCCGCGACTTGATGGCGCGGCCGTTGCCGCTGCGCACGTCTTCGGTCACGGCCAGCAGCTTGCCGTCGGCGTCGGCAGTGACGCCGCAGTTCTGCACGGTCAGCAGGTATTTGTTGGCGTCGCAGCCGATGGGGTAGTCCTGCAGCTTGTCGAAGTAGGTGGGCTCCATGGCGATGGCGTATTTGTCCTTCACGTTGACCACGAAGGCGTCGTCGTGCAGCACCATGATGTCATACTTGCCGTCGTGTTTGGCGTGCGTGATCGTGGATTTGCCGCTGCCGGACAGGCCGAACACGGCCAGGACGAACTTGCTGCCATCCTTCTTGGTGAAGCGTTTCAGGCCGCCGTGGCACGAAGCGTAGCCGTGACGGGCGGCGGTGCCCCAGCCCAGCGTCAGCGTGCCCTTCTTGAGCTCGCCGAAGTAGCGCATGCCGAGGATGGCGGCGCAGTTCTGCTCGGGCGAGAAGAACGCCAGGCCCAGCGGGAAGTCGGGGTGCGTCCAGTACGGGTCGGCATACACGAGGATGTTGCCCTCGCCTTCGATCACGCGCGACTCGTTGTAGAACGCGCGCACTTCGGGCGTCATAAACTGGAAGTTGAGCATCCAGCTGAGCAGGTTGTTCTCAAATCCCTCGGGGATCATCAGCTTGGCGCGGACGGTGAAGTCTTTGTCAAGGCCGACGATGGCCTCGGCGGCGTAGAACGTGCGGAAGCGCGCGCCGTACACGGCCTCGCGCAGCACCTTGCACAGGTCGGCGGTGTTGACGCCGGGCACGCCGACGATGCGGCGGGCGGCAGCGGCGCGGCCGACGATGCCGCCGTCGTTGAACAGCAGCACGTGACTGTCTTTGGGAAGGCCCTGCACCTCGGGCTTGTAGATGGGCATGCCCGTCAGCTCAACGGTGCCGGGGCACTTGCGGGCCAGCTCATACGCCTCGGCCACGCTGCCGACGTTGATCACGTTGTTGCCGTAAAACTGCGTTTCGACGATGGTACGCACGGGGATGTTGTGTACCTTTTTGAAAACCTGCGGATCGCCATAATGTTCAAGTTCGACCATTTTTTTTGCGTTGCTCCTCTCGAAAACTTCAAAAAAATTATCTTGCCGTGACCTCCGCGGCGTTCGTAAATCCTGGGAAACGCTGATTAACTCCCCCGCGCCCGGCCGGGCCTTTCGTCAGCTGGCTGCTCGCGAAGCTCATTACCATAGCCCCGCTATGCCTCTTCGCTTCGTTCGCGCCATCCAACGAAATCCCCTGGCTGGGCATCGGGGGCATTTAATCAGTGTTTCCCGTATTCACTCACATTTTGAGTATAAAAAAGGATGAAAAAAAAGTCAATCGAAAATTATAAACAGCGCGAGATACATTGTTATTCGGAATATAGAAATCTCACCCAAGCCGCCGCTCGTTGCCTGTTAATACGAGTTCAGCAGCGTGCGGAAGTAGTCGCTGAGGAAGTCGGCAAAAAGGCGCGTCTGGTCGGTGAGAGTTTCGTGATTATCGCAGGTGATATAGATATTTCGGTGGCAGACGGGGTCTGACAGGTGAATCAGTTTGGCCTTTTCGGTGGCCAGGCGGCCCCAGGTGGCTTCCGGCCACAGCGACACGCCCAGACCGGCGGCGACGAGGCCGCGGATGGTGCTGGGGTTGTCGCTTTCAAAACTGGCATGAGGCGAAAAGTCGGCCGATTCAAAAATGTGGTCGGCGATCTCGCGCATCGAGGCGCGCTTGCCCAGCATGATGAAGTTCTCGTCGCGCAGATCGACGAGACGCACCGAATCGCGCAGTGCCAGCGGCGACTGCATGGGCACGGCCAGCAGGATCTCTTCGCTGAGAAGCAGTCTGCCGTTTTCCGGCGGCGTGTCGGGCAGGGCGCTGCGCAGGCACAGATCGCACTTGGTGGTGCGGGCGCTCTGGATGATCTGGAAATCGATGAACGGGTGCTGCTTTTTGAACTTGAGCAGGATGTCGGGCAGCAGCGTGGACGCGGCCAGCACGTTGAAGACGATCGTGGAACGGGAATGCCCGGCGATCACCTTGAGGTCCTGCGACAGGTTGTCAAGGATGCTCATGATCGGTTCCAGCTTGCGCTTGAGCGCCATGCCGGCTTCGTTGAGCTGCACGCGCTTGCCTCTGCGCTCGAACAGCGGCACGCCCAGCTCTTTTTCAAGCGACAGCACGGCCTTGCTGATCGAAGGCTGCGAGATGTACAGTTCTTCCGCCGCCTTCGAAAAATTTTCGTACTTGGCGACAGTCATAAAATACCGCAGATGGAACAGCTCCACAGGATTCACCCCTTATAACTCAAATCTATAAACATTGTACACTAACGCGCGTAAAAGAGCAATAAAAAAGAAAGGTTATAAAATTTTTTCTCTTTCCGAGGCGTTTTTTGCCGTAAAACGACAAATGACACATGACTCAAGGCTCCGGGGCAGCACAAAAAAAAACCTCCGTTCGCCGGTCATCCGGGACGGAGGCTCGTTTTTGGTCAGGAGAGAAGTCAGTCTTCCCAGACGCGGAAGGGCTCGGGGTGCAGCCCAACGCTTTCGCACAGGGCCTGCGCCTCCTCAAAATGCGCGCACAGCGTGGCGGCGCGGTGGCTGTCGCTGGAGAGCACGACGCGGCCGCCCTTGTGCGCGATGCGCCGCAGCAGCGGCAGGGCGGGGTAGGGGCGCGACCTCCAGCCGCGGGCGATGGCCCCGGTGTTCACCTCAAACGGCTTTCCAACGGCCAGCAGCGTGTCGAGGGCCCCGAACGCGGCGTCCAGATAGCGAGGGCATTCCTCGTCAAACAGGGCGTTTCCCTCGTTGAACTTGGTGATCAGGTCGAAGTGCCCGATCAGGTCGGCGTGCGTGCGCTCCAGCACCGCCGCTTCCTGCTCGTAATATTTTTCGACGAGGGCGAGCATGTCGCCGCTGCAGTAGTTCTGCGCCGCGTCCAGCAGCGTCTGCGGCTTTTCGTCGACGGGCACGAAGTCGTCGCCGAATTTGAAGTAGTGCACCGAGCCGATGGCGTAATCGAAGCCGTCGTCGGCGGGAGACGAGAACAGGTCCTGTTCCAGACCGCAGAGGATGGTGATACGGTCGGCGTATTTCAGCTTCAGCGCTTCGATCTGGGCCGCGTAGCCGCGCGTCTTTTCCGGCGTCATGCAGTAGCTTTCGTCGCACGGGGTGTGCGCGTGCCCGGAAAAACCCAGCCGCGTCATGCCAAGTTCGAGGGCGCGGCGCACGATCGTCTCGGCGTCGTCTTTGCCGTCGCACCAGGTGGTGTGTACATGAAAGTCCTCGCGGATCATGAGGTCATCTTCTCCTGCTTCACCTTGTGGTCGATCACGTGGCGCGAGGCCAGCTCCTTCGTGATGTCGTCAAGCGTGATGCCGGCTTGCACCATCAGCACCATGACGTGATAGGCGAGGTCGGCGATCTCGTACACCGTCTCCTTTTTGTCCTCGGCCTTGGCGGCGATGATCACCTCGGTGCTCTCTTCGCCCACTTTTTTGAGGATCTTGTCGAGGCCTTTCTGGAACAGATAGGTGGTGTAGCTGCCCTCCTGCGGGTCGGTCTTGCGGCCGGCGATCAGCCGCATCAGCGCCTCGGGGCTGAACGGCTCGCTTTCGGCCTCCAGCAGCGGGTATTCGAAGCACGAGGTCGTGCCCAGGTGGCAGGCCGGCCCGTCGGGGCGCACGCGCACGACCAGGGCGTCGCGGTCGCAGTCGGCCGTTATCGAGACGATGTGCTGATAGTTGCCGCTGGTCTCGCCCTTCAGCCACAGGCATTTCCGCGAGCGGCTCCAGAAGCACGTCAGCTTTTTTTGCAGGCTGATCTCCAGGCTCTCGCGGTTCATATAGGCCAGTGTGAGCACCTGCTTCGTGTCGGCATCGACGACGATCGCTGGGATGAGGCCGCGCTCGTCGAATTTCAGTTCGTCGATCGTGATCATGGTTTTCGTCCTCTTGTATGGTTACAACCTTGTCGGGATGCCGTTGCGGGCCATCTCCGCTTTGAGGTCGGCGATCTTGACCTCGCCGAAGTGGAAGATCGAGGCCGCCAGCCCCGCGTCCACCTTGGGCAGCGCTTTGAACAGTTCGATGAAGTGGGCGACATTCCCCGCGCCGCCGGAGGCGATCACGGGCACCGACACGGCGTCGCACACGGCTGCCAGCATCTCCAGGTCGAAGCCGCGCTTCACGCCGTCGGTGTCGATGGAGTTGACGACCACTTCGCCCGCGCCTTCGCCGACGCAGCGCTTGATCCATTCGATGGCTTCCATGCCGGTGTCGTCGCGGCCGCCGCGCGCGAACACGCGGAACTGTCCGTTCACGCGCTTGATGTCGACCGACAGCACCACGCACTGGTCGCCGTACAGCTCGGCGGCTTCGTGAACGAGCGATGGGTTGCGGATGGCGCCGGAGTTGACCGAAACTTTGTCGGCGCCGCAGCCGAGCACGCGCTCGAAATCACCCGTGGAACTGATGCCGCCGCCTACGGTGAGCGGGATGAAGACGTTGCGCGCCGTTTCGCGCAAAATTTCCGTGAAGATCTTGCGGCCGTCGGACGAGGCGGTGATGTCGTAAAACACCAGCTCGTCGGCGCCGCACGCGCTGTAAAACTTGGCCAGCTCCACGGGCGAATCCACGTCGTGCAGCCCCTCAAAGTTGACGCCCTTGACGACGCGGCCGTCTTTCACGTCGAGGCAGGGGATAATTCGTTTTGTGATCATCGTGCGCTCCTTTGTTCGTAGAATGATAAGCCTTAGCGCGCCGCGGCGATGGCTTCGCGCAAGTTTATCGCGCCGGTGTAATACGCCTTGCCGACGATCGCGCCGTGCAGGCCCAGACCGCGCAGCGCGCGCACGTCGTCGAGCGACGACACGCCGCCTGAAGCGATCAGGTCGAGCGGCAGCTCGGCGCCGAGGCGGCGGTAGAGGTCGACGTTCGTCCCGCCCATCATGCCGTCTTTAGAAACGTCGGTGCAGATGATCGTGGCGATGCCCCAGTCGGCCAGGCGGCGGCAGAAATCGAAGGCTTCGAACGCTGATTTTTCCGTCCAGCCCTTCACGGCGACGAAACCGTCTTTGATATCGACGCCCACGGCGATGCGCTCGCCCCACCGGGCGGCCATGCGCGCGGCAAAATCGCCCTGCGTTGCCGCCGTGCCCAGGATCACGCGGTCGACGCCGGCGTCCAGATAGCGGGCGATCGCCCCCTCGTCGCGGATGCCGCCGCCAACTTCGCAGAACAGGCCCGTTTGGGCTTTGACCGCGGCGATTGTGGCAAAGTTGGGCGTGCCGCCGTCGCGCGCGCCTTCCAGGTCGACCATGTGTACCCGCGCCGCGCCGCACTCCGCAAAATCCCTGGCCACGGCGAGCGGGTCGCGGCTGTAGATGGTGCGCGTGGCGTAATCGCCCTTTTGCAGGCGCACGGCCTCGCCGCCGTAGAGGTCGATGGCCGGATAGATCAGCATGTCCCCTCCAGCTCGCAGAACGCGCGCAGAATGTCAAGCCCCACGCGGCCGCTTTTTTCCGGGTGGAACTGGCAGCCGAACACGCTGCCGCGCTGCACCGAAGCGGTGACGGGGGCGCCGTACTCCACCACGGCGGTGACGGCTTCGTCGCAGTCGGTGGCCGCATAGGAGTGGACGAAATACACGCAGTCGCCCTCCTTGATGTGCGAAAAAATCGGCGTTTCGCGCCTGAACTGCAAGGCATTCCAGCCCATCTGCGGGATCTTCAGTCCGGCGGGGATGAAGTCAGCGATGGCGCGCACCTGGCCGGGGATCAGCCCCAGCCCCTTGTGCGTGCCGTACTCGCAGCTGACGTCAAACAGCAGCTGCATACCCAGGCAGATGCCCAACACCGGCTTGCCGCGGGCGGCGGCTTCGCGCAGCGGGGCGTCGAGTCCGGAGGCGAACAGCTTGGCGGCCGCGTCGCCGAACGCGCCCACGCCGGGCAAAATCACCCGGTCGGCGGCGTCGATCTCGGCGGTGTCGGCCGTGACACGGGCCTGCGCGCCGATGGCAGCCAGCGAACTTTGCAGCGAGAACAGGTTGCCCACGCCGTAATCGAGGATGGCGATCATCTATAAAACCCCTTTCGTCGACGGGATCTCGTCGGCAAACGCCGCGTCGACGGCGACGGCCTGGCGCAGGCTTCTAGCCGCCGATTTGAACGCGCCTTCAACGATGTGGTGCGAATTTGTGCCAGCCAGCAGGCGGAAATGGAACGAGCATTTGGCCTCGCGGACAAACGCCTGCCAAAACTCTTCGACCAGCTCCGTGTCGAACGCCCCGATCTTTTGCGCCGGCACGGGCAGCGCCCAGCCCAGACATGAGCGGCCGGAAAAATCGACAGCCGTCAGCACCAGCGCTTCGTCCATGGGCAAAGTGCAGCTTCCGTAACGGACGATGCCGCGCTTGTCGCCGAGGGCCTGCGCAAACGCGCTGCCTAAGCAGATGCCGATGTCCTCCACGCTGTGGTGGTCGTCGACGTTCGTGTCGCCGCTGCATTTCACCGTCAGGTCGAAGCGCCCGTGCCGGGCAAGCAGCGTCAGCATGTGATCGAGGAACCCGACGCCCGTGTCGACCTCGCACTCGCCGCGGCCGTCGAGGTCGAGCGTCAGTTCGATCTCCGTCTCGGCCGTGCGGCGCTCGATCGTCGCGCGGCGCATCAGGCTTCCTCCAAAATGGCGCGCACGGCCGCGATGAACGCTTCCATCTGCTCCTGCGAACCGATGGAGATGCGGTTGTAGTCGGTCAGCAGCGGCGTATCGAAATGGCGCACGATCACGCCGCGCTCGCGCAAAGCCGCGCACAGCGCCGCGCCGCCCATTTTGGGAGTGCGCGCGAATACGAAGTTGGTCTTGCTGTCGTTCAGCTCAAAGCCCAGCTCGCGCAGCTGCCGCGTGGTCCACTCGCGTGCCGCACACACTTTGGCGATGCAGCCGCGCGTGTATGCCTCGTCGTCGAGCGCGCCGATGGCGGCTGCCATCGTCATGCTGTTGACGTTGTACGGGTTGGTGGAAAAGCGGATCGTCTCGATGTCGGCGATCAGCTCCGGACACGCGGCGCCGAAGCCGATGCGCGCGCCCGCCATCGACCTCGATTTGGAGAACGTGCGGGCCACCAGCAGGTTGCCGTATTTGCGGATCAGCGGCAGCGCCGATTCGCCGCCGAAGTCGACATAGGCTTCGTCCACGATCACCACGCCGTCAGGGTTGCCGGCGACGACCTGCTCCACCTGCTCAAGCGGCAGCGCCAGTCCGGTGGGGGCGTTGGGGTTGGCGAGGAAGATCGTCGCGTTCAGGCCCACGTAGTCGTCGACATTGATCGAAAAGTCGGGCCGCAGCGGGATCTCCCGGTACGGCACGTTGTTCAGCGCCGCGAACACTTTGTAAAAGCCGTAGGTGGCGTTGGGGAAGACGGCGGGGTGCTGCGCGTCGCAAAAGGCCATGAACGCGAAGTTGAGGATCTCGTCGGAGCCGTTGACGCAGACGAACTCCTCAGGCGTCAGGTCATAAACCTCGGCCAGCTTCTCGCGCAGGGCGCGGGCATCGGGGTCGGAATAGAGGTTCAGCCCCCGGGCGGCTTCCTGCGCGGCGGCGACGGCGCGCGGCGACGGCGGAAACGGCGACTCGTTGGTGTTCAGTTTGATCAGTCTCTGCGCCGTGCGCGGCTGCTCACCGGGCACGTAGGGCGTCAGATTTGCGTATTTGGCGCTGAAAAATCGGCTCATGGGCGGTCCTCCTCCGCTAAACGGCTTTCGGCGCTGCGGGCGTGTCCCGTCAGGCCCTCTTTGCGCGCGAACGCCCCGATATCGCGGGCCACTTTGTTCAACGCGTCGCGCGTGTAGTAGGTGTACTGCGACTTTTTCACGAAATCGTCCACCGACAGCGGGCTGGAGAACCGAGCCGTGCCCAGCGTCGGCAGCGTGTGGTTGGGGCCGGCGAAGTAATCGCCCAGCGCCTCCGGGCAGCAGCGGCCCAAAAACACGGAGCCGGCGTGGCGCACGCGGTCCAGCCAGTCGAACGGCGAATCGACGCACAGCTCCAGGTGCTCCGGCGCCAGCAGGTTGGCCACGTCGATGGCCTGCGCGATCGAGTCGGCGACGATGATCTTGCCGTTGTTCTCGATCGAGGCGCGGGCGATCTCCTCGCGCTCCAAAAGGGGCAGCTGGCGTTCGATCTCTGTCTGCACGGCCTGTGCCAGCTCTGCCGAATCGGTAACGAGCACGGCGCTTGCCATCTTATCGTGTTCCGCCTGCGAAAGCAGGTCGGCGGCGCACCAGACGGCGTTGGTGTTCCCGTCGGCGATCACGAGGATCTCGCTGGGGCCGGCGATCATGTCGATGGCCACCTGGCCGAACACCTGACGCTTGGCCTCGGCCACGTAGGCGTTGCCCGGGCCCACGATCTTGTCGACGCGGGGCACGCTCTCGGTGCCGTAGGCCAGCGCCGCGACGGCCTGCGCGCCGCCGGTCTTGAAGATGCGCGTCACGCCGGCCACGGAAGCGGCGGCAAGGATGGCGGGATCGATCGAACCGTCGGCCCGGGGC
>Ga0129306_1004009_pt1 | contig 10090 bp, 10 predicted proteins | sample P827metagenome_FD_94438 | JGI IMG/M metagenome (GOLD analysis project Ga0129306, IMG submission 94438) | Capybara group fecal microbial communities from Wisconsin, USA - P827 metagenome | ecosystem: Host-associated > Mammals > Digestive system > Large intestine > Fecal | place: USA: Wisconsin... | reverse complement strand
TGCGATCCTGGCAATGCTTTTGGCCGGCACGTTTCTGCCTGCCGCCCGTACTGACGTTTCTGGGAAGGCAGGCATTCCCAAAGACTCCGGCATTCCCAGATACTCTGGTATTTCCAAAGACTCAGGCGTTTCCTGGGAAAGTACTCTTTTCCCCAAAACTGCGGGCCTTTCCTTATTGATATCCATGCTGTACGCCTGTACAGATGAATTCCATCAGCATTTTGTACCCGGCAGGTCCTGCGAAGTCCGGGACATCCTGATCGACACGGCCGGCGCTCTTATCGGGATTCTTGTTCTCGGGATACTGATGCATTTTCATAAGCGGCGGCGCATAAGCGGAGCCTGAAGGCGCATAAGCAGAGCCTGAAAATGCTGACTGCCGAAGTCTCATATATCTCCTGTGCCGGCCGGCCAATAAACATGCAGCAACATGCCGGCAACAGGGCTCTGGTACTTCAGGAAAAACATTATACATAACAGCCGGGCAGTTAAAATCGTTGACAAGCGGAAACTCCGTGCGTATAATATAAAAGCTGTTTTATGGATGACAGCTTTAATGCTAAAACCATTAGCCCCGGTAGAAGCATTAACCTACAATAATAATACAGGAGGGTAACCATGAAAAGCTATGTAGCAACACCTGCTACCATTGAGAGAAAATGGTACGTTGTTGACGCAACAGATAAAACTCTTGGACGCCTTGCTTCTGAAGTGGCTAAGGTTTTAAGAGGTAAGAACAAACCGACCTACACCCCGTTCCTTGACACCGGCGACTATGTAATCATCGTCAACGCCGAGAAGTTCAAGGTCAGCGGCAAGAAGATGTCCCAGAAGACCTACTTCAGCCATTCCGATTATGTCGGCGGCACCCGCGTCACCACTCTGGAGGAGATGCTGGAGAAGCATCCGGAGCACGTGATCGAGCACGCAGTCAAGGGCATGCTTCCCAAGGGAGCACTTGGCAACCAGATGTACAGAAAGCTGTTCGTATACTGCGGACCTGAGCATCCGCATCAGGCACAGCAGCCGGTCGAACTCAATTTCTAATCGGGAGGAGGAAGAATCATGGCAGAAGCAAGATATTACGGCACAGGCCGCAGAAAAAAGTCTATCGCGAGAGTTTATGTGACTCCCGGTACCGGCAAGATCGTTATCAACGGCAAGGACATCGATGAGTATTTCGGCCTTGAGACCCTCAAGGTAATCGTTCGTCAGCCCTTCGCAGCTATCGGTCAGGAAGGCAAGTTTGATGTTCTGGCCAATGTTCATGGCGGCGGTATCGCAGGCCAGGCAGGCGCTATCAGACATGGCATTTCCCGCGCACTCCTGCAGGAGGATGCTGAGAATAGACCCACTCTGAAGAAGGAAGGCTTCCTTACCAGAGACTCCCGTATGAAGGAGCGTCGTAAGTACGGTCTGAAGAAGGCCCGTAAGGCACCTCAGTTCTCCAAGAGATAATCAGCGAGAATCCCAAAGCTCCATTGCACACCAGTGCATGGAGCTTTTTTTGTACCATAAAAGTGTTACTGACAGGGAGTAATCGTCCCCGTCAGCCGCGCTTATTATTTGCAGTCCCAAATGACGGACGGGTATGATTATCATGCAATTGCCGCCGTCCATAAATAAAATATATATCCTGCAACGATTTTTACGCATTCTGAAAAAAGTCCAAACCGATCCTCCCCCACTTGAAAAAAGATCGGTAAAGCGTTATAGTTAACGTGTATCCGCAGTTCGGGCCTCCTGTAAATGAGCCCGGTCTGCAGTATCTTAAATAACGATATTATTGATAAATAGGAGGACAAATCCAATGATTCAGACAATCAGCACCCCCAAGGCTCCGGCAGCAATCGGCCCCTATTCCCAGGCTAAGATCGCCAATGGTTTCCTGTTTGCATCAGGCCAGGTTCCCTTTGATCCGGCTACCGGCGAGATCGTCGGCACCACCATCGAAGAGCAGGCTGAGCAGGCTATCAAGAACGTTGGCGCTATCCTTGAAGAGGCTGGCCTTGCCTACACCAAGGTTGTAAAGACCACTTGCTTCCTGGCTGACATGGGTGACTTCGCAGCATTCAACGCTGTATACGCTAAGTACTTCACCGAGAAGCCCGGCCGTTCCTGCGTCGCTGTAAAGGATCTTCCGAGAAAGGTTCTTTGCGAAGTAGAAGTTATCGCTGTCTGCGAATAATTCCAGGCAAAGGCGTCCTGACTTTTCAGAGCAAACACAAATAAGACCGGAGTTGCCGGCGGCAGTACAGACTGCGCGGACGGCACTCCGGTTTTTTACGGGTCAAGATGGTATGAATACTTCCAAATCACAACTGTTTAAAGAAATACTGATTCTGTCCTTCGCCACGCTGATCATTGCGGCGGCAGTATTCTTCTTCCTCATGCCAAGCCACACCTCCGTCAGCAGCATTTCCGGTCTGGCTATTGTTCTCCAGAACTTCCTGCCGCTCCCGGTTTCTGCCATCACCATGATACTGAACGTGGTTCTGCTGATTGTAGGCTTTCTTACCTGCGGCCGTGAATTCGGTGTCAAAACGGTCTATACCAGCATTCTGCTGCCGGTTTTCCTTGCCATGTTCGAAGGCATTTTCCCGGATTATCAGTCCATGACCGGAAGCGACGCGCTGGATGTGGTTTGCTATATCTTCACCGTCAGCATTGGCCTGGCCATCCTGTTTAACCGCAATGCTTCCTCCGGCGGCCTGGACATTGTGGCGAAAATGATGAACAAATTCCTGCATATGGACCTGGGCAAGGCCATGAGTACCGCCGGCATGCTGGTGGCCCTCTCTTCCGCCCTGGCGTATGATAAGCGCGCCGTTGTGCTTTCCGTGCTGGGCACCTATCTGAACGGCCTGGTGCTGGACCACTTCATTTTCGGGCAAAACATCAAGCGGCGCGTCTGCATCGTTTCCCTCACCCATGAGGAAGACATCCGGGAATATATCCTGTACACCCTGCACAGCGGCGCCACCCTGTATGAATCCATCGGCGCCTACACTGGTGAAAAGCACATGGAAATCATCACCATCGTAGACCGGCACGAATACCAGAAGCTGATGGATTACATTATCCGGATTGATCCGGACGCCTTTGTGACCGTCTACAATGTGAGCAGCATGCGTTACCTGCCAAAGCCGCAGGCGCAATCCGCCAGTCCCCGGCCATAACAAAGAAGCAGAGGCTTCTTTTATTCTACCTTATTCTCAAGGTCTCCTATCTTTTCAATAGAGCAGCAGACCGTATCGCCCGACTTCATAAACTTCGGGGGTTTGAATCCCATTCCCACACCGGCGGGTGTTCCCATGGCAATGATACTGCCTGCCTTAAGCGTCATTCCCGCTGACAGCTCCTCAATGGCGCCGCCCACTGTCTGGATCATATATTTCGTATTGGAATTCTGGCGGAGCTCCCCATTGACATAACTGCTGATCTTCAAATCCGCCGGGTCACCGATCTCATCCGGCGTTACGATGCACGGTCCCATGGGAGTAAAACCATCCAGGCTCTTGCCGAAATACCACTGTTTATGGCGTGTCTGCAGATTCCTGGCGGTAACGTCATTTACAATCGTATAGCCAAAAACGTAATCTGCAAAATCTTCTGCCTTCACCTTATAAGCATCCCTGCCGATAATCACGCCCAGTTCGCATTCATAATCCAGGCTGTCTACAAGCTCCTTGTGAGAAGGAATCATTTCCCCGGGACCAACTGCCATGTTGACCCTTTTGGAAAAATAAATCGTATAGGGGCGCTCGCCGCCGAAGCTCTCTCCGGAAAAGCTGCCCGCCCCCTTAGCGTGTTCATCATAATTAATCCCGAGGCAGATCAGATCCTGCATGGGGTAAACGATTGGTGAAAGCAGCATACTGTTGGCAACATCAATCTCTCCATCCTTTGCCCCGGAAGCAGCATCCTTCAGCCGCTGCAGCAGGGAAGGATTCTCTTCTGCCTGCAGAATCAGGTCATTCATATCCCCGAAAGAAAAGCCGAGCGCCTCCGTATCAAAAGCTTTCCTGCCGCCATCCACAGAAACCGCAACAATCACCCTGCCTATTTCCGCCATCGTATACAACTTCATATTCAAGCCTCCTTACTGCTTCAATGCGATCTTGCTGCATTCATGTCAGCTCAGGTCCAGTATATCAGAAAACTGTATTTAAAGCTTGCAGAATTCCCAAAACGTGGTAAGATATAACTTGTCCGCACGATTAGTACATCGGTAGTATGCGAGCTTCCCAAGCTTGAGAGGCGGGTTCGATTCCCGTATCGTGCTTATTTTTGTACCTAATCAGCAAAGAACCCCGTGCTATATCCAGAAAGCTGTTTACAGATTTATGGATATAGCACGGGGTTTTGTCTGCGACTAGCAGACAATCGTCACATGAGGAAGCAGGCCGTCAGGCCGGATTCCGAATGCGACGTCTGCTGATGAGTTGCAGACGGTGAGAACATGCTCGCATGTTCTCTTTTTGATTTGGCTGAAATCTGCTGCTGGCAGACAGCTGGTGCAAATACAAAAGAAGAACATTGTTTTCCAGGATGTTTCTGAAAAAAAGTGTCTGAATATATGAGAAACCGGAACATTTATGATATATTGATGTTATATAAGAATTTAACACATTGCCATGTTAAAACTTTGACAGACAAAAGTGCGGATCATAACTTAAGGAGTGTGTCAATTATGAAAAATGGAATGAAAAGGATACTGGGCATTATAGTGTTCCTGTGCCTGTTTGCGTTTTCCGAAAAGGCCGTCCTGACTTCCTATGCGGCGTCATCCGGAAGCTGCGGCGAGAACCTGGCATGGACGCTGTCGGATGACGGTACCCTCACCATCTCCGGAGAGGGCGCTATGGACAGATACATGGATATCAGTGAGCAACCTTGGGGAAGCCAGCGGAATTCCATCAAAAAGGTCGTGATCGAAGAAGGCGTCACATCCATCGGACCTTTGGCGTTCCTGGACTTGGTCGAGCTTACAGGCGCAGAGATCCCGAACGGCGTGGATAAGATTGGATTTAAAGCGTTCGGCAGCTGCAGTAAGCTCGGAAGTGTGACGATACCGAACAGCGTGGAAATAATTGAAAATAATGCATTTTATGAATGCACCTCTCTCGAAAGTGTGACGATACCGGAAAGCGTAACAGACATTGGTGACTTTGCGTTTCATGGATGCACTTCTCTCGAAAGTGTGACGGTCCTGGCAGGATCTACTATCGTTATTGGCGGGCCAAACACATTCACCGATTGCGACAATTTGAAACATTTCTATTTGATCGGCAGGGACAGAGATTGGACACGGTTCACCAATTATCTTCCCCGTGGTGCCAGGCCGCAATACTTTGCGTCCGTGAGCGTCAGGGTGAACAACAGTGCTTACGGCAATGCCCGGTTTGACTATAAGAACGCTCCTTACGACCTTAGCGACGCGGGGAATATACAGATCATCGCGACAGCAATGCCCGGCAACGGCTATGTTTTTGCCGGATGGGAGAGAAACGGGGAAATAGTCAGTACTGACAATCCCTGGGGTGCATCATATGCTGAAATGCGCGATTATCGGGACGGTGAAGCGGATAGCTGGAATCTTGAATTAAAGGCAATATTCAAGAACGAACTGATCATCACTGCCGCGGACCAGAAATACGTGTATAACGGCGGACCGCAGGGATTTGACGGAACCGATGCGTACACGAACTATTTGCCGCAGGTCACCGTGAAGGGCCTTAAGAGCGGCGACAGCATCTCAGCGCTCAAGCTTACCGGGCAGGGGACCTATGCCGGTGATGTGAATGCGGTCATACCTTCCGACGTCAAGGTCCAGGATGGAAACGGACAGGATGTCTCTGCCAATTACAGCATCACGTACGTCAACGGCCAGATCACGGTCTCAAGGGCCTCGCTGGAAATTTCCGCAAGAAACAAAACCTTCCCCTATTGCGGGAAAGAAACCGGTATTGGCGACACGGTCTATGAAGATCCGGCGGAGATCGCTGAAATGGTCACAGTCGGCAAATTGCAGGGCAGCGATTACCTTTACAGAATTCAGGTCTTTGGACAGGCGAAAGAGACCGGCCTGCACAAGGGGGTCATCGAGCCTTCCAACGCAGTGATCCACGATGCCGCTGATAAAGATGTGACCGAAAATTACCAGATCAGTTACTTTAACGCTGATCTTACGATCACGGATTCCCCCCCCCGGCTATGATGTGGAGATCACCCCCGGCGCGAACATGACGAAGACCGGGGATTCGGGAGAACTGTCCCAGACAGTGTCCGGAGCCATCACGCCGGTGGCTTTTACCGCCGACAGCGGGTATTATTTCCCTGAAGATTACAAGGCGGGACCGGAAAACGGCATCAGCGTGACCCGCAGCAGTGAAAGCCGGATCACGGTATCCGGCACGCCGACAGACCATGTGGAGCTGTTACTCCCCGATGCGGAACAAAAGGAAGCGCCGGAGCCGCCCGTTGAGACATTTACGGTAAGCTTTGATGCGAATGGCGGCAGCGGCAGCATGGACCCGGTCACAGACATCTCCGGGGAGTATACTCTTCCGAGATGCCTTTTCACGGCTCCGGAAGGCATGGCCTTTGACGGCTGGCTGGCGGAGGGCGCGGAATACGGAGAGGGCGACGCGCTCAGCGTAGAGGCGGACATCACGGTGGCCGCGCAGTGGAAAGAGGTGCCGCCGGAACCGCACGTACATGAGCTGACGCTGACGGAAGCGGCAGAGGCTGCGTGTACGGAAGCAGGCAATACCGCCTACTATGTCTGCGGCACCTGCGGGAAATGGTTCGAGGATAAGACAGCCCTGATGGAGATCACGGATAAGTCCTCCGTGATCGTCAAAGCCCTAGGGCATAAATGGGATGAAGGGACCGTCACGAAGGAACCGACAGAGACGGAAGACGGCGTCCGGACCTACACCTGCCAGAGGGACAGCAGCCACACGAGGACGGAAGCGATCCCGGCAAAAGAGCATGAGCACAGCCTGGAGAAGGTGGAGGCCGTCAGCCCGACATGCGAGGAAGCCGGAAACACCGCCTACTATGTCTGCGGCGGATGCGGCAAGTGGTTTGAAGACGAGGCCGGGACAAAACAGATCACGGATAAGTCCTCCGTGATCCTTAAAGCCCTGGGCCATGCGTGGGATAAGGGAGTCATTACAAAAGCTGCCACTGTCACGAGAGACGGCGTGAAGACCTACACCTGCCTGAGGGACAGCAGCCATACCAGGACAGAGTTGATCCCGAAGCGGGAAAGAAATAATCCTAATCGCGACGAGCCGGAGTCTGGCGTCGCTCCGGCCGAGGATGCCTGGCTGATGGACGGGGCCGGATGGCACTACCGTGAGAACGGGGTCCTGGTGAAGAATGCATGGAGAAAACTGGGGTATAACGGAGAGAACTACTGGTATCTCTTTGATGAGAACGGGACAATGAAGACCGGCTGGGCCGAATGGAACGGAGAGAGGTATTACCTGAGCCCGGTGTCGGACGGCTGGATGGGGCATATGCTGACCGGGTGGCAGGAGATCGACGGGAAGTGGTATTACTTCGAGACAGCCGAAGGAAGCACCCAGGGACGGATGTACCGCAATGAGAAGACGCCGGACGGACGCCTGACAGGAGCGGACGGAGCTCTCATAGAAGGCGCGTAAGGAAGGAGAAAAGATATGAAGAAGCATAAGATCAAAATGGTAAGCCTCCTGCCGGCAGCGCTGCTCCTGCTGCTGGCGGTTTCGGTGCCGGCCATGGCGGAAAAGGGCCTGGATATAAGGACGAAGGTCGCGACCCCGTCCAACATGGTAAAGGAAGATCCGGAAGTCCTGCCCGGAACAGCCGGGACCGTATTGACCGGAGCAGAAATCACAGCTGAGACAGCGGCAGCCGCACCGGCGGCAGAAGTTCCGAAGAAAGGCGCCGTTATCACGTCCGAAGACCTGGCAGGGACCTGGACCATCGACGGCGTGACCAGCTACCAGTTCAAAAAAGGCACCACCGGGGCGCTGATCCTTCCGGAGCACAAATACGCCTTCAAATATACTCTGGAGGAGAATGAACTGACCTTGAAGTTCGAGAGCGCGAAGATCAAAAGAGCAGTCTTTCAGGTCTCCCTGGAGGGCGATACGCTGATCTTTGAGAAAGAAGAAGCAGCCGGAACAGCAGAGTTTGTTCTGGAAAAAGTCAAAGATTGAACTGATGGCATAATCTGCAATTTAATCTTAAAAACGTTTTGAGGCATAAAAAAACTGCTGCGCAGCCGGCTTTCCGCCGGGCGCAGCAGTTCTGTTTTGTCAGACGGCCAGGACCTGCATTTCCCTCAGGATCTCCTGCATCTGTTCTTTGCTGACCTTCGTCTCCAGGGTCTCGATGATGACCTTGTAATCCTTGATGCGCTGCTTGCGCTCCTTGTCCGTCTTCCACGGATCTGTCAGGATTCCATTCAGCATGACTTTCATTACCATTTCCGAACAGCAGGCCCGGGCCAGGAATCTGGTGGTGTCCGCCGCGGAACATTTCGCCGCATTTTTGCCGGCCGCCTTTTCAATCACTTTTCTCAGTTCCTTCTGGAAACCGCTGTAAATGGCATAGCCCTTGTCCGTCGCAAAAATGCTCGACATGGTCTTGGAAAGTTTCTTTGCCTCGCCGGTATTGTAGGTCCTCTTCGGAGCCGCAAGCCCGGGAAGCTGCTGAAGAAATATGTAATGGATATATTAGTCCGGGATGTGGTGGAGATATCAAAAAGGGGGTAGATATAATAACTAATTTGATTGAGAGCGAAGGATGCTATGGACTAGAGTTTTATTCTCGTTTTAGTGCATTGCTCAACGATTCTGAAAAGGCCAACTGTGAAACGATACATGAAGTAGTATATGGTATACATACAGAAGTCAAAGACTGGCTCTTGCCTTATAAGGGAGACATCAGGAAGATAGCTGGTGAATTATCTCAGAGCGGATATTTATATGGCAAAAGTATAAGAAAAACTATTGGTAGTTCATTGTGAGAGAAAACATTGAAGGGGGTGGATTCACTTCAGGCCTTCCTCCTTTCCTATTTGAAGATGTATTTGAAGATGTTTCAGTTTTCTGTTCTCAACTAACGAAAAATGGATATCTGAGAACGATCTTTGGGTTCGATTCCCGTATCGTGCTTTTTCAGTACCTAATCGGCAGAAGGACCGGCAGATTGGCAAAAGTATGCCTGCATACTTTTGTCGAAGCTGCAGGGCCGGGTCTGCGACTAGCAGACCAAAGCCACATGAGCAATGAAGCGAAGCTGAATTGCGAATGCGGCGGCTGCCGATTTTGATCAAGGAGATGGTAAAAGAGAGGATGCTTACATCCTCTCTTTTTGCTTTGGCTGAAATCTGCCGCAGGGTTTTGTCTTCTGAACTCTCTGCCACATCTCGGGCACTTCCATATCATGCTGTCGCCTCTGCAAACTGCGAATTCTGATGGCTCATTTGGAATCCGAAAAAGCATATGCCTCCCTGGCCCATCCAATTAACTCTTCGTCAATCTCATCAGTACTTCCAACAACAATATGAGTTGTCCATCTTCCGGGATATGGTTCTGTTTTTACCGCAACGCGCTCTGAATCCAACGGGTAAGGAAGCCCCAGAGTAATGACTATAAAAGGATCCGGAAGCTCTGCTTTCTTTTTTACCCTTGCAAATGATACGCAGGCAAATACATGTCTGTTTGAGAAAGTGATCTGTGTCTTCTGCACCCGTTTATTCACATCCGGGAAAACAGAGTAAACGGTTTCCTCAAAACGCAAATATATTGGGACAGCGTCAGGGTATTTATCAAAAAACATCAAAGTACCGATATCAAGTTCTCTCATAACGGTCCCTCTGTTACTTTTGTAAAAGAAACCGAATCGATCTGGAGGTACTTTTTCTGATGTCGTGAAATGGACAGAGCGAGAATATATTCTTCAGTCGTTCCATCATCATTTACGCATTGAAATACCATTTCACCTTCGCCATCATTCAAAGCAATTATGTGAAACTCCGAAACATTTTCAGTAACGGCACTGTAATCGCTCGTAAAGATATCTGCTTTCT
>Ga0129306_1004007_pt1 | contig 10092 bp, 8 predicted proteins | sample P827metagenome_FD_94438 | JGI IMG/M metagenome (GOLD analysis project Ga0129306, IMG submission 94438) | Capybara group fecal microbial communities from Wisconsin, USA - P827 metagenome | ecosystem: Host-associated > Mammals > Digestive system > Large intestine > Fecal | place: USA: Wisconsin... | reverse complement strand
TACGCGGTCATTATTCTTCTTACCACGAGCGCCGAGTCCCTTCTTCCCACCATCCGATCAAGAGCGGTCTTTCTTTCCATGAAGCCCGTCAGCGATGCGCTTATCAAGAAATTCCTGATGGAAGAGGTGAAGATCCCCGATTACAAGGCCGACGTCTGTGTGGCCTTTGCCCGCGGAAATATAGGTAAGGCAAAGCTTCTTGCCGGCAATGAGGATTTTGAAAATATCAGGCGCGACGTTATCAATCTGCTTAAATTTATCAAGGATATGGAGATTTCCGAGCTTACGGCGGCAGTCAAAAAAGCAACCGAGTACAAGCTTGAGATTTCCGACTATCTCGATATTATTCTTGTCTGGTACCGGGATGTTTTGCTTTTTAAAGCCACAATGGATGCAAACGGGTTGATTTTTAAGGACGAGATAAAGTATATTAGAAAGGCGGCGGATGAAAGCAGTTACGAAGGCATTCAGAACATCATCGACGCCATAGACAAAGCACAGAAAAGAATATCTGCCAACGTTAATTTCGAACTGACCATGGAATTGCTCTTTCTTTGTATCAGGGAGAACTGACGGGGGTTTTGGAGGAAAATAAATGACCAAGGTTATAGGAGTTCGCTTTAAGGAGACGGGTAAGGTTTATTACTTCGCTCCCGGCGACAGAGACATAAAGCGCGACAATCACGTGATCGTGGAGACCGCCCGGGGACTTGAGTACGGCACCGTGGTGCTGGGAGTTACCGAGGTAGAGGACGAGAAGATCGTTGCGCCTTTAAAGCCGGTTGTAAGGATTGCTACGCCCGAAGACGACGTGCGTGAAGAAAACAACCGGGAAAAAGAAAAGAAGGCCTTTGCGGTCTGCAAGGAAAAGATCGAAAAGCACAATCTGGTGATGAAGCTCATAAACGTGGAGTACACCTTTGACAACAGCAAGGCCATTTTCTACTATTTCAGCGACAACCGTGTGGATTTCCGCGAGCTTGTAAAGGATCTTGCCGCCGTATTCCATACCAGGATCGAGATGCGTCAGGTAGGTGTCCGTGACGAAGCAAAGCTCCGGGGTGGTATCGGCATCTGCGGAAGACCCTTATGCTGCAACACTTACATGGCTGATTTTTCGCCTGTTTCCATCAAGATGGCAAAGGAACAGAATCTTTCCCTCAACGCCCTTAAGATCTCAGGCTCCTGCGGAAGGCTCATGTGCTGCTTAAAGAACGAAGAAGAGACCTACGAAGAGCTTAACAGAAACCTGCCCTACGTAGGCGAGAGCGTTACAGTTGTTGCCGACAACTCGGTGGGAAAGGTTCACAGCGTCGATGTTTTGAGACAGCTTGTTAAGGTTGTTATCGATGTAAGCGACGATGAAAAAGAACTCGTCACCTTCAAGCCCGAGGAGCTTCGCTTCAAGAAGGGCCGCAGCAAGAAGGTCGAACTTACCGACGAGGAAAAGAAGGCACTTAAGGATTTGGAGAGTTAAGAGTGGACGCACTTTTAAAGGACGGCGAGAGAATCGACGACCTCGAGAGGAACGGCCTTAAGATCATTCAGGATCCGAAGCGCTTTTGCTTTGGGATGGACGCCGTTTTGCTGTCGGGATTTGTAAAGGTTAAAGACGGGGCTTCCGTTTTGGACCTGGGAACCGGCACGGGCATCATTCCGATCCTTCTTTCCGCGAAAACCGGGGCTTCAAAGCTTACGGGCCTTGAAATCCAGCCGGAGAGCGCCGAAATGGCCGAGCGCAGCGTCAGACTCAATTCCCTTACCGATAAGATTTCGATAGTCACGGGCGATATTAAAGAAGCAGACCTTCTTTTTCCGAAGGCAAGCTTTGATGCGGTAACTTCGAATCCCCCTTATATGATCGGGGCCCATGGGCTTAAAAATCCGGAATCCGCACTGGCCATCGCGCGTCACGAAACCCTTTGTACTTTTGACGATGTGGCGAGGCAGGCTTCGATTCTTCTTAAGCCCGGGGGAAGCTTTTTTCTGGTTCACAGGCCGCTTCGACTGGCAGAAATAATGGAGACCATGAAAAAGTACAAGCTTGAACCCAAACGCATGCAGCTTGTGTATCCCTTTATAGACAAAGAACCCAATATGGTCCTTATCGAAGGGATCAGGGGAGCGAAGTCGGAACTCAGGGTTATGAAACCCTTGATAATATATAAAGAGCCGGGAGTTTACACCGACGAAATTTATAGTATATATGGGTATTGACAAAAAATAACTTGAATATATATACTTTGCTTAACGGATACCTTTTGTATACGATTTTTAGATTTAGGAGACGGATATGTTAGAAAAGGTAATTGAAATTATCAGAAACCAGCTTGGAATCGAGGACGCGGAGATTGATGAGGATACCTCCTTCAAGGACGATCTTGGAGTTGATTCACTCGATCTTCTGGAGCTTGTCATGGCCTTCGAGGAGGAATACAACATTGAGTTGAATCCCGAAGAACTCGAGGATATCCAGACTGTCGGTGATGTATGCGAATTTATCAAGAAATACGCTGATTGATTTTGTGAAAATATTGACTCCGGCATTTTATGCCGGAGTCTTTTTTGTAGCGAGGAAGGAAAACAAGCGACCGCGAAGCGGGCATTTGTTTTCACCCGAGCGTACATGAAGCAGAAATAAAAGTTGCGAAGCAACGAGAGCCACGAAGTGGCGATTTCTGCGAGTATAGAGGAAGGAAATGTATATAAATGTTTAACGACTGGTTCAGTATAGGACCCTTCACCGTGCACGGCTACGGGTTCTTTATTGCGGTGGGCGTGCTCACCGGTTTATGGCTTGCCTGCCACAGGGCAAAGAAAAAGGGCTTAAATGATGACATTTGCTTTGGGCTGGTACTGGTTGCGGTATTCTTCGGCGTCATCGGCGCAAAGCTGCTTTATATGATCGTGGAATGGCGGGATCTTTTGAAGGACCCCATATCGGTAATTGCTTCCAGCGGTTTTGTGGTAGTGGGCGGACTGACTGTGGGCATGATCGCCATCTTCGTTTACTGCAGGATAAAGAAAGTCGACGGCTTAACCTATTTTGAGCATTGTCTTCCCTCGGTTCCTTTGGGACAGGCTTTCGGAAGGATAGGCTGCTTTATGGCGGGCTGTTGCTACGGAAAAGAGACAACCTGCCCCATCGGTATCACCTTCACGAATTCACATTTTGCACCCAACCACGTAAAACTCCTTCCCACCCAGCTTTTCTCCGCAGGCGCGAACTTTCTTCATGTAATCGTGCTTTTGCTCATTGCGAGAAAAGTTAAAAAGAAGGGCATTCTCACCGGATGCTATTTTATTTTCTACAGCATCGGAAGATTCATAATCGAATTGTTCAGAGACGACCCCCGCGGTTCGGTGGGCGCTCTTTCCACATCCCAGTTTTACGGTATTTTCATGCTGGCGTTCGGATTCTTCATGGTTGTTTGGGGATTAAAGCACAAGGAGAAGACTCAGGATGAAGCGATACAGGAGAGAGGATGAGAACTCTTACGCTCTCGGAATAACTCTGACCTTTGAATTATTGAAATTTGCGCCGAAACAGGCGAGGAAAATATACATTCACTCGAAGATGCAAGAGGGTGAATCCCTTGACCGGCTGAAGGAATTGGCCGGTTCTTTGCGTGTGCCCGTGGAATACGGCGACAAGCCTTTCAACATTCTTTCTCAAAAAGAAAACTGCTTTTGCATCGGGGAGTTTGAGAAATTCAATCGTCCCCTTTCAAAGGATGCCTCCCATGTGGTACTTCACAACCCTTCAAACGCGGGAAACTTAGGCACCATCATGCGCAGTGCCACAGGTTTCGGGATTAAGGATCTTGCCATCATCAGGCCCTCCGTGGACGAATTTGACGTAAAGACCGTCAGGGCCTCCATGGGAGCGGTTTTTCACTTAAACATTCAGCTGTTTGATACTTTCGACGATTATCTGAAAGAATTCGGGAACCGGAATCTGTATCCCTTCATGCTCAAGGGCCGTAAAAACCTTTCGGAGCTTGAATTTGAGAAGCCTTATTCTCTTATTTTCGGCAACGAAGCAACGGGCCTGCCCGATTCGTTCCTGAACATCGGCACCGGAGTAGTAATTTCCCACTCCGATAACATAGACAGCCTTAACCTTCCAATAGCGGCGAGCATTGCGCTCTATGCGGCAACAAGAAAGGATTTCGGCAAAGGTGACTGACATGGAATCATTCATTAATTTCGAGAATGTAACGAAGATCTATCAAAGCGGAGAAGTCAAAGCCACAGCCCTGGACAAAGCAAGCTTTACCGTTGAAGAAGGCGAGTTTTGCGTGATCGTGGGTGCCAGCGGCGCCGGAAAGACCACCATCTTAAACATCCTCGGCGGGATGGACACCCTTACCGAAGGGAAAGTTGTGGTGGACGGATGCGAGATCTCATCCTACAAAAAGAAACAGCTTACAACCTACAGGCGTCACGATGTAGGTTTTGTTTTCCAGTTTTATAATCTGGTGCAGAATCTTACAGCCCTTGAAAACGTTGAGCTGGCGGCGCAGATCTGTAAGGCGCCTCTTCCCGCACAGGAAGTGCTGGTCGACGTGGGACTCAAAGAAAGAGTCAATAACTTCCCGGCCCAGTTATCAGGCGGTGAGCAGCAAAGAGTTGCCATCGCAAGAGCCCTTGCCAAGAACCCCAAGCTCCTTCTGTGTGACGAACCCACGGGAGCACTGGACTACAATACGGGTAAAGCAATCTTAAAGCTTTTGCAGGATACCTGCAGGGAGCGGGGCAAGACGGTAATAGTCATCACCCATAACCAGGCCATCACCAAAATGGCCGACAGGATAATCACGGTCAAGAGCGGCCACATCGAATCCGTTGTCATGAACGATAATGTGGTGCCGATTGAGGAGATTTCTTGGTAATTGTCGACATCTTTGATGTCGACAGGCCGAGTGCCGTTTGAACGGAGTAAATTGAGAAATAGATGAAGCATTCAGCCCTTCGTAAAAATTCATACCGTGAAATACGTCAGAGCTTCGGGCGTTTCTTCGCGATCCTCGCGATAGTTGCGCTGGGGGTTGGTTTCTTTGCGGGCTTAAAGGTCACGAAATCCGCCATGATCGCCACCGGCGACTCCTATTTCAGGGATAACGCTCTTTTTGATTTCAGGCTGATTTCAACCCTCGGTCTTTATGACGAAGACCTGGAGGAAATATCAAAAAAGCCCTTTGTCACGAAAGCCGAAGGTGCTTACAGCACAGATGCCATAATCGACACCAAATACGCCAGCAGTGTAGCCAAGATCCACTCTCTTTCGGATTCAATAAACAAAGTCATTCTTATCGACGGAAGGCTTCCCGAGAAACCGGGTGAAATCCTTATCGATTCAAACTGGTTTTCTGCAGACGATATCGGATCCAAGGTTTCTTTGTCCGACGGAAACAAGCAGGAAACCCTCGATATGTTCAACTCCACGGAATTTACCATAGTCGGAACCTGCAAGGCCGTATCCTACATCAATTTCGAGCGGGGAAACACCACCCTCGGAAGCGGTAAGATATCGGGCTTCGTTTACATGCTCCCGGAGGATTTTGTCTGCGATTATTTTACCGAGATCTTTGCGGTGACAGATGCCTCCGGATACGAGATATACACCAAGAAATACAACGATACGATCGACGCGGAGAAGGAGGAGTTCGAGGAACTCCTTACGAGACTCGCAAACGACAGATATACGGATCTTAAGACCGAGGCTGACGAAGAGATAGCGGATGCCGAAGAAAAACTTGCGGACGCAAGAGCAGAGATAGCCGACAATGAGCAGAAAATTGCCGATGCCGAGAAAGAGATTGCTGACGGTGAGAGTAAGCTTTCCGATGGTTACGATCAGCTTAACGCTGCGGAATCGGAGTTTGAAAGCATGAAAGCGTATATGCCTCCTTCCATGTACGAAGAAAAGAAGGCGGAGCTGGACAGTGCAAGAGAGGAACTTGAGAAAAGCAAGCAGGAAATAGTAGATGCCAAGGCCGACATCGAGGATGCAAAGCAAAAGATTGAGGACGCCAAGGTCGAAGTATCGGAGCATCAGAATGAGCTTAATGATGCCAAAGATAAGCTTGCGGATCTTGAAGAGCCCGATACTTACGTGCTTACAAGGGGCACCAACATAGGATATGCCTGTTATGAGAACGACTCCTCCATAGTTGAGGGTATCGCCAACGTGTTCCCGGTATTTTTCTTTCTGGTGGCAGCCCTTGTATGTATGACCACCATGAACCGGATGGTGGAGGAACAAAGAACCCAGATCGGTATCATGAAGGCCCTCGGCTACAGCGAGGCAGCCATCATGGGCAAGTACCTTTTCTATTCGGGAAGTGCGGCGATCATCGGGTGTGTGCTCGGTTTTTCCGTGGGCTGCGTGGTCTTCCCGGCCGTTATATGGGAAGCCTATAAGATCATGTACACCATCAAGGAGATCGTGTTTGTGTTCAGTCCCGTACTTGCCGCTGTTTCCGTTGTTGTTTCCCTGCTTTGTTCCGTGGGAGCCACCTATGTGACCCTGCGAAACGAGTTAAGGAGTCAGGCGGCGGATCTTATAAGACCCAAGGCCCCCAAGAACGGAAAGCGCGTTTTGCTTGAGAGGATCGGATTTATCTGGAACCGCATCAATTTTACCGGCAAGGTTTCCGTAAGGAACGTGTTCAGGTACAAGAAGCGTTTCTTTATGATGGTGCTGGGCGTGGGCGGCTGCTACGGACTGCTGATCACGGGCTTTGGGATCAAGGATTCCATTGCGGATGTATGCGACTGCCAGTTTAAAAAAATCCAGAACTACGACATGACGGTTACCTTCAAGGACGATATGAGTCCCGAAGATTTTGCCGGATTTGAAGAGTCGGCGGCCATCGACAGTGAATATATCTATGCCCGTTTAAAGAGCGTGGATGTGGAATCCGGAAACAAGGTCAAAAGCGCCACCCTTGTTGTTTTTTCGGAAGAAGACGGAAAGAGCGGCGCGGATTTCATAAACTTCATGGATTCAAAGGAGCGTCCCCTTACGCTTCCCTCCGAGGACGAAGCAATACTGAGCCTTAAACTTGCAAAGATGCTCGGTGTCAGGGTGGGAGATGAAGTGGTGTTAAGAGACCCGGATCTTAAGGAAATAAAGGTCAAAGTCTCCGCGATCATGCTGAATTACGTATACAACTGGGCCTACATTACCCCGAAGACCTACGAAAAGCAGATGCGTGAAACTGCGACGATAAACACCGCATACGTACGTACATCGGCAGACGAGTACGAGACCGCTGCCAGGCTGTCTGCTTTGTCCCATGTGTCGGCGGTGAGCGTTTCCGATGAACTGAGCAGGCGTATCGACAACATGATGGAGAGCCTTAACCAGATAGTGGTTCTGGTAACGTTTTCCGCTGCTGCCCTTGCTTTTATCGTAATGTACAACCTTACGAACATAAACATAACCGAAAGGCTCAGAGAGATCGCGACTTTAAAGGTTCTGGGTTTTTACTCGAAGGAAACCAACATATACGTGTTCAGGGAGAATTTCATCCTTACGGCCATCGGCTGTGTGGCAGGGCTTTTCATGGGTTACGCCCTTCACAGATACGTAATGTATAACATCACCGTGGAGGTGGTCTCCTTTGATACAAAGATCCTGCCCATGAGTTATGTCTGGGGTATTGTACTGACATTTCTTTTTGCGCTGTTTGTTGATGTTTTCCTTTCGGGAAAACTTGAGAGGATCAGGATGGCGGAATCGTTAAAATCGGTTGAATAAAAAGCGAAGATTGTATTATACTTCTTAACAGAGAAAAGAAAGGAATACTTCTTATGGCAAACATCTCAGAGATCAAAGATATCATCGCATCCGGCAAGGCTGTTCTGGGAATCGAATTCGGTTCCACCAGGATCAAGGCGGTGCTTACCGACGAAAACAATAATCCCATCGCATCCGGCAGCCACGAGTGGGAAAATCACCTTGAAAACGGCATTTGGACCTATCCCATGGAGGAGATTCACGCCGGCTTCAGAAGCTGCTATAAAGACCTTAAGAAGGACGTTTCCGAAAAGTACGGAGTTACTTTGAAGAAACTTGCGGCTGTGGGCATCAGCGCCATGATGCACGGCTATCTGGTATTTGACAAGGACGGCAAGCTTCTTGTTCCCTTCAGGACCTGGAGAAACACCATTACCGAGGAAGCTGCTGCCAAGCTTACCAAGCTCTTTAACTACAACATTCCCCAGCGCTGGAGCATTGCTCACCTTTATCAGGCAATCCTTAACAAGGAGCCTCATGTTTCCAAGATCGCTTTCCAGACCACTCTTGCGGGCTATATCCATATGATGCTCACCGGTGAGAAGGTCATGGGTATCGGCGAAGCCTCCGGTATGTTCCCCATCGATACCGACACCAAAGATTACGACGAAACCATGGTTTCGAAGTTCAACGCCCTTCTTGAAAAAGAAGGACTTAAATACAAATTGAGAGACATTCTTCCCAAGGTTCTGGTTGCGGGCGAAGCAGCCGGAAAGCTCACCGCGGAAGGCGCCAAGTTCATGGATGAAGACGGAGACCTGGAAGCAGGCATTCCCGTTGCTCCCTGTGAAGGCGATGCAGGTACAGGAATGGTGGCAACCAATTCCGTTAAGGTTCGTACCGCCAACGTTTCCGCAGGTACCAGCGTATTTGCCATGGTTGTTCTTGAAAAGAATCTTTCCAAGGTTTACGAAGAAATCGACCTTGTCACCACTCCTTCGGGCGATCTTGTGGGCATGGTTCACTGCAATAACTGTACCTCAGACTTAAATGCGTGGGTCGGCCTTTTCAAGGAATCTCTTGAAGCATACGGCGTTACCGTCGATATGAACAAGCTGTTTGCAACCCTTTACAACAGAGCCCTCGAAGGCGACAAGGACTGCGGCGGTCTTATTTCCTTCAACTATTTTTCGGGCGAAGGCGTAACCAAGTTTGACGAAGGACGTCCCCTCTTTGTAAGAGAGCAGAATGCCGGCATGAACCTTGCAAACTTCATGCGTTCAAACCTTTACGCAAGCCTTGCGACTCTTAAGATCGGCTGCGACATCATGTTGAAGAAAGAAGGCGTTAAGGTTGATTCCATCACCGGTCACGGCGGACTCTTTAAGACCAAGGGCGTAGGCCAGACCATTCTTTCTGCGGCACTGGCTGCTCCCGTTTCCGTAATGGAAACCGCAGGCGAAGGCGGAGCATGGGGAATGGCGGTCCTTGCAAATTACATGATCTCGAAAAAGAACGGAGAGACCCTTCCCGATTACCTTTCTTCCAAGGTGTTTGCGGGCATGAAGGCAGAAACCCTCGCCGCTTCCGAAGCGGATGTTAAGGGCTTTGACGAATATGCGAAGAAATACGCCGAAGCGCTGGCGGTTGAACGCGCGGCCATTAAAGCGGTTAAATAAGGAGTCAAAATGTTAGAACAACTCAAGAAAGAAGTATACGAAGCCAACATGCTTCTTCCCAAATACGGTCTTGTTACCTTTACCTGGGGTAACGTCAGTGGGATCGACAGAAAGAAAGGGCTTTTCGTAATCAAGCCCAGCGGTGTTGAGTATGATAAGCTCACTCCCGAAGACATGGTGGTCATGGACCTTGACGGTAACAGAGTCGAAGGAAAGTACAAGCCTTCTTCGGACACCCCCACACACCTTGAACTTTACAGAGCCTTTGAGAATATCGGCGGAATCGTGCACACCCATTCTTCCTACGCCACCAGCTGGGCCCAGTCCGGCAGAAACATTCCCTGTTACGGAACCACCCATGCGGATTACATTTACGGCGATGTTCCCTGTCTTCGCTGCCTTACCAAGCGTGAAATTGACGAGGCCTACGAAACCAACACGGGACTTTTGATCGTGGATTATTTCAAGAACAAGGATTACACAGCGGTTCCTGCCGTTCTTTGTAAGAATCACGGCCCCTTCACCTGGGGTAAGGATGCCCATGAAGCGGTTCATAATGCCGTAGTGCTTGAAGAAGTGGCAAAGATGGCATTCAGGACGGAACTTATAAACAATCAGGTACGCCCCGCACCTCAGGAGCTTCAGGACAAGCATTATTACAGAAAG
>Ga0129306_1004006_pt1 | contig 10101 bp, 9 predicted proteins | sample P827metagenome_FD_94438 | JGI IMG/M metagenome (GOLD analysis project Ga0129306, IMG submission 94438) | Capybara group fecal microbial communities from Wisconsin, USA - P827 metagenome | ecosystem: Host-associated > Mammals > Digestive system > Large intestine > Fecal | place: USA: Wisconsin... | reverse complement strand
TCATCAGATGTCCAATTCATATATGCCGCATTTATGTCCTCAGCACAGAATTTTCTCAATAATAACCTATGGGTTTCTATTGTTTTCGTTCCTTTATGCTCCATATTATCATCTCCTCAAATTGCGATTTGTCAGCAAGTTAAACTGTAATATAATCTTTCCATCATATTATCATATCAATCGTTATGCATAAAGGAGCACTCTACAAAAAACAATTAAATATAGCAAAACCACCTCCCCGGATATCATCCTGGCAGGAGGTGGCTGCGTTTGATTCTATTATAAAATTCTGAGAATCTTTACGGCATCTCTCTTTGTAAGCCTTCCGTCAAGGAATGAGAATCCAAGATAACCGGTACGATCATCCATCGCATACAATTCCTTCAGTTCACGGAGACGAAGGTGCTCACGATCGATGACAAGATACTTGGAAAGGTCTCCGAACAGAACAGGAGTCCCTTCTGTGGGCATATACTCTGAAATGATCACCTCTTTGCCGAGGATGGTATCGTTTGAATGATTCCACAGGTAGTTTCCATCCTTATCCTTAAGAGTACGGAGGATAAGTGCCGTTTCATCGTTCATAAGCCATTTGCCGTTCTTTCTGTACTTTGCCTTCACGGACAAGAACAGGCTGATGACATTATCAAAGGTCAGGGAATCGGCGTTGATACCGACTTCAGCACCGAGCGTCTCATGAAGGAGGCCATAAGGCATATCAACCCCATCTCCATTGATAATTGCCAGTTCTTCAGCTCTGTTCATTGCCTTGGCGAAGGTACCGAGAACATTGCTCTCGATATCGAAAGAGGGACTATGGATAAAATCATTTGATAATCTTACGATGGCTGCGATCTTGCGTCTTGCGACCTGAAACTTTTCATAATCCTCATCTGCATCAAAGATAGGGACCTCGGTCAGTTCAGGAACCCATTCAGCTTCGTGCTCCACTGTCCTTGCCATGATCTTTGTATCTTCAAGGACTTCGACTCTGGTCACAATGCCCTTAAAAATGTCCTCTTTGTCCTTCATCTCCTGGTACTTCTTAAGTGAGTCCTTGGGAAGGGCAAAAGTCTTGTGTGCCATTCTGGGAGAGACCTTATCGAAAGGAACGCTCTGACCTCTCATCATGTTCCAGAATGCTTCAAAATAGTTACTGTCTTCAATCTTATAATTCATTTGATTACCTCCCGGGTTATATACCCTGTTTGAATTTGTGTTTTTTTACGCGACACCCCCGCCCCGTTCCCCGGAGCATAGGGGCATCATTATTCCGATACCCCCTCCTATAAGGAGACGATACCGACTTCACGCTCCGTGCCTGTATTCTCATCCTTTGTGGTATGAACAGGCTTAAGCGTAAGTTCCCTTTCGCTGCACATATCAGCAAGGTCTTCAACATCGACGATGTCATAATCGTGATGACCGCCGTTCAGGTGCAGATGCCATTCCTTAGTAATGGTCAGAGGTATCTGTCCCTGATAGACAGTCAGCTTGTTATGGAACTTAAAATGATTCTCAAGAAACTCTTTAGTGATCATTGCTTTCTCCTTATCCTCTGCAAGTACCGCAGACATATAATCCGTGTTCATGTTTCTTTGTTCCTTCCGTCCATTTCTGAAGGTCATTACCGCAATGAGGACAGGAAAGGACAAAAGGGACAGAAATCCTTTTTAGTCCTCGTTCATTGCTGCAAAGCCTGAAACTGTTAGGGACAAACTCTTGAAGCCATAGTGCATGATGGCGGGATATCGTCTCTTCGTCATATACCGACATCATCGGTTTCTTTTTTGTCCCTTCAGCATCGCAGTCAATGAGCGGATAGTATTTCATTCGCATCTGCTCATCCATCATCTGTCCTCCTTGAGAAGTGCCATGCCGTGTTTCTCGCAATATGCGACCGCCTCCTCCAAAGTATTGAAGAAGATAGTGCTACATCCGTAAGCGACCTTCCATTCCATTGGAGTATTCCGTCGGCTATGCATGATGACCACAGGTCTTTCTTTTCTGTCCTTCCGAAGCTGGACTCCGTCATATAGCTCGTTGGAAAAATCCGATGGCTGCATCATTGACGCGAGATCCCTCTTGGAGGTTATTCCGATAGGTATATACTTCATCGCAAGTTTCTCCTTTCTTTTATCTGTATCCACAGTAGTTTTTATTTTTGTCCTTTCTGTCCTTTGTCCCCTTAAAGGGAATAATGAATATAGAAACTATAAATATATATATTTTTAATTTTTAAGTTTTCTATATTGGTATAGGGACATAAAGGACAAAGGACAAAAAGGACAGAATTCATTCCGCATCAAAAACGATGGGATTGACGATATAAGTGCCAAGCTGATTTCGTCCTCTGCCCGGTTGTTTTGTATTTGCTTTTTCTGCCAGGTAACCGTATTCAACCAACTGATCCATAACTGCCTGAACCGCATCCTTGGTCTTAAGTGCCCTACATAAGCGCATTACATCCCTTCGGCTGACTTCTGCGAGTCCGGATTTCTTAATCGCGCTAAGGACATATTTACAGTTCCTTATCCCTTCATCCGCACCGATAAGCGAGTATGCAGATTTTGCATGTTCCAAGAAATACTGTCCCACACGGATCGCATTTTCCATTTCTGTCCGGGACACAATTAAGGGGTCAGGATCTTTTAAGAACTCAGTCACAATCTTTCTGTCCGCTCTGCATAGTAGTGCCGCAATACGCGCAACACTTCCCACAAGTTTGCCGGCACAGTCGGTCATGTTCTCAAGTTCCGTCTTAAGCTTCGGTTCAAGGTCTTCCGCAAAGGCTTCGAGCAGTTCATCTGCTTCGGGAGAGAGTGTTATCTCCACAGGCTGGTCTTCGGGATCATCTGCAAGGATATCCTTTATGCATTGCTCATACCTTCGATACACTTCATCCGATATAGTCTCTGACCGGTATTTCCTTTCACCGACCTTTGACTCAGGGACACAATAAAGGAACCTTGCGGTAAGACCTCTGCCTCGGAATGTACTGTTGCCCAGAACATCGGCCAACACAGTCGGCTGCGCCATAAGCATTATGGTAAGAGCAGGCTTATAGATGGTCTCGCTTTCTCGGCCGATTCGGTCGACACGGATGGCATCCCCGGAGTATCCTTTCAGGAACACATCGATATTCACATATCGGGTATACATTCCCTTCAGCAAATCGAAGATGCCGCCCTCGGGCGAAAAGATAGCCGTGCGTCCATCGTTATCCGATAACATACTCACCAGCTTCTCTGTGGTCACATCGTCCACATAGTAGCGAAGAGGTTTTGTTTCCTTGTATCCAGCCAAGGCGTCTGAAGCAGACTTCACATCAGCCATTTCTGCTTTTCCTTTTGATGCCTGGTCTTCAAGAGCCTTAAGCCTTCGTTCCAGAATGCTTTTCTCTGTCTTGCTGAATGCGATAGCACCGGCATTCTGATAGTTCCATTCCTTCTCATACTCGTTCATAGGCTTACTCATTAATGAACAGACCGCTGATTTACGCTCGGAGGGTGGCATAAATATCGCGATATAGGTATTTACCGGTTCAGGCCAATCAGGTTTCGGCTTTATCACATACTTGCCTTGAGTACCGATCGATAAGATGGATAAGGAAGCACAAGCGGCAACATCAACAGGAGTTTGCGTACTTTCGGCAACCGCCAGCACATAATCCGCGATGTCCTTGGGTAATGCATCAACAGGAAACGAAGGTACCTTCTTTCCATCAAGTGGTATTGGTGCTTCGGGAAATGAGCCATAACCGAAGTCCTCAGCCGCCGTTGATACCGGTATGGGCTTATAGAAATCTGTCACGCCGCTCAAGGCTTTATTGAGAGTGGAAGCACGATAATCGGCTCTGTTCCATTTATCCCTGTATAGCTTGCTGCCGACATAGATCCGTTCCATCTGTTCCTCATCACCGCCACACCAGAAGGCGAGTATCGTCATGAAAGCAAGTTCAGCCTCGCTCTGTGAAGGGTATTCGCTGATATCTCCGTTATAGAGACTTACGAACTTATCCCTTGAAGATGATGCTGATGCCTTGTCTATGACTTCCTCATCCGTAAGAAAACTTCCAGGCGCATCGATGCCGTCACGAATCGTTACTCCACCGGGTCTGCACATATATGCATCCAGGATCTCGGGTAACACATCTGTGATATCCCGAAGCGGATTATCATTAATCGCATTACCGGTTATCGTGACAAACTGTCCTTTATCCCTTGCCGCATATACTTCAAGCCCAAGTTTGCGGTTATTGATGTAATATTTTTCTTTGTCATAAGTAAAGCCGCTCGTTTTTCCGATAATGCGGACACCTTTGCCTGAAGGACTCATCTCGGTATAACTGCCGATCTTGGAAATGATCTCTTGAGCCAGATAAGAGAGTTCCCCGTCCTCAATGCAATGGTCGATATCGATAGCGGCCATATCTCCGGTAATGGCAATTCCGATACCATCGAAGTCAGATATCTTCTTGATGATTTCATCGAATCCACAGAAGTCTTTCAGATTGCTGTTATCAGCGTTTCTGCCTTTGACTGTCTTCGGTACCTTGGTTCTGTTGCCGTTATGGTTCTCATACTTCCATCCGCAGAAATACGGATAATCCTTAAGTTCCTGCGGTAGTTTTTCGTACATTGGTTTTTCCTCCTTTCTTCCAGATTTGAGAGCATCTCTCTTAATACGGAGAATGAGGGGGTATTTTTGGTGGGGTATGAGGATATAAAAAAAGCACCTACATTTCTGTAGATGCTCGAAGCATAAAGAAGCTATGTGTTTATGACTAATCTGTATATTTCCAATGATAACCGTTAGAGGTACTATTTATACCTCGGCAACATTGGCGAATCGCAGAGGGTACCGTATTATATTTTTTCCCAGCCTCGACAGCTGATTCAAATATCTCTCCGGTATCAATATTTAGCACTCTTTTTCTTGGAGTTCCCATTTTTGACTTTGCGCATACAGGACACCCATTGTTATCTGCTAAATTCCGATCTTTTCGTAAAAGACTGCCTGGAGTGGTTTTCCATACATTCCCGCACTTTAAGCATTTAACCTCTATTGCCTTATGACGGCTAATATATTTACCAACAACTTTTACAGAAGGTATAAGAGCTTTAAGCTCATTTTCAAAATCCTCCTGTTTTCTTCGTTCCTTTTCACCGCGTACCTGTGCACCACATTTTCGGCAGCCATCACCCCTCACAATGTTTGCGGGGATGGCATCCCATTCAAATCCGCATTTTTTACATTTAACCCTGACTCGGCGATTGGCATTAACATACTTCCCAAGCACCTCTATCGAAGGCATCGCTTTTTTCATTTCCTCTATGAAATCGTCATGCGTTTTTGCTTTAGCATTCTCATAAGCTTGTTGCTCTAAACTATTCCAATCAAACGCATCAACCTCAATCTGAAAACCAACTGACTTCAGTATTTCCACAATGAGTTTTCTTATTAAAGCATGATCCGCTATATTCAAGTCTTCAGAAAAAACGTAACAGTCTGTGTTAAACGGTGGCTCTTCATCAATCGGATATTTATCATATACAGTAATTAACCGATATCCCTTTTTCTGACAGTTCTCGCGTTTCTTCGAATCTCTTGTTATGGATTTCTTGTGTAGAAACCAGTTACCCGGTTCTATAGCAAACTTATAATCAGGAACTACTATATCAAGTTCCATTCCAATAGTTTTTCTGTCACGAGAGTGCACCTTATCCTCTCCAAAAGCGGCACAACATGACAGATACATTAATTGTTCCATAAAGCTTGTTCCGGACTTCGCACATCTCGGGCATCCGTGTCCCTGTAGGAGTGAATAGGGTTTCGCTATCCATTTATGACCACATAACTCGCATTGGCATTCGATGTCAGTATGAGTGGAAGTATAATCACCCAGCACCTTCACACTTGGGTGCTTAAGCTTCATCTGATCAACAAATGTAGCATGATCTTTAAGCCCCGTCTTTCCCTTGTTGTTACGTGCTCCCTTAATAGCGCTGCAATGCGGACATCCCTTCCCACTCAATAAAGAATAAGCTTTAGGAGACCATTCTTTCCCACAAACAAGGCACCTTACCAGTACCGGTTCGACAGCTTTTGTATATGATCCAATCACTTCAATAGTGGGATGGATTTTTTTCATTTCCTCACAAAATTGTTCCGGTGTCTTTGCCATAAACTCCTCTATGTAGTAATCATTTATGAAAAGTATACCACTCAAAGAATCCCCTATAAAGGTGTAGCGCCGTACCAAATCTTCTTTAATTTCTTTCGTGCCGCTTTTATGGATTCATTCACGGAACTGTAATCAGCGCCCTCAAGCCTTGCAACCTCACGGATAGAATTACCTCCCATATAGAGTCTGAATCTTCGGTACTGAAGAGGAGTGAGATTTTTACGTAACCATTCATCTATAAAGCATTCTTCATCACAGTCAGCCACATCTGATGCCACATCCATTTCAGAAGCATAGTCCATACCTTCATACTCAAGTCCCTCGATATGATAGGGAGTGTGATATCGTTCCTTCCGTTCAAGATTCTGAGTCAGCCTCGCATCGTCATTAAGGAAACGGACTATTTCCTCAATACCTTCTGCATCGTCCTCTTCAATCTGAATAACCACAGGAACTTCATACGGATCGTTGTACTGTACCTCTTTCATTTGCTTTCCTTCCCGCCTGAAACGAGAAGAGCCAGCAAGGCATAACAAAAGAAGCCTGATTACGAAAGGGCATAGTTATACCAGATACAAATCATCACCACTGTGGTCATCAGCGGTTCAGATATGTATTGCCGGCCCTTATACGTAATCAGGCTTCGATATTTTTATATGGGGATGACTCACCGACAGAGCCACCCCCTGCAGAAAGAAAGGTAGCAAATAAAGAGGGGTTTTCGTCTGGAGAAGGAGATTTGATATAACAGGTTTTGCTACCTCTCTAATAGGTAGCCTCGGGAGAAGACAAAATCTGACGCTTTTCAAAAATAATTTTGTCCTCTTTTCCGAAGCCCTCTAATAGGTAGCCTTGGAAGAGGGTGAAATTTTACGTTTTTAGAAAAAAAGAATGGCCTTTCAAAGAAGACCACCCCAAAACAGGTAATTATACGAAAAACTTCTTAAACTTAATAACGCTTGATTGGAAACAATACCGAGTTATGCTATTATACTGGTAAAAAAGCAAGGAGGTATTGAACGTGTTAGCAATGTCAGATATAAACATTGACCAATTTTTTCCGATATTTGCAAACACGGGTGTGCCCGTTGCTTTTTTAGTGCCTACACCAACTGGCTATGAAAAAGCCATTATGGATGCGACAGCTCCCGTAAGAGAATTATTCAAAAATTCAAACCTTCATGACTATGATACACAGGGGCAGGGACAAGAAGCCAAAGTCATGATTGAGAGTTTCTTTGTGTATTCAGATAGAACTCGAGAAACAGCCGCATCTCTATATCGGCCAGTCACAAAGAAAGGCGACCCTCGAATTTGGTTCAAAGATCTTAAGAACTACTGTAAGCCATGCAACCTTCTTGCATTGATTATTCACGAGAATCAAATCTACGTTATAAATCTGTCAGATCCTTTAGTGTCCGCATCTTTAAATGAAAAAGGATATGTATATAATATCCTTCTTGATGCCGCAAATAAGGACAGAGAAATAGCTGAAGAACTACTTGGTAAGATTCAAGCCATACACAATCAAGGCTTTCTTCCTTCTATTACACCGGGAGACCCGGGAGTCGGTGATACCCTTGAACATGCGCTTGGAATAGAGCGAAACAACGCTAAGACCCCAGATTATAAAGGTATCGAGTTGAAAGCCACCCGCCTTACTCGAAATGGCGAATCACGTCAGACAACTCGATCTACACTTTTCACGAAAGTGCCCGATGAAGGTATGACATATCGTGAAATAATAGATAATTATGGAAAAGTACAGATTCCTCGTGGCGAAACAAACGCAAGGCTTCAATTATATGAAACGTTCCGCGTCTCAAGGCCAAATGCATACGACCTTGTTTTAGAAGTCGATAGTAATAATGATCAGTTACGTATGCTTCATCAAGAAGAGAGACTCAGGAAATATGTATCCGCGTGGTATTTGAGTACTTTGAAACAAACTCTGTTGACAAAGCATCATGAAACATTCTGGGTTAAGGCTCTATCCGAGAACCGAGATGGGCGAGAATACTTCCGTTATGATAGAATCCTTCATACAAAGAATCCGAATGTATCATTGCTTGCTCCATTATTGGAAGCAGACAAAATAACCATTGATTTGGCTGCTCACTACAAGCCTGATGGCAAGTGGAGAGATCATGGTATCCTGTTTAAAATGATGCCAAATGATTTGCCATTGCTTTTAGGTGAACCAATTGAATATGATTTGACGAAAACATAAAAAAGAGGGATTACCAGTAGTTTGGTACATCCCTCTTGTCTTTATAATACCTTTTTAATTTCTAAAGCCACCGCTCTTGCAAGTAATGGTGGAACGGCATTTCCTACTTGAGTACACTGTGGCACTTCCGTTCTGCGTTTGAGTCCACCAGTTGTTCTTTTTCCTAAAAACTAAAAGGAATCATCAAACGATTGACATCTCGCCAATTCTCTTACGCTAAAGGTTCTTGCTTCCCAAGGATTGATATAATCATCGGGTAATGTGACAATCGTCGCAGATGGTTCTTTAGAGCTCCATCTTTGCCTGATATTCTTCTTTGTCAACAGGACGTCTATGGCTTCGTCTGATGCTCCTCCTTTTTTGAACATGCTTACAACTTTCTTGGCATCAAGCTTAAGCTCATCCGAACACAGTTTGATCAATTCATTCTTTCCGGTAATATCAATGCCTTTTTCCTTAATTCTCTTCCTAAGCATCGACCCTGATTCGCCTTCGTTGAATAAAGCAAATCTTTCCAGTACCAAATCTGTAGCCTTAGGTAATTCCAGATTCTGTAACTGTTTTCTATCACATGGAATCGGTTCTCCAGTTACCATCGAAGGGGTTCTACCTGCACGGCTTTCTTTCTGATATGCAGAAAGCTTGGGATTTACTTTTCCTCTCAATTCTGAATCCATTACAAGGTCGCCGATAGCATCCTTTAATGTAAGATATTTACCCGGAGCAACTGTCGGTTCGGGATAGGAAGGCGCTTTAAGATCATTGCGATATCCCATAAAGATTACTCGATTTCGTCTCTGTGGCACTCCATAATCTGCGGCATTAAGGATTCTCGGTTCGAGTGTCGAATAACCAATCTTACTGAGTTCTTTTCTCAATATCACCGGAGTGGTTGTTCCATCCGGATAAATCTCACCCTTCGGAAATTCATCTGTGGGCATACCTTTGTAACCAAGGAACTGCATATCCATAAAGCCTTCAACATTTTCGAGGACTATGTATTTAGGCCTTATCTCATTAATAACCCTAACATACTCTCCGAAAAGGAGATTTCTCGGATCTTCCTTATCTCGTCTACCCGCTCTTGAAAAGCCTTGACAACTTGGCCCTCCAATCATCAAGTCAATTTCTGGAGCATCCTTCTTTTTAAAGATTTCTAATTCTTTGATTTTCTGTTTTATAAAGTCACCCTTGAGGTTTCTTATGTCAGCGCGCTCAAACCAAGTATTCTTTCCCTGAATCAAGCCCAACTGCTCATGACGGTGTTTATATGTCACTTCCACCATGTCGCTAATGTCTGAACTGAAAAGAATGTGAAATCCTGCTTGTATCAAACCTTCAGAACATCCACCAGCTCCACAAAATAAATCTATTGCATAAGGCATATCGATGCCACCTCCTCGATTCTCATAATAATACTATCGCAGAATCGTAAAAAAGTCCAGGACTTTTTCATAAGAATAGTATCATGAGATTAATAAAAAGTCCAGGACTTTTTATCAATTATGCCGTGACCTTCGCTTTCTGTAAACGTTCTACATTATTCCGCTTATTCTGAATCATCGTAATACTTCAGAATCATCTGATAAAGGAAATCCGCTAACTGCTGCATGCCCCTTTCGGTATCTTCGCTTTCTTCTGGAAATATAAGTTCCACAGTCTGCGTTTCACTTTTGTATATGTA
>Ga0129306_1004005_pt1 | contig 10104 bp, 9 predicted proteins | sample P827metagenome_FD_94438 | JGI IMG/M metagenome (GOLD analysis project Ga0129306, IMG submission 94438) | Capybara group fecal microbial communities from Wisconsin, USA - P827 metagenome | ecosystem: Host-associated > Mammals > Digestive system > Large intestine > Fecal | place: USA: Wisconsin... | reverse complement strand
CAGCACGTCCTTGTCGGGCTTCAGCTTCTCCTGCTCGTTTTCTTTTTCCTTGTCCATTGCTTACTGGATTTTGAAAGTTGTTACTAATGTTGATGATCTCTAAGTCTATACTTGTTAGCCGGCTGTATAGTCATTTCCATGATGGGCGCTTCAACTGGTCAAATTTTTCACTGAGTTGACCGCCCTTGTCCTTCCTGTTCTTGCGGATGAATGCCCACACGTCACTTTCCTTGTAATAGACACGCTGGCGAAGGACGCTGTAGGGTATCAGTCCTTCCGTGCGGTATCGCTGTGAGGTTCGTGCGCTGATGTTCAGGATCTGGCAGAAGTCGGCATCGTCAATCATGCTGTCCCCATCAGTGTCAGGCGACTGTGCCTTGAGTTGGCGCAGTTCGCCCATCATCTGCTCCTGATGCTCAGTGATACGGGTCATCCACTGGTCGAAGTATTCTTTTGAAAGTTGCTCCATATTGGTCTGATTTTCAAGTTTACGGGTGCAAAATTAGGGGTATCGGAACAACCCGTTTCACTAATAAGTGCTTACTAAGGAATGATTTTCTTGGAGAAAGCAGTTTCAGACGGCTTCCGACCGCCATTTTCAGCCATCTGACCGCCACTTTCAGCCAAAGCGAAGTGCCGTGATTGGGTTTGCCTTTTTCCTTTGTTACTTTGCACCCGAAATCAAAAATCGGACAACAACATGGAGATAGTGATTATTGAGAAAAAGGCTTTTGAGGACTTCATCCAGACGGTGGAGTACTTTATATCGCGCATCACCAGCATGGATGCACGGACGGAGGACAAGCAGCCGGAGCAATGGCTCGACACGGCTGATGTGTGCGCAGGGCTTCAGTTGGACCGTCGCACGGTCTATTCGCTACGGGAACAGGGCAAGTTGCCGTTCTCGCAGTTCCAGCACAGGGTGTACTACAAGGCAAAGGACGTGAAGGCCCTTGCAGACGGACTGACGGCGAAGTCGCCGAAGAGTGAGGAAACGGAAGTTGAAAACCCATCAAAATAGAATCATCATGTTAGGACAGGACATTATCACGAAGGATTATTTCACCGACCTTTACGAACGCATCCGCAAGGCTCTGGAGTTGCACGAACAGGCCACGCAGCACTACCGCCCGCTGTTGGACGGTGTGCGCTACATGACCGACAAGGAACTGTCGGAAATGCTCAAAGTGAGCCGTCACACCTTGCAGCAGTACCGCAACAAGGGCTTGATTCCCTTTACATACTGTCAGGGCAAGGTGCTCTATAAGGAGCAGGACGTGCAGGAACTGCTTGAAAGGAACTACCAGCCTGCCAGATGGAAGGCTGAATAGAGAAACATGGAACTCCCATATCGCTTGTGAATTTTGCCGCAATCGCATTTTGCAGGGAAAAGGTTACTGTTTTCGGATATTTATTTGTAATTTTGCATTCAAATTGTAAGATAATGAAGAAAGCAACAACCATAGAGGAACAGATTAAGCGTCTCAGGGACAGGAATGTAACCATCGTGGACGAGGAAAAGGCGAAGGAGAATCTTCTTGATATTGGCTACTATCGCCTGGGATTCTACTTTTTCCCTTTTGAGGTCACTTATCCACAACTGAAGAAGCGCGACCACAAGATGAAAGCCGGAACGAGGTTCACGGACGCCGTAGCCCTGTACTATTTTGACTTCGACATACGGAACATACTTATGAGGTACATAAGCAGGATAGAAGTGGCTTTCCGCACCTATATGACTTATACACTCAGCAACAGATACAGGGACGACCCTTGCTGGTTTGTCAACCCAAACGTAGTCGATCAGTCCTTCGTGGACAGTTTTGACAGCAGTTGCTATGATGGCATCAGAAAGAACGCGAACATCCGTCGCCATCACAAGCACTACAAGAACGACAAGTATGCTCCTGCATGGAAGACACTGGAGCACATGACACTTGGCAGTATGTTGACACTTTACACCAGTTTGAAGAGTGTGACCGACAAACGGAACATCTCGCTCTATTTCGGAGTAAACCAGACTGCGGTCTTTGAGAATTATATGGAAACGATACGCTGCATCCGCAATATCTGTGCGCATGGCTCAGTATTGTATGACTCCAAACTCTTCCAAGAGGTTAAACGAGGCCCTGCCGGAAAGATAGCAGCAGACGAGAAATACAGGTTAGGCGCAGCCATCAAGGTCATTTCCTTTATGATGGGCAGAATATCAAGCAACAGGCAGCATGACCTCATCATCGAACTCAACAAGGCATACATGACCTTGAAGAACAAGGGGGCATCATTACAGCAGATTGTTGAGTCAACAACACACATGGCATGGGATTTGGCCTCCATTTCACAGCTTCAGACCACAAAATAACGGAAAAATGAAGGAATCCTATAAGAAAAGTTGCATTAAATTTGGTGGATTAGGATAAAATCACTAATTTTGCAGCGTGAAAAAGTGCCAGTGGATGCCTTTGTCGCACCACTAACACTCTAAAAGGATTAAATGTGGCTCACACCTTAGACGTGTGAGCCACTACCTTTTTATATACCACAAACTAAAATCCGCACCACCGATGCAAGGGTAGCAGGTGATGCGGATTAAAGTTTTTCGTGATAGCTCTTTCTCTATCTCAAAGGCAGTTCCAACGTCAGGCAGACGTTTTCGTACATCGGTCTGCCCATCAGTCGGTTCATGATGTACTTGCGGAACTTGTAGCTGTTGTGGCTGTCGATGGCGTAAGCCAAACGGATAACCATTTCAAGGTTATACACGTCTATGTTCCAGTTGGGGTGATAGGGGAACAGCCTAAACGAGCCATGAGTATCTTCCTCACGCGCGATACTATTCTTATATATAGAGCGTATCGTGCGGAACACGATGGCTGACGGAACGAAAAGCATGTCCGCTATCTCGTCCACAGTCATCCACACATCCTTTTCGGGCATGGTGATAATTCCGCCCTCTGTCATTCTGATGATGCCTCGCTCAAAGACATCCTTGGGAATCATTGAAATGTTTGTCATAAACTGTCAGTCTTTTGGAATGTGATACAATAGGTTTTTCTTGGGACGTCCGACCTTCTTCACTGCCAGTCGCGGGTCTTCACGCAGCAGTTCTTTCGGACGGTCGAGTTTCTTCTGTAGCAGTGCCTTGTTGTGCTCTGCCGTGGTGTCGCTGGTCGTCAGTCCCTTAGCTTCTCTTCGCTTTTGCAGCCTGTCCATGTCACGGCTGATATTGTCGTCGGTGATCTTGGCGTACACCTGCGTACTTTTCACGCTGGAGTGTCCCATCATCTTGGCGATGCTTTCCAGACAGATGCCTTCTGATACGAGCATCGTGCCGAAGGTGTGACGGGCCATGTGAGCCGAGAGGTTTTCAGTCCTGCCGATGGCAAAGCCTATCTCGTGGATGTCCGACCAGGCACTGTTGAGGGTAGGCAACGGGAAGACGGGGTTTTCGTCGTCAGTGGTGTTATACATATCGAGTATCTGCTCTGCTATGGGGTGCAGTGGGATGAACGACTCTACTTTCGTCTTCTGTCGGTTGATGCGGATATAGCGCCGACCGTCGGCTGTCTTGCCGATGTGGTGAGGGTAGAAGCCACGGGCATCCACGTATGCAAGTCCCGTCAGACTGGAGAAGATAAACCAGTGACGGAACATCTCCATGCGGTCGTCTGCCATCGGGGTTGAAAGCAGTTTCTTGAAGTCCTCACGGTTCACGAAGCGGTGACGGGTCTGTATCTTCTTCTCATATTCCACGTTCTCTATTGGGTTGCAACGCAGGATTTCCATATCCACGCCGAGCCAAAGAAGGCGGTTAAGCCATATCAAACAATGATTAGCCTGTGCAGGGCCGAGGTTCTTGCCTTTCACCAGATGCACCTTGTAGCCTTGCCCGAAGGCTTCATCTATGTCGGTCAGCGGAATGTCTTTCTTGCCGAGCGAGTGCAGGTACTCTTGCAGATGGGCTTGCAGGCTACGGCTCTGGCGGTAGGTGTTCACCTTGTTCAGTTCGTTGGCACGGATGCGCAGGCGCTCCCGTTCCCATTCGCCCATCTGCAGCAGGGTCGTGGGCTTCTTTGTCTTTTCAGTGATGATGTTCTTCAGGATTTCGGGAGTGATGACCCCGTTCTCACGCAGTTGCTCGTCATAGAGGGTGTCAATCCGCTTGCGCAGGTCGATAAGTCGGTTGTTGTCCCTTGCAATGGAGATTTCACCCTTCTTTGCGTTCCAGTCCTCCGGACGGCAGTAGATGTCCGTCGTCAGTGCAGTGTTCTTACCGTCAATGGTGATTCGGCACATGACGGCTGTGGTGCCGTCGGTCTTCACCTTGGCACGGTTGATGTAATACAGTTGGCTGAATGTACTTCTCATAATCGTTTCTCCTTATTTTGTGATGAAATTAAAATCCTTGGTTGCTTCGATGAACTTGTCCATGTCCTCAAATAGTTTCTTCGGGGTGACACGGGCATAGACTTGTGTCTGGTTGATGTTCGTGTGGCCGAGCATACGGCTGATGGTCTCCAGCGGCACACCCTCTTCGAGCGTTATCAGACTGGCAAACGAGTGGCGCCCCTGATGGTAGTGGATTGGCTCTTTCAGACCAATCCATCCCGATATGCCGCGCAGATGGGCGTGAAGGGTACGGTGGAAGACATACGGGAAGAGGGTCTTGCGCGTATCGTCGTGGTACTTCTCAATGAGGGCAATCGCCTCCGGCAGCAGCTTGACGGCTGCACGGTTCTCGTTCTTACGGCGAAGGTACTTCAGCCAGAGGTTGCCGTCCTCGTCTATGGAGAGATTATCATCCGTGACGGACACCACATCGGAGTAGGGTACGCCAGTGTAGCAGGCGAACAGGAACATGTCACGGGAGAGGATATGACCTTCGTGCTTAGGGTCAATCTGGAGGTCACGGATTTTCTCAAAGGTCTCACGGCTGAGAGCCTTTGGAGTGGTCTCGCGTTTCCTCGGCAGGGAGAAGTGGGCGAAGTATTGCCGTTCGGCAATGCCTTCCTTGAAGGCACCCTTGCAAGCCTTCTTCAACAGGGCAAGGAAATGACGGGCAGATCCTTCATGTCCGCACTCGTCGCAGATGTAGGACTGGAGATCATAGATGAATTGCTCTGTCAGTTGCCCGAAAGCGATGTCCTCTGACTTGAATTTCTTCAAGATGAAGGCTTGCAGGTAGTCGCAGAAAGCCTTGTAGTGGTAGTAGGTGCCCTTGGCACGGTCAACGCCGATGCGTGAATGACATTTGTCCTTCATGCGCTGAGCATACTGCATCAGCGTTACCTGTGACTGGATGCTGCCCTGTAGGACCGCCTTAACGTCAGCGGCACAGAAGTCCGACTGACGTGCCTTTACGGACTCATAGGCATTGTTGATTGACAACAGCAGTTGTTCGATCTTGCGGTTCACCTCAACCGCCTCCTTGCTCTTGCCGTTCAGACGGCTTTCACGGGGATTCCACAAGTCAGGGGTGCAGGAAATCTTGCACGAAAACTGAGACATCGAGTTCCCGAGGGTGATACGTCCCATGATGGGAGCCTTTCCTTTCTTGTCTGTCGTGCTCTTTTTGAGGTAGAGCAGCACCTTGAATTTTTCATCTTTCATACTCGCTTATAATTTGGTTGCAAAATTAGCTCAATTGCAAGCGTCCTCCGTATGGAAGAATGTGTCCGAACATGTATGTTTTTCCGAGCCTCCGACTAATTCGGGGTCTCATTCGTTACCAATACATTTTTCGGTAACGAGACAGGTAACGATTTGGTAACGGAACGATGGTCATATTTCACAATATGCATTCCTGCCCATCGAAACATGGAATACATAAAATCAGCAGTCTGTCAGGCAATTACGGGAATAATCTCCACGTTCGTCTCACCCTTGATTTCTTGGTTATATTCCCCTATGGTTTGTACGTTTTTGGGAATGTCTGTCACTTTACATCCCGCAACTAATTCGTTGTCTGCTGTTTTTATAATGCCATTACAGTCGTCCCGTGAGTCAAATATCGTATTCTCCTTGTCAACTGTTAATGAAGTCATTGACCTGCAATTAGCCACGATATTATTTCCTATGGTTTTCACACTGGCTGGCAGTTTAAAAGATATCAGGCTAGATATTCCTTGAAAGGCACGATCCCCTATGGTTTCCACGGTAGATGGAAGCTTAATTTCCTTTATCTTTTCACCTACAGCTTGAAAAGCCAAATTTCCAATAGTCTTTACACCCTCAGGGATATTGAGCTCAATCAGGCGCGTACATCCGTCAAAGGCAGAGTTGCCAATGGTTGTTAAAGTCGTAGGCCATTTTATTTTCTTCATCCAAATGCATCCTTGAAAAGCGTGTTCTCCAATAGTAGTAGTCCCTTCTGGGATAGTGGTGTTCTGACAACCTCTGAATAAAGTATTAGTTGCCGTTAGCATGATGCCATTACAGTTGTTACGTGAGTCATAAACTGGATTGGCCGGATCTACCTCTATTGTATGTAAATGATCATTATATACAAATGCATCCGGAGAAATATTTGTAAGGCTGGCAGGAATAAATATTTTTTTCAAGTCATTATTTTGGAATGCTGAATATCCAATAGTGTTTATGGTACGAGGCAGGTCGATTCCACCAAGATGTATCGCTTGAAAGAAAATCATGCTGGGGAACTCATTGTCTCTTGTTTGCACATAGAATTTATATGTACCTGGCTTGTTGCTTGTCTCAACCCACTCCCCAGAAACAATTGTCGCATCAGAGAGATCTAAGTCTATCAACTTTGCCTTCATAATAAGATTACGCAGACATATAAAATCATAGGTATTAAGATTTCCAGAGACCTTAAGTCTATCTGAAAAAAGCACTTCTTCTTCATCAATTAATGAACTGAGCGTTCCTGCCTCCGTGACGTTGACCGTATATACCAATTCCTTGTAATTCGCGGGACGCATCTCCGTAACCATTCTTTGGCCGCTATTGAAATCAGCGCCATTAACAACCAGATTGGCGATACTGAAATATCCGTCATAATCACCGTCCCATCCCCAGTTAATGTGTACTTTCCCTTCTTCATCATATCCATCTATGATAAAGCCATGGCTTCCACCTTGATAGTACAAGGGGAGGCCTCTTGAGATATTAGAAAAGATTATGTTCATCCATGTCGCATCATCATTGAGAGCCCACATCCCATTTGTGTTTCTAAAAAATTCAATTGCAAATGAAAAACCAAGGTGTAGAGTCATTGCTGCTGGCATAAATCCACAACTGGTGCCACTTGAATTAATGCCGTAACCCATGTCTGCAGCCTTACCACATGCCTCCATTAATACTGCCACAGCGTTTGCTTCTTGTTCGCTATATGACACCTTGTGGTAACTATCCAACATGTGATCATAATCGAAATAAACATTGCTAAAGTCTTTTTCTATGGTTGTTTCTGTGCCATTTATAGTGGCTTTGTAAAAATTGTCACCATACCCATGCTCAGGAAAGTGATGGAAATAACATATTTGTGCCATTGCTGTAGCCACACAGCCTGTTAAACAATGCTTCCCATCGACTTCCGGGCAAAGATTGTTATATGGTCCCCCTTGTCCCCATTTTGTTTTTATCAGTGGAGCAACACTATTTTTCAAGCGCGAAGGTATTGTTACCCTTTTGGCGGTAATGTTAGAAGCCATACTGGCATTTACAGCATCCAGCCACCACAAAAAGCCATCTGGCAAACTGTGCTCATTGTATTTCGTCATTGAATAGCCAACTATAGGATTCTGCATTTTGTCATTACTAACAACAACAAATCCCGAATTTTCATCGGCAACAATTGTGACTGCTTCAAGCTGTTTAACAACGAGAAGCTCCTTGTTATCAATTTTTCTCGGTTTGTGCTGTACTTGAGATTCGCATATTAATTTATCCAATGCTATCTGCTTTATTTCAGAAATGTTTCGCAAATCTGTTGACAGACCAATAGATGTTACAAATGTGGCTAGTAATAAAAAAATAAATTTCTTCATATGCTTAGCTTTTTAGTTAGAACTCTTTTGCTTCTTAGCACAGGGGAAAACCTGTATCAATTGCGAGCAAAGATACAAAAAGAAATTGAATTATTATAGCTTTTCCACAAAAAAATGCGAAAAAAAGTCCAAATATGTGACATTGCCATAGTTTGGCACGATTTTTGTATGAAGTAGTTATAATGCAAATCAAAAGCTTATGAAGATAGAAATTGAAATAGAAAAATCAGAAGAAGGTCTGGATCAGATAATCCAGGCAGCAGTCTTGTTTGAAGAGAATCATTATCTGGAAGCTGTCAGAACGAAGAATATGACAGAACATGAGATTATGCATTTGACAGAGGATGTCAAACTATGGCATAGCCGGATGCGCAAGGAATCGATGAAACTAGCAGCTTTCTCTGAAAAGTTCCTGGATGAGTTTGCTACTGACAACAACAGCCGCTTCCAGGAAGCCTACGAGATGTTTAGCAAGGTTCGCAGTACCATTGCTGGTTCGCGCAAGATGTTCAAGAAGTTCTGCATGAGAATGATGAAGAATCCCGTCAATCCGGATGCCAGTCATTCGGTATACGCACGTTCTATTCTTTCAGCTCATGTCGTTAGCCGTGACTTGTTTGGCCTTCATTCGTATAACGACAAGGTGCAAACGCTCTACGAGGAGATGAAGGAATTTTTCACGACACTAGTTTTGACATTAGCACTTTGCCATCGCATGATACGCGATGAAAAAATCATCAGGCAAGACGCATCCCGCTGTCTTGATATCTATCGGAAATGCCGCGAAGATATTCTTTCGAGTGCCCGCCTGTTCGCTAAAACCTTCGATGTGAAAGTTAAAGCGGCCTCTGAAAGCGAACTGATAGAGCGTCGCAAGAATGCCAAGAGCCTGCAGGAGTGGGCTCAGAACAATTACCACCGCATGAACAAATCGCAACAGATGATGCTTGTGGCATATGAGGTAATCAGCGAGGGCACTCGTCAAGGCATGTCAACTACGGAATCGCTGTTATGGCCGGATAATGCAGATATGGTAAAGAAGGTACAATATGCGCTTGCTCATCTGGATAATATGTTACCTGCGGACAGGAAAAATGTTGATGGCTATACACTGCTGAAATTCATCAAGTGGTGTAAGGTGAGCGAGAAAAATGAACGCAAGCTATACGAATACATCAAGGACAATTATCATGGTACCAAACATATTGTGGGGTGGACTCAAGTGTTCAATGTCAGAAAGGACTATGATGGTATTCCTGACAAAGATCTGGCCGAAGCCTTTGAAAAAGACCTCAAAAGTCTACGAGAAGAGGCTGCATAAGCAACTTTTTACAGTTACATATTGAATGGATTTTCGTCATGGAAATCCATTTTTTTATTCAATTTTCATACCCGACGATTCAATTTTCTGTCATATTGAACAAAAAGGAATAAGAGCATTCAATTATTTTTTCTGTCATCATTCAATGTCTCAAGAGAAACGTTCAATTAGACTTTAACAAGTTGTTCAATATGCTGAATAACAACAAATTACGCATTCATACCATTTACAAAAAACACTTCTGGGATTCACCTTTTTCCCCTACCTTTGCACCATCTTCACAGGCACGAAGCCGCGTGCCATTCTTGAAGGGGCGGTTGACAAGTAAGGTGACACCGACGGCAAAGTAAACCTGAGACCACATTATTTCCTAAAAATAAAAAACCGTGGGAAATAATGATTTGTTACAACGCGTCTATGACGCCACGAATGGCGGTCTGGACATCATCACCGATTTGCTGCCGGCAGTCGATGATGCAGTAATTAACCTGAAGAAAGCGTTTCGCTTTCGACCCGATGAGCGCACGCCGTCGGCTCACCTCTATCCGCCCGACCAAAAACGGCCTTATTGGCACGTGAAGGACTTCGGCATGGGTGAAGGCGGTGGACTCTTATCGCCCATCGACCTCTATATGTGGGATCGAGGCTATGGTCAGGACAAGTTCCGCATGGCTTTGGAAGAATTGGCCGAACGCTACAATGTTCAGGAGGTGCTTACCAATAGCACCAACAAGCCCGACATCGAACAGCGTGCGGCCCGTCCCGAAGTTGAGT
>Ga0129306_1004004_pt1 | contig 10105 bp, 10 predicted proteins | sample P827metagenome_FD_94438 | JGI IMG/M metagenome (GOLD analysis project Ga0129306, IMG submission 94438) | Capybara group fecal microbial communities from Wisconsin, USA - P827 metagenome | ecosystem: Host-associated > Mammals > Digestive system > Large intestine > Fecal | place: USA: Wisconsin... | reverse complement strand
TTCTCTTGTCATCCAAAAATGAATACCCGTAGTAGAGTCCATCCATCGATCCTCATTAAAATCCTTTACTTCTACCCATTCACCTACACGATAAACAAAGTTCTCATCTACTAAAGACCAAGCTTCCACATAACTTTCTTTATAGTCGAAACTTTTAATTGTAAGAACTTTTGCCTTATTGCAGCGACAAGAAGGTAACGTAGCCGAAGTGCGCTTTGCATCTGCCGGTATTAGAAGTTGTACTAAACGATCATTAAAACACTTCTTATATGCAAGGAAGGCTCCTTTCTCTGGACAGCGTAAATGAAACCATTTTGTATCCTTATCGGAAATAATAGCATCCAATTTAGCATATTCTAACACTGCACCATATAAATTTGCACCTTCAATGTTACAGCCAGTCATATCTGCATATCGAAGAACTGCACATTCTAAATTTGCATGTCTAAAATTCGTCTTACGTACAGTACATTCATCAAACAATGTATTAAAAACACTGCTATACTCTAGATTTGCCTCATCAAACTTAACTCGATGGAATGCGCTCAAAGAGAAATCAATATTAGATAAATTCCAGCTTGTAAAATCCATGTCAAAAAGTTCTATCTCTTTTAAAACAAGTCTTTCCTTTGGTTTCCTATTCTTTAATATCTCTTTAAATTCCTCTTGTGATAATTTGCGCATGATATTTTCCTCCTTTTCTACGTCCGTAATTCTATATTTTTCACATATACTTTGCCAACCTGCATTAATTCCTTCTTAGGTACGTACCTTCAGCACAAGTGTCCAAAATATTTCCATTATATTTAATAGATAATAGCCTTATAAATTTCCAAATACTCTACAATATCTTACTAATTTCAATTATACCATGAATATCTAACCATTTTCATTATCGTTACTATACATTATGCTCATAACCTCACTACAAATTCTTTTCAAAAAGCGCAATTTTTACGCTACCATCCATATATTCTTTTGTTATATTAAAACCGAGTTTTTGGTAGAAATAGTGATTACGCTTTTTATCAACAGGAGTTTCAAGCGACCAATGTTTAGCGTCAACAAAATAGTCAAAATAAAACTCATTACTTTTTGTCCTATACCTATATTTTCATATTCCGGAATGATGCAAAGAGCTCCTAAATAATAGTTATTGTTGCCATTATATTTTACAATTACATCACCTATGAAAGTATTTTCATCCATAATTTTAAATGTATAGCATTGCTTAATAGATCTTTTCATGCTCTCATTAGTTCTGTTATAGCCAGGACACTCTCCATATAATAGATAATCCGATAAAAAAGCCTTCTTTTGGAACACCTTCATTGTACATTATATCAAATTCAGCTTTTTTAAAAATGAGTGCAACCTTATTTCTCGCTACTTTTATAAAATCTTACTAGTTTATTTTTTATACTCATAAACAGTTATTATAAAACTTTATGTAACAAAAATCTTTTAAAAAAATATTTTAATAGTATGAGGATAAATTAGGAGGGTTACAACGGTTAAAAAATTATATAAATAATTATAAAACATGTTTAATTAAGACCTATATAAATTTGGGGGTGGATTTTTAATGAAGGTTGTAGTTATCGGTGGAGGTTGGGCTGGATGTGCCGCAGCTATAAGCGCTAAAAAAGCTGGTGCTGATGTTAGTATATTTGAAAAGACAGATTTGCTTTTAGGATTAGGTAATGTTGGTGGGATAATGAGAAATAACGGAAGATTCACCGCAGCAGAGGAGCTTATAGCTCTAGGTGCTGGTGATTTAATAAATATAACAGATGAAAACAGTAGACATAAAAACATAGATTTCCCTGGTCATAAACATGCATGGCTTTATGATGTAAATAAAATAGAACCTGCTGTAAAAAATCATATGAAAAATATGGGCATAGATATTCATCTTATCTCTAGAATAGTAGATGTAAAAAAAGAAGGAGATAAAATAAAAGGCATATATATTTCAGACGGAACTTACGTAGATGGTGATGTATTTATAGAAACTACTGGTTCTACAGGACCTATGGGCAATTGTTTAAGATATGGTAATGGATGTTCTATGTGTGTTCTAAGATGTCCTGCCTTTGGCCCTAGAGTAAGCTTAACTTCAAGAGCTGGAGTAGATGATTTCCAAGGAGAAAGAGAAGATGATTTATTAGGAGCCTTTAGTGGTTCCTGTAAACTAGCTAAAGAAACTATGTCTGATGAATTAGTAAAAGAACTTGATGAAACTGGAGTATTGGTTTTAAAGGTTCCAAAAGAAGATATAAATTTAGATAAATTAAAAATGAAAGTTTGTCAGCAATACGCTCTAAAAGAATTTGCAGAAAATATTGTCATTCTAGATACTGGACACGCAAAATTAATGACTTCCTACTATCCTCTAGAAAAACTAAGAAAAATAAAAGGACTAGAAAGTGTAAAATATATAGATCCTTATGCAGGTGGAAAAGGAAATTCTATAAGATATTTGTCTGTGGCTCCAAGAACAGATGATATGAAAGTGAAAGGACTAGATAACCTCTTTGTAGGAGGAGAAAAAAGCGGCTTATTTGTTGGGCACACTGATGCTTGAACTACCAAACTGCAAGTATTCCACAGAATTTACCAATAAACTTATATCATGAATTATATGATACTTTAGAAGAAAGTACACTAGGAAAAAGACTTAAAAAAGCTAGAATGAAACTTGGTTTATCCCAAAAGCAATTATCTGTAAAATGTAATATTAATCGTAGTACTATAATGGATTATGAAAATGATTCTATTCATCCATCTAAAGAGGCTTTAATGAAATTAAGTAAAGTTATTGACTTAAACTATATATGTATTAGTGGATACTCTAAATTTATACTATCCGATTATTCTAGTATAATAAAAAACTGGAGGATAAAAAATAAACTGACCGTAAGAGAAGCGGCTAAAATTTTAAATATAGATTCAACTACTCTTAATAGATGGGAAAAAAGGACTTATATGGTTAGTAAAGATAACTATGAAAAAATAAAAGATATAATACATAAATAAATATAATTTTATATGCAATATATGTAACTTACCCTATATTTAGCAGTTTCCACATATGGTGTTTGTTTAATCAAATTACTAAATTATATTTTTTTATATTTTAGTTTAATTTATAGTAATCTCTACATTGGTGGTAAACGGGTGGCAAATTTATATTTCCCACCCTGTTTTATTAATGAATAAATAATCATTATACTTCTATTTTAGCAACCTACAATAATGATGGTTTTCTAAATAATTTATCAATACTATATTTAGATGATTATATGAATAATGGAAAGTTAATAAACATAGATATTTTCTACAATTTCCAATATGGATAATGCCACAAATTTTTAAAAATATTCATTAACTAAACCACACAATAAGCTAGTTTCCTTCAATCAGACAAATTGGAATTTACAAAGACGATCTAATTCAATAATTATGAGAATAAAAATCTAAAATCGGGACTCCTTGAGATATCAAATAATTTCCTATACCACTTTCTATATCTGATCTATTTAATCCATCTTGAATATTATTCAATGGAAAAATTAATACCTCACTATCATCCCATTCTAGACCTAAAGATTGATTAATAAGACCTGCCGTAGTATTGTTTTTAGCATAATCAGTAAAAGATATATCACAACCTGTTCCGATAACACTTATATAATTATCATTTGTAAATTTTATCCAAACAATATCTTCTTTATTTTCTTTATTTATTTTTGAATATTCTATTCTTCGCTTTTCTCTTTTCTTGGGTTTAATAGATGGGTCAACAGATATTTCCATACCTATAGAATATAAGAAATCTTTAACATATTTTTTAATGTCTTCTCTCTCAACTACAGGCAACAAATATTGTTCTTTAGCCTTTTCAATTCTAAAGTTGAATTTTCCATTTAGATTATCAGTCGATACAGTTCTATTTTTTATTGAAGGCATAATCCACTTCAAGTATTCTTTATTATCCATAATATATTAATACTCCTACACAAATTCTGATTTCTACATTTCTTTGTTTTTATATTTTTTTCATAATATAAATAACTCGATAAATTACTATTTGCCTAAAGATTAAATGAATAATCTTTACTCTGCATTTATTTACATTGACGACACTTTTTAAATAAAATCTTTATATACTTTAACTTCTTGTTATTAACTTAATTGGCATATGAATTATATTTTATGAAGTTGTTGCAACAAGTTTAATAACAGAATTTGCTATTCGTTTTTCCTTGCCATCTGGAGTTGTGTAAAAACGTTGATCAATACCATATAGTAATAATTTCAAATCATTTTCAGAGGCTATTTTAAACGCATTATCTTCTGTTACTAAATCAGGACAATAATCTTTAATCGTATCAAAAACAATTTCTTTTTGTTCATCCTCAAAACCATTTAAAATATCAATTGCAATAGCAATTCTTTTCCTATTTGCTTTCTTTACTTGTGCTGCATTAAACTCTTCACTTAATTGAATAAATTCACTTTTTAAAAATCTCCTTGTCTCTTCTTCTGTTGCTTCTCTATATAATTCATCTATTCCTTTAAATATTCCAGTTATTGAAGATAGTTTTTTAAAATAAAGTATATCTATGTCTTTTATGTAAATAGCATCTGCGACATCATTTATAACTATATCTTTACTATCTTCTGAGTATTTAAACTGATCACCTAAATAAATTTTTTTCCGACTAAGAAGTTGAGTCTTGGATATTTTTTGAAAGTAATAGTAATTTTCGTCTTGAACTGAACATAAAAAATTTAACTTGTTAATGTCATAAGATTCTAACATATCATAAGCTGTAGAAACAAAATTTTCTTTCAAGATATCTAAACAAAAGGTTTGCTGTGAAAAGTTATCAATCCCAAACCATGCGTCTTCATCTAGATTATGATTTGGCGAGTATGGAATGTGTGGAGATAAATCCTGTGGTAGAGTATATAATGTTTCATCAGAAAGTATCTTTCTATATTTCTGCTGATTACCTTTGATTCTTATTTTTCCTATTATATGGTTCATTTTACTCCTCCTCTATGTCTATATAAGTGAAATTATTAATTCTTCTTAAATTTGGGAAATTTAAGCACTTTGTACTTCTTATTTTTCTTTTACTAATTATAAACTGTTTTACATTTTCTCCTGAAATGACATAATAAAAATGATATCCAAAACATAAAAATAACGGATTAAAATATAAGGTTTGCGATACAAATGTAAAAACAAATAACATAGCATATATGTATATCATTGTTTCAACTGTTGAAACACCTAATGCTACAAAGAAATAACCTAAATAACTTGGTAAAAAAGCATTGTTTGCTTGCTCGACATCTTTTATTCCACATTCAATACTGTCTTTACTTAAATAAGTTTTAAGTAGTAAACTAATCCATGTAAGAATTACAGGTATAGTTATAAAAACCACATAAGAAACCCATATCGGGAATTTATCCAAACAGAGAATATAATATCTTTCTTTTATCAAAAAAGTTACTAAAATAGGTGATGTAGCGTTGAATGTTAATAATATCCTATATAAAAACTCGATCATTCCAAATCCCTCCCTATTAAAAAAGTTAATAATTTATACTATATGTATTAAAAAATATTATTAACTTATCAAAAGAATATATTTTATATTATTTAAATTGGGATTCACTATTGATATTTCTATAATTTCTGTATATTAATTTCTCATTATAGACATAACGTGTCTAATTTATAAATTATAAATATTTAAAATTATGATAGCAACAACTCTTTACAGTAATTTAAATTATATATAAAATGTCGAATTTCTGAAAATATTAAATATTTTACCATGAACATGTAATTATTATATCATAAACTACTCTAATAGCGTAATATTATACAATTTATTAAATACTAAAAACCCATATTTTTATTCTATAATATAACCACTGTAAATAAACATCACTTTTAGTACATAATAACGAAACCATATCCCATCTTTAACTCTTCATTCCCTCAGAATAAAACCTGGTATATGCTTAATTAAATATATTGGGGTGCTCCGCCCCAATCCCAGGAAGAAATGCTATAAGGTCTTATAAGTAGTCTCCCCTTGGTCGAAAGGAAGCTTTGTACAAGCTATTATTTCTCTTTCCATTCGCTGCAGCTTAGCAAGCTTTATGTATTTCTTTATGGTCTTAAGCTGCACTCCTTCCATTCAAAAAAATAGCTAGTCCAAAGATATTATAAATAATAGGAGCGGGACCAAACTTTCTACTATATAAAATAATCTCTAAATATAGTAAAATGCTCTTCTCGCTCCTTTAGTTATTTTTAAATATTTCCCTTTTTTATTACCTTTTGAACCTTTTCTCTAAAAAACTCACTTACCTTTACCCCATTTTCATATACTATTTTTTCAAATTTTAAATAGTCATCAAGATCTATATCAAAATGTACCTGTTTCATTTCTTTTTTCTTTAATTTTGGTTTTACCCTAGCCAAATATATCAACTCCATAAACTTATTTTATTAGCAATTATGTACAAATTACATTTTCTTATACAAATTTTATTACACTTAAATAGGAGCTTTTTAAGCTCCCATCCTTTTAATTTTATAATTCTGCCATAATGCTAAAAATTCTTGGAATTTAGTTTCACCAAACATTTTTTTGTAAAGTCCATAACCTGTAATTTTGAATGCTTTTTTCTCTTTTTTTAGTTCCTCAAAATTCTCCATTTTACCACCAAATAAAAAATATAAATTTACAGTTTTAGAAGGTGCAACTGCTATAAATTTTTTATCACCCTTCTTTCTTATTCCTAAAAATCCCGGTTTTATAAAAGGAGTAGAAAAAAATTTCTACTCCCCATAAATTAATCTCTTTATAACTTGTCCATCCCGCTACATTATTACTATAAAATAGTAGAGATCTCCCTTCTCACTATTTGCCATTTTCCTCATATTACTTAATCTTGCATAATATAATATTTTATGCACATCACTTAATAGGAATCCTTCGTGAATAAAATATTTTATTATTCTAAACCCTACATAGAAGGGAAAATTTTTAGCTTTAATAACAATCAGGGTATTCCTTTTAGGTACTTCTACGTTCCCAATTATCATATCAGCCATGCAGACGGTCACTTCATTTATTTCTTTAATAAAATACTAGTGGCATTATTTATATTAATAACCTTATTCAAGCTAAGATAAAAAATATTTTTAATGTTATCACACTTTTTCTTTGTATTACGTGCCTTTTAAATAAATATTTTTTAATTTTTTCATAATTATATACAAAAAACTGTTTTAGAATCAACGTTTATTCAAAATATAGTCTAAAAAATAAATCCATTACTTTACATAATGTTTTCTTATATCTATAAGGATAATTAAAATTATAATTATTTTAATTACCACTGAGATACTAATAACCATTTTAAGATTATTTCCCCAAAAATAAGCTAATTTTATAATTATATAATCTATTAAACAAGACTCAGTGAAAAAATTATAAACAGCATGTGCTAAAATAGTTGTCCATATTGATTTTGTCCAAACATACATATAACAAAAGCAAATTCCAATAAAAAAAGCATCATATCTATTTATTGAGAAATGCCAAATCATAAAGCAAAAGGATGACATAAATGCTAATATAAGTAAAATAATAGGATTATCTTTTTTTGTTTCATTATATAAATATCCAAAAAGAGTACCTCTAAAAATTATTTCCTCACATAAAGGAGCTATAATTATAGCAATGCAAAAGTTATATATCGTAAATTTATTTAAAACATTTGAAAGATTTATACTATGAATAATATTTTGGAACTTTGAATAATTCACCAAAATTTTTATTTCGGGAAATACTGCAATTGTTAAAATAGCAATCAAAACACTGTATATAAAATTTCTCTTAGAAGGAAATTTATACGAATAAATTTCCTTTAATTTTATATGCTTATATTTAAAAACTATAAATATTGAAACTAATGACATTATTTCAATAGCAAATAAATTTTTAGTAGCTAGGAAAGTTGCCCATATTACTATATATATTAAATATATCTTTAATGTTTTTAATATATTCATATTACATCTCCTTATTAAATTATACATTTTTAAAAATTATGACGTATTTATTTTATATAATCCATCTTTTAAAATAAAATTTAAAGACATCTTACTTATAAATTATTATATTACATAAGTTTAAGTCGCCGTCTTTGTACTTGCCTTGACGTAGGAATGGCATGTATAAAGTGGACTAGCCTGGCACGTATAATTTGTAGCAGCTTTGAAGAATGAATAGCTAGTACAAATTGTACCTGCTTGGCTAGTCCAAGGCGACGATGCGCAAACTACACTATAAGATTTAATCTTTTTTGGTGCGTAGGTGACCCTAGAGGAATACCCTCACAAGACCTTAAAGGAATACCTAGACGCTTGTTTATTTTGCTAAACAATAGATTTGGCGAAGTCAGACAAGCCTTGATGGCTTGTTTTACTTACGCTAAATCTCCCTTTGTTTAGCGAAGTAGACAAGCGAAAGACCCTATAGGAATACAAATATAAGACCTAAGTGGAATACCCTAATAAGAACCCCAAAGGAATACTTAAATGCACTACTGCGGGTACCCTAATAAAGGACTAGTTAAAATCGTGTAGCTCTTAGATTTAAAAAGGCTCGGAAATAAGGGAGAGACTTTTTAAGTCTTAGAGCTACTAGATAGGAACCTGTACTTTTTAGGGTGCAGGTTAAAGTGCCCAAATAATATTATTAAAAAAATGCTATTATAACTATACATACTAATTAAATATCTATAACAGCTTATGTATTAATCACCTATAAATCTTATATATTAACTTTAATAGCAATAACTCTACCACAAGAATTTTACATAACTTTATGTTCACACTACTTGCTTTTAAAATTAAATATCCTTATAAACTAATTTATACTATCTCTAAAACATTGAATTACTTTTACCATACTAATATAACTTTTATAGAAATTTATATTTTTTTATTTTTGTTGGACTAGCTTTCTTTTGCCTCTACCCAATAGGAATACCCTATAGCAAATGGAAGCCTGTACAACAATTCCTATTTGATAACCTTTAAAAAAGTAATGCTCCACTAAACTAAAAAGTACCCTATAACATAAACAAACAAATCTATCTATAAGGTATCTTATAACTAATATTTAAGGTTGCATTTCTTTTTTAATTATAATTTGCCCTTGGAATTGCTTATTTCTGCAGCTACAAAGAAATACTTAAAAGTAGCAGATATAGGCTAGTACAAGGCTACCTATTTCCTCACTATACTTTAAAGTAGGTCAATTAATTAATTTATCTGCAATATAGTAATTCCTTCTCCTTACTACTATAAACTTTAAATGTAATACTTCCTGCCTATTTTAAAGTATTACGCCCTAGCGGATTAGAGGCTTTAGATAAGCTACGTAATGCACCCTATAGGAATACCTGGAATTAGGCATTTTGTAGATTAGATAAAGCTTCCTTTTTATTCACTATTAATTACCGCCTACATATAAATAAAGCTATTAATTATTAATTTTAACTCCTGTAAACAAATCATTAATTGGATATATATATGATTTTGAATTCATTCTAAACTTATATATAGTCGGCTTATATATACAATTCTTATGTGCAACAAATCTGTATTCATTCTGTTCCTTAAAATATCTATCTTTACAATATAATACTTTGTAAATATTATCCTTTGTTAATGAAGCACTTGTTGTTAAACCTTCTATATCTAATTGAATATCAAGTAAAAATTCAAACATCTCTTCACTTATACCCCTACAATCATTAATACTAAAATATCTAATTAAATCATGCTTGCATTTGTTATTAAAAATACGTTTAACATCTTGTATAAATAGCTTAGGTTGAGTAATAATAATTGCAGAATCAGCATTAGGAAAATCTTCAGTAATAGTTCTTTTTACTTCTTCTGAAAATTTAATCGTATAATCATTTTCATTTTTATATTCACTACAATCTTTTTTTCTTCCAGCAGTAATACAAAATACAGGCATTGTATCAACAC
>Ga0129306_1004001_pt1 | contig 10113 bp, 10 predicted proteins | sample P827metagenome_FD_94438 | JGI IMG/M metagenome (GOLD analysis project Ga0129306, IMG submission 94438) | Capybara group fecal microbial communities from Wisconsin, USA - P827 metagenome | ecosystem: Host-associated > Mammals > Digestive system > Large intestine > Fecal | place: USA: Wisconsin... | reverse complement strand
TTATTAGCAATATTAGTAAAAAAAAGACGGAACCTTGTTCCGCCCTTTTACCTTACAGGTTATAAAATTTCCTTAAATTATAGACCGAAATCAGCCATAATACGGTTTGCTGCAGAACTGATAGTTTCAGGATTCAGATAATTAGGATCTTTAATTTTTTCTTTCACCTGAGCTACCAAATCCGCACGAACATCTGGTGTTTCATCTGCTATGCTTTTAAGGTAATAAGATTCTGCCATTTTCTGTGCTTCTTCTGATACAGAAATTGAATCAGGTGATGCACTGTATTTTGAAGTAGCATTTGTGCGACGTGAATTCTGAATGTTGTTAAGAGGATTAATTCCTCCGATCTTGTCTATCATCATATTATCCTGCCTTTATACCTTAATTATCGGTATCTTCTTCTAAAAGTTGAGTCTTTTTTACGCCAGAAACGAAGACAGCAAATTCTCCTTTAATTATATCACGATTTTGAAAATTATTGCAAAGTTCTTGTGCAGATCCTTCAATAATTTCTTCATGCAATTTGGTTAATTCTCTGCCAATTACAACTCGTCGGTTACTATCTATATCGGCAAGATCTGTCAAAAGCTTAACTATTCTGAACGGAGATTCGTAAAGAATAAAAGCCGCTCCAGTTTCCAACAGTTCACGAAGTCTTTTCCGTCTTTTTCCAGGATTTGGAGAAAGAAAACCTTCCATTATTAAGGTTTTTCCACCAGCTCCTGCAACACTTACAAGAGTTGCAAATGCAGATGCTCCCGGAATCGGTACAACGGAAAATCCTGCTTTGCGCACAAGACTTGCAAGAACTGCCCCCGGATCACTAATACCCGGAGTTCCAGCATCGCTTGCATAAGCAACATTTTTTCCTTCGCCAAGCATACCGATAATTTTTTTTGCGGCAGTTTCTTCATTTTGAGAATGACATGAAACCAATGGCTTTTTAATTTCAAAATGATTTAAAAGTTGCAATGTATGACGTGTATCTTCACATGCAATAACATCTACGCTTTTAAACGTTTCAAGAGCACGAAATGTAATATCTCCAAGGTTTCCTATAGGAGTTCCAACTATATATAATACTGCCACAAGATAACTATATATTTTATTTAAAGTTAATGGAAGTGGTCAGCAATGTCCGCATTTCGTTCAACACCTGTTTTTTGTTGGCTGTCCATTCTGGTGCGATAAGAAGATGTTTGGGCGGATCGCCTGTAAGACGGTGCACAATCATATCAGCTGGAAAAAGTTTTATTGCTTTTTGCAAAAGTGCGTAATATTCTTCTTTTTCAAGAATTTTGAATTTGCCGGCGCGGTAATCTGCGGCTAAATCAGTTCCTTCAACCACGTATAAAACCGTTATTTTTATTCCGTTGCTTTTGCTGTTTACAACAGTTTTTACGGTTTCCATCATATCATCGCTTGAATCACCTGGGAGGCCAAAAATTACATGTGTTACAACGTGTATTCTATTTTCACTTGCCTGATGTAAACGTTCGACCGACTTAATGTAAATATCGTTTTTAAATCCGCGCCGGCAATATTCTGCAGTTTTTTCATTTGCTGTTTGAAATCCTAATTCAATTTGTACAAAGGTTCTGTGGCTTAATTCGCCCAAAAAGGAAAGCATTTTCTCACTTAAACAGTCAGGGCGTGTTCCGATTGCTATGCCGGCAATATCTGGAAAACCTGCAGCTTTTTCAAATAAGGTGCACAAGCGATCCTCGTCGCCATAAGTATTTGTATAATTCTGGAAATAAACGATGTATTTTTTATTTACCGTTTCTCCGCGTGCAGCTTTTCGTGAAAATTTCTGATTTACAAGTAATTTTGCTTTTTCAATCTGCTGTTCTATAGGCAAATTCCGTTCAGGCGTAAAGTCTCCGCTTCCATTTTGATTGCAAAAAATACAGCCCCCACAACCTAAAGTTCCATCGCGGTTTGGGCATGTACATCCTGCATCTACAGCAATTTTATATACTTTTTGTCCGAAAATTCTTTTGTAATAATCAGAAACGGAAATCATATATTCAGTATATATTATGCAGCCGCAAAATCTTTTACGACTGCAATAAAACTAATTTAATTTAGATAATTCAATTGCTGTCTGGCATGCAACTTTTACGTTGTTGAATACCAGCTTAATGTTTGTTGCAAGACTATCTCCGCCTGTAATCTCTGCAACTTTTGCCAGTAAAAATGGAGTTGCAGCTTTTCCGTGAATGCCTTTTGCATTCATTTCAGAAAGAGCCTCATCAATAGCCTTGTTTATAACTTCTGGAGCCATCTGGAATTCTTCTGGAACAGGATTTCCGATAACCATTCCACCTTTAAGGCCAAGGTCGTGTTTTGTTTTGATTGCTGCAGCAAGTTCAGCCGCTGAATCAACTCTGTAATCTACGCCAAAACCGCTTTTGCGTGTGTAGAATGCAGGAAGTTCGTCTGTGCCGAAACCTACAACGGTAACGCCCTGGGTTTCAAGATATTCAAGTGTAAGGCCGATATCAAGAATTGATTTAGGTCCTGCACAAATTACGGCTACTTCTGTATGAGCAAGTTCCTGAAGGTCAGCAGAAATATCCATTGTTTCCTGAGCGCCGCGGTGTACACCACCAATACCACCAGTTGCAAAAATCTTAATACCTGCCATCTGAGCCATAATCATGGTTGTTGCAACTGTTGTAGCACCGTCAAGTTTTTTAGCTACAACAAAAGGCAAATCGCGGCGGCTTGTTTTAGTAACTTTCTGACCCATGCGGCCCAAATAGTCAATTTCATCTGGTGTAAGGCCAACTTTAAGGCGGCCTTTGATAATACCCATTGTTGCAGGAACTACGCCCATATCGCGGCAAATTTTTTCTACTTCAAGGGCCGTATCCTTATTCTGCGGATAAGGCATACCGTGTGAAATAATTGTCGATTCAAGTGCAATTACCGGTTTTCCGTTTTTTACGGCTTCCTGAATATCTGGTCTGATGTCAAGATAATCGTTTTTCATATATTCTCCTTAAAAACCATCGCACGCAGGTAACTTCGCTACAGATAGCGGCGTTGCGAACGCTGTGTTCTATTTTTGACGGCGGTTAAGTTTTCACTTTTAGCCGCTTATTATTTTCTGTATATTTTCTACCGACAAAGTCGGATTTATTGTGTTCTCATGTTCAAGCGTCATTTTTGAAGCAGCTTCTGCAAAAACAACTGAATCATTCAGGCTCATATCATGCAACCAGCCGTATACCAGGCCAGCCATAAAAGCATCTCCCGCTCCTGTACAGTTTTTGATCTTTACCGGCGGTGCAGGGCGGAAAAATGAACTGTTTTTATTACAGCAGAATAGTCCATCAGCTCCACGGCTTATAATAACCTGCCCAACACCACGACTAATAAGTTCATAACCTGCCTTTTCTATTTCATCTACCGTAGAAAGTTTTTTGCCGGTAAGAACTTCTGCTTCAAGAATATTTGGCTTTATACAGAATAAATTACCTATGTTTTGTTTCAATTTATGTGCTTTTGTTACAGAAACAGGATCAGCAAAGAAAACTGTATCAGGGAATGATGTCAAAAGATAATTGATTACTTCTTCTGTAAGGTTTGTGTCCAATACAACAGCAGTCGCATTTCTTATGATGTCGGCTTTTGTTTTTATAGAAGTGACTGTAAGCTTATTAAGTATTTCCATCGAAGATAATGCAATTTTCATATCACCTGAATTATCCAGAATGCTCAAGTAGGTTGAAGTTGTATCATTGTGAACATAAAAACAATTAGAAATATCTACACCGGCAGCTTCTGTTTCTGCACGTAGTTGATTTGCAAATGCGTCGTCACCAAGAATTGAAACAAGACGAACATCACAGCCAAGACGTGCAAGATTTTCTGCAATATTACGACCAACGCCCCCACAAGATAACTTTATAATACCAGGATTTGAATCATGCTCTATAAGTTTATTAAAAGGAAAGCCCTGAATATCAATATTTGCTCCCCCAATAACTACTACATATGGCGATTCCTGCAGAATATAACCTTTGCCTTTAATATATCCCTGCCGTGATAAATTCATTATATGCCCGGCTACTGCAGAACGAGTAATTCCAAGGGCATCAGCACACTCCTGCTGTGAAATCAGCGGATTTTTTCTAATCAGTTCTAATATTTCTTTTTCTCTTGCTGTCATAATTCTTATTGATATAAACCACAATGTTTACAAACACATGTTTGTAAACCAAACTTTTGTTTGTTAAAATATAAACTTATTGAAACTTCCTGTCAATTGTTCTATCCATAGGTTTTTCTCGCAAAGTGGTAAAAACATCCCTATTTCCCAAAACAAAAAAACTGTTATACTATTAAATAATGAAACCAGTTTTAGATTACACTGTCTTATATAACGATGATGACATCGTTGTTCTGAACAAGCGCGCAGGACTTTTAATTGCTGCTGACCGCTATGATTCAGAAGCTCCTCGTCTTGATTTATCTGCCGAAAAAGAATTCGGAAGGCTTTTTGCAGTTCACAGGCTTGATAAAGACACTTCAGGCGTAATTATTTATGCAAAAAACGAAGAAGCTCACAGAAATCTTTCCATGCAGTTTGAAGGTCGGGAAGTTGAAAAGGTTTATCACTGCCTTGTTCACGGACATCCGCTTTGGGAAACTTTGCATGTTGATTTAAAACTTCAGCCGGACGGAGATGCTCGCCACAGAACCGTTGCAAATCAGCGATTTGGAAAACCTTCTGTTACAGATTTTAAAATGCTTGGCGCCTGCGGCCCATATTCATGGATTGAAGCCCGCCCAAAAACCGGCAGAACTCATCAGATTCGCGTTCATCTGGCTCAGAACGGATTCTGTATTGTCTGCGACCCGTTGTACAGCGGAAACCAGAAGCCTGTACGTTTAAGTGATTTTAAACGCAACTGGCACGGCGATACAGAAGAAGAAAAACCTTTGCTTAAACGGCTCGGTCTGCACGCTTATCAGCTAACCGTTACACACCCAAAAACCGGCGAAAAAATGACTTTTACCGCTCCATATCCAAAAGATATGGAAGCAACCAGAAAGCAGCTTGAAAAATTATTTGGCGTAAATCCACTTCAGGAGAAAATATGAAAAAGATAATTACTATCAGTCGTGAATACGGCAGCGGCGGACGTTTTATTGCTAAAAATGTTGCTGAACGCCTTCATTATGCCTTTTGCGACAAAGAACTAATTGATTTGTCCGCTCAAGAAAGTGGTCTTTCTCCCGATTTTATTGCCAAAACGGAACAGAACCTTTCCAGCGGGTGGCTTTACAGCATGATGATTGGTTCAAGCTATTCAGTTTATTCAACAGGAGTAAATTCTGGTAATGCACATCCTGTAGTTCCGCTAGTCGATCAAATCTTTAATGCACAGCGAAAAGTTATTATAAAACTTGCAGAAGAAGGAAACTGCGTAATTGTTGGCCGTTGTGCAGATTATATCCTTTCATCCTGCGGAAAATTCCCAAAAGAAGATCTGCTTAATATCTTCATTTATGGCGACTTAGACAACAGAGTAAAGCATGCCGTAAAATATTACGATCTTGATGAAAACAACGCACAAAAAATTATCACCCAGATTGATAAACGCCGCGCAAATCATTACAACACATTTACGGAAAATACCTGGGGCGACCGCAAAAATTACGATCTAATGCTTAACAGTTCATATCTTGGCTTGGACAAAACAGTAGATATTATCTGCTCTTCAGTGTGATTATACCAGCTTCAAGCTCCTGCAAAACAGAAAAAGCCGCGTAAAAAAGCCCTCAATCCAAAGCACAATTAGGTTGGAACTTTCCGAAGCCTACTTAAAAAATCCCAGTTTTATGCGGACGCTCTGGATTCTTCGGTTGGTCTGATCTTCAACTATAAAAAGTGTTTCGCCGTCTTTTGTTATTTCGCCGGTGGAAGGCAGATAATCAAAATGCTCCAAAATCCAGCCGCCAAGCGTTGTAAAATTTTCGGATACAAGGTTTAATTTTAACAGCGAATTAAAATCTATAAGCTTCATGTCACCTGGAACCAAAAATTCATTTGCAGAAATTACTTTAATGCGCTTTTCAGGCGGAATTTCTGCTCTGGAGGATTCATCAGAAATTCTTCCAAAAACAGTTCTAAGAATATCATCAATTGTAATAAGGCCGGAAACGGCTCCCTGTTCGTTAAGGCAGATTGCAATATCATTGTTTGTTTTTTTAAACTGCATCAAAAGTTCAATCGCCGTAAGTGATTCCGGCACGAATAAAGCCTGCGTCTGATTTTGCCGTATAAAATTTTCCTGATTTGCTTCTTTTGGCGGAGCGAAAAGCAGGTTTTTATAATGAAGAATCCCTGTAATATTTTCTATCGAATCTTTATAAACCGGCAGGCGCGAAAAACCTGTCTGCGTAAATGCCTGTATAAGTTCCTTGCGGTTTAAATTGTCCGGAATGGCTTTTATAAGCGAGCGGTGGCGCATTATATCGTGAACATGAAGGTCGTTAAATTCAAATATTTTATAGAACATTGACTGTTCTGATTTTTCAAGCGTACCTTCATTGGTTCCAACGTCTATCAAAGTTTTTAATTCTTCTTCGGTAATCAAAGGCTCTTTGTGCTTCCAGGCTTTTTCTGCAATATTTGCTGCCGTTTTTGAAAGCATTGAAAAAAAGAACACCAGCGGAAAAAGAAGCTTTTCAAGAACAAGAAGTATAAATGCATTGTTTTTTGCAATTTTTACAGGATGGTAAGCCGCAATCGTTTTAGGAACGATTTCGCCGCCAATCGTTATTATGAAAGTAACAAGCAATGTTGAAACTGTGATACCAAAATGTTCGCCGATTATAGAAATGGCCACAGCAGCTCCTATAGAAGAAGCCAGAATGCTGAAAAAATTTATTCCGATTAGAATTACAGTCAAAAGCTGATCCATATTTGATGAAAGCTTTGAAATCAACTTTGCACCGGATTCACGGTTTTTAAGCATTTTGCGCAGCGTGAATTTTGAAATTGATAAAAAAGCTGTTTCCGAGGAAGAGAAAAAGGCGATGCATCCGATAAGAACTATAAAAACTGCCAGAGGTAAGATTAAATTAAAAATCATTCTTCACCTCCGTGTTTTTCAGCCGGAAATTCAGAAGCCGTTCCTTCTTCATCACCTGAAAGATTTTGAATTTCTACAGTTTCTATGCGACGCAGATTAATTTTTTTAACCGTAAACTGAAAACCCGAAAATTCAACCTTTTCGCCGGCTTCCGGAATATGATCAAGTTTTTCTGTAATCCAGCCGCCAATCGTTTCATTGATTTCTGAATTAAGCTGAATGTGCAGATGTTCCTGAAGTTCCAGAAGACGGGTTTCGCCTGAAACCGTAAAACTTTTTGAATCCGCACCGTCAAGATTATTCAAAGAAATCAGGTTCTGGGCTTTTTTTGTATTGTTTTTAATAAAGCCGAAAATCTCAGAAAAGATATCTTCTTTAGTTAAAATTCCGTCTGTGCCGGAATATTCGTCAATTACAATCGCTATTGTCTGATGATTTTGCGAAAGCTGAGTCTGCACATAGGAAATGCTTTTTGTACCCGGGATAAAAAGCGGAGGGCGCATTATGTTTTGCACCGAAAAATCCTTTTTTAATCCTTCGTAAAAAAGTAAATCCTTTACATAAAGAATGCCGACAATATCATCAATATCTTTTCTGTAAACCGGAAAACGCGAAAGGTGCGAACGCTCAGAAAGTTCAATAATATCACGGTATTTTGCGCTGACCGGCACAGAAATTATTTTTGTACGCGGAATCATAATGCTTTGTGCTTCCAGATCTGTAAAACGGAAAACCTTATGCATCATGTTTTTTTCGCTTTTATCAATAATTCCGCTTTCACTTCCAATATCAATTATCGTTTTTATTTCTTCTTCAGAAAAAGATTTGTTTTCTTTTTCAGTTGAAATTCCAAAGATTTTTAAAATCAGACGGGAAATAAAAGTAAAAACCGGAATGATTGGCGAAAGAATTTTTACCGTAACAAGAACAAAAAACGAAAGGCCGTAAGCAAAAAAATCCGGGTACCGCGTAGAAACGGCTTTAGGAGTAATTTCGCCAAAAATTAAAAGAAAGAGGGTTGTTACGGCAGTTGCAATTCCAACGCCGGAAGCTCCGAACATTTTCAGTGCAGTTGCCGTTAAAATAGAAGATAAAAGAATATTAACAAGTTCATTTGCCACAAGCAGAGTATTTAAAAGCTTTTCTTTTTCTTTTAAGAGCTTGCCTGCGCGCAACGCCCGTTTTTCCCTGCGGTTAATTTTGGAGCGGAGGCGCAGTTTATTTATAGAAAGAAACGAACTTTCTGCTATTGAAAAAAGCATGGAAAGTGTTACGAGGCAGGCTGCACATAACAGCAATATCATAATATTAGATTCAGCCGGCGGTGGCTTTGAAGAATCCATATTCTATTCCTAATCTCCTTAATTTATCAGTGATACCTGATTATTTTCCAGAAGTTCCTGACTCGCTTGCACCAGAATTATTTGTGGAAGACTGAGCCGCACCGGCTTCATTTGCAGCCGCTTCTTCTTTTGCACTTTGCAGCATGGAAATATACATCTGAATCTGCGGTGCAAGCTGACTTTGCGGATTGCAGTCATAAGCTTTTTGTGTCAAATCCAGCATGCGGTCAATATCAGAAGAATTAGCCTGCATAAGAATATGAACACAAATAAAATATGCCTGCTGTTTTTCATCCGCAGACGTAAATTCAGAAGAGGTGATTTTTTCAAAGGCTTTTAAAGTACCTTCTACATCACCTTTTAACATTGAATTCTGACCGTCAATATTTGCAGCTGCAATCAGATACTTACTGAGCTTTCCGGTTTTATTTCCGCTGTCAAGTTCAATAAAACGTTTAATCTGATTACCAAGAAGAAGTTTATACTTTCCGGGAGTTGATTCATAAAGATTATCTATTGCTTCAAGCTGCTGTTCAGGGCTGCCTTTTAAAGCATTTTCATAAAGATTTTTGTTGCTGTCGATGTTCTCTTTTTCTGATTCGATTAAAGAAATAAAATCTTCCGGCTTTATAATTGAACTGTCGCATGGCAATTCATAAATAACATATCCTTCTTTTGAAAGAAGAAGAACCGAAGGAATTGTTTCTATAGAATATACCGTGGCAAATTTCATGTCGCGCTCATACTTTTCGCGCAGCTTATCCACAGCCTTCTGCTGATTTGCCGGAACTTCATTCTCTGGATATGCACTTTCGTATCGTGCTTCAGAAAAATCAAGATTTACGCATATAAATGATTTTTTAGCATATTCTTTAAATGCTTCTGTCTTTAATACATTACTCAGAAATTCAGCGCTGTTATCATCTGTTGAATCAGAAATTGTAACAGTAAAAAGAATATCCATGTTTTTTGACTGAGCAACATTAAGTGCTGTATCAAAATCATCATAAATGCCGAATTTATCCGGCTTTGCCTGACAGGAAGTAAAAATTGAAGCGGCAATAATAACAGAGGCAATAGTGCAAAAAATATGTTTTTTCATAAAAAATCCTTATTACGTTATGACGGATTACGGCAACGTCTTAACAAAAGTAGCGGACACCTGCGGCAAAAATATTTTCGCAAGAATTGTCACATTCGTTTGTAAGCGGATTTAACGCAACGTTCTTGATCAAATCTACTGAAGAACCGTTTGCATCCAGTCCGATTGTACGTTCGCTGTGACCCATTTTTCCTAAGATATGTCCGTTCGGACTTATAATACCTTCAATTGCATACAAAGAACCGTTCGGGTTATCAGGCTCAGAAACAGAAGGCATTCCGTTTTCGTCAACATACTGGCTGAAAATCTGTCCGTTTTCAAACAGCTGCTTGGCCTGTTCTTCGCTTATTACAATGCGGCCTTCGCCGTGCGAAATTGCAATAAGGTGATTGCGGTCATCAATTACAGAAGGATCAAGCGCCCATGGAGTTGCAGCAGAAACAAGTCTTGTGCGAACCATACGCGAAATATGACGGCCGATTGTATTGAATGTTAAAGTCGGCATATCTTCAGTCATATCCATAATCTTTCCGTAAGGAAGAAGACCTGTTTT
>Ga0129306_1004000_pt1 | contig 10119 bp, 5 predicted proteins | sample P827metagenome_FD_94438 | JGI IMG/M metagenome (GOLD analysis project Ga0129306, IMG submission 94438) | Capybara group fecal microbial communities from Wisconsin, USA - P827 metagenome | ecosystem: Host-associated > Mammals > Digestive system > Large intestine > Fecal | place: USA: Wisconsin... | reverse complement strand
CGTGGCACGAGATGAACTATGAGCACGAGCTCGACTGCTTGTGCGAGGATCCGGGGATGCGCGGGATGGAGTACGGCCTCCGGGTCGCGCTGTTCCGCGAGAAGCATTTCCGCTGCGACAACTACATCGAACCCGTGTGGGTGGTATCGAAGTCCTATTCAAACACCGGGCACGGCTTCTCCATCCGGGAGGAGCGCCTCGCGGTCGATCGTAACAACGGCATCGTGTCCCACCGCTATGAGGACGTCCTCGCCGAGGAAGAGAGCCTCGCGGCATACCACGATCCCGTCATCACGCCGTATCCGGAGAACGATAAGAAGAACAAGGAGCACGTCGAGGAGATCGTCGGGGACATTCTCCCGGTCGAGATCCGCGGCCACGGGATCTACTACGCGCCGTGGGACGAGATCGCGATGCTGCGCGGCGTCGAGCCGATCCTCATCGACATGGTCGAGCGGCCGGAATACCTGCACCGGATCATGCGCCTCTTTACCCGGGCGATGACCTTGACGATGGACCAAATGGAGGCGTACGGGCTGTACGATCCGCGCTCCCTCTCGCTCCACTGCACGCCGGGCAGCGTTACGGTGCCCGCCGCGTCGGAACCGGGGATGCCCTACCTGTGCCGGGATATCTGGTTCCGCACGATGGCGCAGATGTTCTCGACCGTCTCCCCGGACGCGCACGACGAATTCGATCTCCAATATTCGATCCCTCTCGCCGCCCGGTGCGCCTACACGTATTACGGCTGCTGCGAGCCGCTCTCCGACCGCATCGACAAGCTGAAGCAGTATCCGAACCTGCGCAAGGTCGGATGCTCACCGTGGGCGGACGTGGAACGCACGGCGGAGGCGCTCGGCGGGGCATACGTCCTCTCGCGCAAGCCCAATCCGGCGCACGTCGCGCATCGCACCGACCGGGCCGAGATCCGCGCGGAAATCGAAGAAACGGTGAAGGCCTGCCGCAAATACGGCTGCCCGTGCGACATCACGCTCAAGGACATCAGCACCGTCGGCTACCGGCCCGAGAATCTCTTTGAATGGGCACAGGCCGCGTCCGAGGTGCTCGACGAGTATTACGGCGAAGCGTGAGCGCGATTTTTCCCGATGCAAGTCCGGAACCGCTCTGTCCGACCGGATTTCCGCTGTCATGATCCTGACAAAATTCTGCATCCTCTCTCGAAAGGAGAATCTCATGAAAAAAGCATTTCTGTTTTTCCTCGCCCTGACCGTGACCCTGCTCCTCTTCGCCGCGTGCGGAAAGAGCGAGCCCACACCCGCCCCGTCCTCGCAGCCCGCCTCGGCGGACAATGCGGCGGAACCTGCCAATGAGCCCACCGAAGCGCCGGATGCCGAGACGCCGGAGGAGACGCCGGTCGAAACCCCGGAGGCGGAAACCCCCGCGGAAGAGCCCGTCGAAGAGCCCGCACCCGCGGAAGAACCCCCGCAGGACGAACCCGAAGCGCCCGCGGAAGAGGTCTCCACCGGCTTTGAAGGGACCGAGATCCCCTCTGACGGCGTCATCCACACCGCCGCGGAGCTCGGCAAGGTCCTTACGGACGGCGATCTCGCCGGATCCTACACCGTCGACGCCGCGGAGCTCGACATGAGCGGGATCCGCTACGGCTCGCTCGGCCGGGAAGACGCCCCGTTTACCGGGACCTTTGATTTCGGCGGATGCACGCTGAAGAACCTGTATCAGCCGCTCTTCCTCTACACCGCAGGGGCGGAGATCGCGAACCTGAAGATCGCCGACACGAAGATCGTGTGCGACGACGAGCTCCCCGAGGACATGATCCGCTGGGGCCTGGTCGTCTCCGACGCGACGGACACCAAGATTACGGACGTCGACGTCGCGGACACGGTGGATCTGAACGTCTGCATCTATTCGAGCGACGCCTGCTTCGGCGGCATCGTCGGACACGCGGCGGATGACTGCGAGTTCGTCCGTCTGACAAGCGCGGCCACGATCACGACCGACAGCATGAAGATCTTCGTCCCCCCGATCATCGCGTGGTTTGCAGGCCGCTCGACCAACACCAGCTTCGTCGAGGACTGCGTCTTCACGGGCACGCTGAACGACACCGCCAGCGGCAACGACTCGAAGGTCGCGGGCATCATCGGCGCGGTCGGCAACGCCACGGTCACCGGATGCGCCAACTACGGCGCGATCACGAGCTCGGACGGCGGTCAGAACGCGGGCGTCGTCGGCTGGGCATGCGGCGACGGATACAATCTCGAGAACTGCCTGAACGCCGGCACCGTCGAAGGCGGCTCCTACACCGGCGGCATCATGGGTTACTCCAACCGCGCGGGCGGCCAGCTCACCCTCTGCCTCAACGTCGGATCGGTCGAAGGCGCGTCCCCGGACAATTCCGGCGCGATCGGCGGCCTCATCAAGAACACCGAGACGTGGAGCTACTCCTACTGGGTGGAAGACACGAGCCCCGTCGGCTATAACAGCGTCGGCAACGCGTCGATCACGGATCTGGCGGGCTGCGCGAGCATCGAGGCGGCGCTCTCCGAGATCAACGCCGTCGGCGGCAAGTTCGCGATGGACGGCGGCCGCGTCGTCGTAACGCCGTAAGGCAGACAGACACACAGATTTCCAAAACCGTCAAAACAGGGGACGTCAACGAGGCGTCCCCTGTGTTTTTCTATGTATCCGCTTATTTATATTCTTTCAATGCTTTTAAGATCACATCCGTAATAATCGGAGTATAGAATTTCGATCTCGGTGAATCCTGTGCCTGCAGCACAACAACCAACTCATGCGCGGGATAAACATGCAGTTCCTGACCGCCGCGCCCGAGTCCCCTGTATCCGCTGCCGTCCTCATTAATCCACCAATAATAACCGTAATTTTCAATATGTGCGGTCGTAGCCTCATCTACATATTCTGCAGTTATAATCTGCCTGTTGTTTATCTTTCCGTGATTCAAATAAAGGAGGCCGAACTTCGCAAGATCGATTGCGGATAATTCCATGCAGTCTTTTACCTGTGTCAAGTCATGATAAACCGTACTGGTCGGCGTCAAAACAAAAGGGTCACAGTCAATTCCAGCATAGGGAAACATATATTCATTTAATATGTCGTATACCGTTTTCCCGGTTAATCTTTCCATACAGGCATTCATCAAATAAATATCCGTCACCTTATACTTAAAGTCCGTATTCGGCGTATTCACAATATTGCAGTCCGCAATGGCCTGCAGCCAATCTCTTGAACGTTTTAACTGCTCGCGCATCGGGTCATTCAGGTGAGGTCCGTTTCTCCAATAAAACCCCGATGTCATTGTCAGCAATGTCTTTAAAGTAATCAATTTATGAAATACATTTGCCTCATCATTGAAATACTCCGGCAGAATCTGCGTAATGGGTATATCGAGGCTTTCAATCAGATGATTTTTAAGGCATACTCCAATTGCCGTCGATACAACGCTTTTTTCTATCGAATGTAATGGATGCTTGGTTTCTCTGTTACATTTTTCACCGTACCATTCATACACGATTTTTTGATTTTTCATGATAAGAACGCTTCTCATCAATCGATATCTGTTGGCTCTGATGAAATCATCGACCGAATAAATAAGATTCTCATCCAATCCGTTTTCCGACAGTCCGCCTTCCGACAGTTCAAACATATCTGCCCGTACCTCATTTCTTTTTTACTTCAAATAGCCGCCGATCATAGAATCTGGATTCTCCTTTAAGGATTCCGGAGTTCCTTCCGCAATCAAATAACCGCCTTCCTCTCCGCCCTTCGGTCCCAGCTCAAAAAGATAATCGCAGCAGGACAAAACGTCGATATCATGCTCTGTAACAATCACCGTATTACCGGCATTGCAGATTTCTCGCAGCAAATAAATGAGATGTTCGGAGTCTTTCGGCGATAAACCGACGGTGGGTTCATCCAATATATAGATATTATCTTTGTTTCTGCTTTTTCCCAGTTCTTTTGCCAATTTGATTCTCTGGGCCTCTCCTCCGGATATCGTGGTCGTCTTTTGTCCCAATTTGATATATCCCATGCCTACTTTATCAAGTAAACGCAAAATTTGAACGATTTTGGGAACGTCCCCAAAAAATCCACATGCTTCCTTTACGGTCATCTCAAGCACTTCGGCAATATTTTTATGATGATACTTAACATCAAGCACTTCCTCTATGTATCCGGTTCCATGGCATCGATCGCAGATCATATTCATATCGCCGAACCCGACATGATAAACCAAGAATCCCTGTCCCCCGCAAGTCGGACAGCCTCCTTCGGCATTTAAGCTGAAAAAGCTCATATCAAACCCAGAATCTTTTGCGTCCTCTGTCTCCGCAAATAATTTTCGAATGACATCAAAAACACCGGTATAGGTAGCGATATTCGATGTTTTCGCACGTCCGATCGGTTGTTGATTGATCACATAGCACTTATTGATGTATTCCGTTCCCTGAATCTGTACATCATCCAGTTCTCTCGGATAGTCATAAATATCTTCATCCTCATCCTGTACGATACGGTTTCGGATAAGCATTTTTAACTTCGGAACAAGCGTATGTGCGATCAAGCTTGATTTTCCGCTGCCTGAAACACCCGCAAAACCGACCATTTTATATAACGGGATCGACAATGACAGGTCTTTTAAGTTATGAATTCTTGCGCCGCAGATACGAAGTTTCTCATCGTGATGCAATATAGGGGCATTTTTCGTTTGTTGCTTATAATTTTCAATAAAATGCTTTCTGTCCTTCAAATATGTCGCTGTAACGGAATCTTCACAGTTTAAGAAATCCTGATAATCGCCCTGAAAAATCAATTCGCCGCCCTCGGTTCCGGCTCCCGGTCCGAGTTCAACGATATAATCCGCAACCGAAATGATACTTTCATCATGCTCTACCACAATAACCGTATTTCCCGCAGACACGATATTTTTTAAAACCTCAATCAGTTTTTCCTTCTCTCTCTCATGCAGTCCTATGGATGGTTCATCAAATATAAATGTCAATGAATCAAAATCAGACATAATGAATGCGCTGATGCAAAGTCTCTGCAGCTCTCCTCCCGATAAAGTCGGAATCGGTCTTGACATTGACAGATGACCGAGTCCCAACATCACCAAGTATTGAATTCTCAGTCTGATTGCCTTTACAATCTTTTTGTTTTTATCATCTTCTGCGTTTAATAAAAATTTATCCAACTCATTCAGAGACATATTGCTCAGTTCCGCAAATGTCCGATCCTGCAATCTGGTATGCGACGCGATCTGATTCAATCCAACACCCTGACAACGCGGACATATGATCTTTTTCCCGTATTCTCCCGTTATGATCTCCATTTGACGGGAACTTATCAGATTATATTTTGAAGCGTTCATAATCAAAGGCATAATGCCCGGAAAAGTTTCTTTCCGATCACCGTACTTTAATTTTTGAAGCTGCTCGTCTGTCAACTCACCGAGTGTCTGCGAAGGAAACAGTCCGTTTTGTTCCAGAAAAGCCCGGTACTTTTTCTGTGATTTGCCTCTGTCCAGAAAGCCGAGCAATAACGCGTTTAATTTGGCATTCCTGTCTTCAAATATCTTTTCCTCGTCAAATACCTTTTTCTCGCCCGTGCCCAGACAGTGCAGGCACATGCCGTTGGGCGAATTCTTCTGAAACATATCTACGGACAACGGTTTTCCGTCGTCATATTCGGGATCGGTCACTCCGCTTACCGAAAACAGAGAAGCCAGAGCATTTATCAATTTTGTTTTCGTTCCGACCGTACTGAGGGGATTGCTCTGCCGGATGATCCGCTGCTCCACCCCGATTGTCGGAGACAAACCTTCGATGCGTTCAAAATCATTGCTTGTCTCGAGCGAAAACTGAGATTCGGTTATGGATAAATATTTTCTCTTCCCTTCTTCATATAAAACATCAAATGCGAAACTGGATTTTCCGCTTCCGGAAACGCCGGTAATCGCCGTTAGTTTTCCTTTAGGGATAGAAACATCGATGTTTTTGAGATTATGTTTCTTAACTCCATAGGCTTTTATATGGTTTCCCATGACACCGTTCTCCCTCCTGCCTTTCTCCCAGCATCAGCCGCATAGTATTTTCCTTAACAGTCGATCCGACTATTCGTGTTCCCGCGTGAGGTTGTTCAGCCATTTCCGGCTCCGGAACCGGCGCAGCGCGAACGGCATCTTCACGAATTCGTCCGTGCACATGAACGCGTACACGACGAGCGGCGGAAGACGGAACACGAACGCAGTCAGCAGTCCCACCGGCACCGCCCACCCCCACATCGTGAGGATGTCCAGCGCCATGCCGTATTTCGTGTCGCCGCCGCAGCGCAGGATCGCCGCGATGACGAGCGTGTTGACGAGCTGCCCGATCTGATACACCGCGCCGAGCAGCATCATGACCTTCATGTACGACGCGGCGGTCTCGGACACCTTTGCCACGTGCGGGACGATCGGCGTGACGGCGACGAGGATCACCGCGCACACGAGCCCGCAGTACAGCGTCGTTTTAAAGAGCGATGCCGAATCGGACAGGGCCTTCTCCGGCTTCTTTTCGCCGAGCGCCTTCCCGAGCATGATCGACGCGGCGGAGGAGATCCCGAACCCGACCGTCGTGACGAGATCGCGCGCCACCGTCACGATCGAGTTGGCCGCGACGATGTCCGTCCCGAGGTGGCCCATGATGACGGAGTTCATGTTGTAGGCAAATCCCCAGAGGATGTCGTTGATAAACGCCGGGAGCGCGTACTTGATGAAGTCTGCGATCAGTGTCCGCGGCAGCACAAAGACGACGGCCGGGGAGCGCGGGAAGGTCTTCTGGCGCAGGAAGTCGCCGAGGCAGATCAGAAGCTCCACGCCGCGCGAGATCGCGGTGGCAATGGCCGCGCCTTCGATGCCGAGCGCCGGGAAGCCCGCGAGCCCGAAGATCAGGACCGCGTTGAGCACGACGTTCAGCCCGAGCGTCACGATCGAGAGCACCATCGAGAACTTCACCCGCTCGCAGCTCTTCGTCACGGCGAGATACGGCTGCGTGATCCCGGCGAAGAAATAGGACGGCGCGACGAGACGCAGATAGCGGGCGCCGACTTCGATGAGCTCCCGGTCGTCCGTCCAGAAGGTCATGACCGTCCCGGGGACCGTGAGGCAGAGGACGGCGGCGGTGACGGAGAAGAAGAGGGAGATATACAGCCCGAGGCCGAGGATCTTCGAGAGGATGCGGCGGTCGCCCTTGCCCCAGTACTGCGCGGCGAGGATCGTGACCGACGAGGTCAGCCCGAAGAAGACGAAGTTGAGGATGAACTGTACCTGCCCGGCCAGGGACGACGCGGACAGGGCGGTCTGGTTGAGCTGGCCGACCATCAGGACGTCCGCCAGACCGACCGCCGCGGTGATCAGATTCTGCACGGCGATGGGCAGCATCAAAGCGAGCAATTCACGGTAAAATCCCTTCCGGGCCTTCTGAAACATGGGCGGGTTCTCCTTTGCGGGAACAGCGAAGCTGACGGTTCTGCCCGGTGACCGACCGGGCGTGTCCATTATACCATTCTTTTCTCCCGAGATCAAGATTATCCGAAAAAACACCCGGGCCGGATGTTCGATCCGACCCGGGAATCTTTCTTTACGCTTTACAGCCCGGTCTTTTCGCGGATGTAGGCGCGCGCCATCTTCGCGTACTCGAACGGATTGGCGAGGGCGGGATCCTGTTCCGCCTCGACCACGACCCAGCCTTCGTACCCGCTCTCCTCGATGACGTCGAAGAGGGGCGCGAAGTCCACGTCCCCGTCGCCCGGCACGGTGAACACGCCGTTGCGCACGGCCGTGAGGAAGCTCCAGCCTTCGCGCTCGGCGCGTTCCCGGATCGTCAGACGCACGTCCTTGAGGTGGATGTGGCGGATGCGTCCGATGTACTTCTTCAAAATCGGCAGCGGATCGATGCCCGCGAAGGTCAGGTGCCCGCTGTCGAAGAGCAGGAAGACCTTTTCGGGATCGACGATGTCCATGAAGCGGTCGATCTCCTCGGCCGTCTGGACGCCGGTGCCCATGTGGTGATGCATGGTCAGGGTCATCCCGACTTCTTCGGCCAGTGCGCCGAGTTCGTTGTAGCCGCGCGCGATGAGGGCCCACTGCTCGTCGGTCCAGCGGGGCTTGGAGGTGCCGAAGATGTTGACGTTCTTGCCCTGGATGGAGTCGCCCTGCTCCGACGCGCCGATGACTTTTGCGCCGAGCGCATGGAGACGGTCGCGGTGCGCGATGAAGTTTTGGATCGTGACCTCGTAGGGCTCGGAGAGGAAGAGCGTCGAGAACCACGCGTTGCAGATCGTGAGGCCGCGCACGTCGAGCTTGTGCTTCAACACGGCCACGTCCTTCGGATATTTGTTGCCGATTTCGCTTCCCTTGAATCCGGCGAGCGCCATTTCGCTCACGCACTGTTCAAAGGTGTTTTCGCCGCCGAGATCGGGCATGTCGTCGTTCGTCCACCCGATCGGGGCAATGGCGAGCTTTACTTTTTTGGGATCCAGCATGACTTGTCAGTCTCCTTATGTCAGGATATCAGAATTTGCGGGTGTCCTTCACGTGTTCGGTGAGCGATTCGTAGGCCGCCTGCACCTTCGGTTGCGTCGAGACCTCCGCCACGCCCACGCGCCACCAGCTCTCATAGCCGGGCGTCATCGAGCCGGGGAGGACCTTGATGTCGTAGAGCACGGGGCGGTCCTGCGTCAGCGCGTCTTCGAGGGCGGCGAGGAGTTCCTCTTCCGTCCAGATCGAATACGCCTTCAGCCCGTAGCCCTCGGCGTTCTTCGCGAAATCGAGCGGCATGACGGCTCCGTCGAGCTCGCCCGTCGCGGGATTGCGGAAGCGGAATTCGGTCCCGAAGGTCTCGCTGCCCTGGTTGTTCTGCAGGTTTTCGATGCAGCCCCAGCCGGAGTTGTCGAAGAGGCAGAAGTGGACGCGGAGCCCTTCCTGCAGGCAGGTCACGAGCTCGGAATGCGCCATGAGATACGTACCGTCGCCGAAGAAGGTGTAGACCTCCCGGTCCGGGCAGGCCAGCTTGACGCCGAGCGCGCCGTTGGTCTCATAGCCCATGTTCGAGAAGCCGTATTCCATGTGGTAGGTGTCGCGGTCACCGGGCCGGAACAGACGCTGCATGTCGCCCGGCAGGCTGCCTGCGCTGCCCACGGCGATGTCGTCCTTCTGCATGAAGGCGTTGATGATGCCGAGCGCCCGGGTCTGCGTGAGGCCGGCGGGGCTCTTCTTTCCGTACCAGTCGTCCGCGATGGCGAGCCACTCTTCGCGTTCGCGCCGGACGGCCTCCCCGTTCGGGCAGCGGTAATCCGCGAGGGCAGCCGTCAGAGCGTCGAGGCCTTCGCGCGCGTCGCAGAGGATCGGCTCGGCGTCCATCTTCACGGCGTCGAAGGGGCAGATATTCAGCGCGACGACCTTGCAGGTCTCCGAAAAGAGCCACTTCGAGCTCGTCGTAAAGTCGGACAGGCTCGTCCCGACGGCGATCACGACGTCCGCGTCCCGCGCGATCCGGTTGGCGGACTGCGTGCCGGTGACGCCGATGCCGCCGAGGTTCAGCGGGTGATCCCACGGAAGGGTGCCCTTTCCCGCCTGCGTTTCGGCAAACGGAATGCCCGTTGTCCCGCAGAATTCCAGAAGCGCGTCGCCGGCCTCGGAATACCGCACGCCGCCCCCGCAGATGAGGAGGGGCTTCTTCGCTTCGCGGATGATGGCCGCGGCGCGTTCGGTCTGCGCGTCGGTCGGTTCGCGGCGGTCGAGATGCCACACGCGGCGGCGCAGGAAGGAGACGGGATAGTCGTACGCCTCGCCCTCCACGTCCTGCGGCATCGCGAGGCAGACCGCGCCCGTGTCCGCCGGATCGGTGAGCACGCGCATGGCGTGGATCGCGGCGGTCATGAGCTGTTCCGGACGCTCGATGCGGTCGAAATAGTGGCAGACCCCGCGGAACGCGTCGGTCACGGTCTGGCCGAAGGAGGAGAAGAACTCCGCCTGCTGCAGGACCGGGTCCGGCTGACGGCACGCGAAGGTGTCGCCGGGCAGGAGCAGGAGCGGGATGCGGTTGGCCGTCGCGCAGCCCGCCGCCGTCACCATGTTCATCG